>ERZ1673699.409-NODE-409-length-49210-cov-4.833974_pt1 | contig 49210 bp, 39 predicted proteins | sample MGYA00580229_ERZ1673699 | MGnify/ENA primary metagenome ERZ1673699 (study PRJEB41218, sample SAMN15661785) | gut metagenome | host: Homo sapiens | place: Canada: London | collected 2015-08-20/2019-03-30 | study: EMG produced TPA metagenomics assembly of... | reverse complement strand
GACCTCAGCCAAGGTGGACACAAACCCATACGGACAGCCTGCAATGGTCTTCAACCATTCGGGTGGGGTGGCGGGTATCTCCGAAGTTCTGGATGATATGCTCGAGGAGGATTTCGGCAAGCATTTCAACCTCCTTCTTTACAACGAACAAGCACCGGCCATTGCTGCATCCAAACTTCGGCAACAGATGCCGGTACAGGCTTCCGAACAGCAGTTGCGGCAACAAGTACAGCCGCAATCTGCCGCACAAATCCATGCAGAAATCCCTATAGCCGAGGTATTGCGCCCGGAACCCGTACCCGCCTCCTCTAAGCTCACCAACCTCTTCTCCGACACCGAACGCCGCGCAGCGGGCATAAACGGGCCGCGCCCGGTCGGGGAACTGTTGGGCGAGGTGATCTCTGAATTGAGACAGAAATCGCAATACCGCACGGCAGCGCAATCCGTACCGCCCATCGAAGAGACTCCCGACTTGTTCGGACATGCCACAGAGAAGGAGTGGCGGGAATTCAACGAGTGGATGGCCCGACGCGAAGCCGTTACCCATGCCGCATCCGATGGCTACCGGCTCGACCCTGAAACGGGCGAGCTGAACCGCATCGAGGATGTCGTAACCGAGCAGACCGTGAAACCTGTCCCGCAATCGCAGCATATACCCATACCTGCGAAAGATGATCTGCCACATATGCCGCAGCAGGAGTGGCACCCTTCGGAAGGGGAGCTGGCCGACTTCACAGCATGGGCAGACGAACGTGAACGCGCTTTTTGGGAACAGCATCCGCCACAAGAGGAAGATTATAAGATTGCGGAGACCGCCGAAGCTGTACAGCCCGACCCGTTCGAAACAAAAGTTCGGGACGCGACGGCTGGGCCGCTGCGCGAATCTAAATCGCCGCAGGTCACGATGCAGCCGGATTCCGCTCCTGCATCAAAAATAACGGAGAGGTCTCGTCCTCGGCGACCTAAATCTTCTCCTGCGCCGCAGGTTGCTGCGGCCCAAGTGCCGCAGCCCTTGCAGGAGGAGTTCGCCGCCACGCTTTTCGACGCACCGGCACAAACGGCGGAACATGCCGCAACTCCGGAACCGGATGTGCAGCAAGAACCACAGCTAACCCTTTACGACCTGTTCGGCTTCTCGTCCGAGGAGCGCAGCCAGGTAAACCGTCCTCGCCGCCGCAAGGTAAAAAAAGCCAGCGCAAAGCCGAATCCTGAAGAGGAGCGGGTTATCGAATGGCGTGAGGAACTGATGATCGCCCGTCAGGAGCGAATCGAAAGAGAGCAGAAGCCGGAGCAGCTCCCGCAGGCAGGAGACGGAAACAATACGACAGCCTCACGGCAGGAGCGACCTGCAGAGCCGGCTGACAGCACAACAGGAACTCCGGCATCACATCGGGAAACTGCTCCGGCAGCAGAAACGACCGCCGCCGAAAACGCCCCGCGTACTGCCCGATCTGTCCCGCGGGCAGCGGACAAGACAAGCCGCATGGGCAATGCTACTCCCGATCAACCTCGGACAGCGCACCCGGAACCGGATAAAGAACAACTCCGGCCTCGCCCGTTCCTGGGATCGAAGTTGGAACACTACCGTGACGGATCGTGGGTCACAGACGAGAACAGTAACATCGGCTACCTGCGCGGTGCAAAGGGCGCACGCCCCATGTTCCATCCGCTGGATTTGCCTGAAGAACAACGCGTAAAGGCGTCGGTCTATATCGAACTGCGCGACACCTACCACCATCTCTACAATATCGAAGCGGATCGGCAGGAGCCGCACCCTGCGCTGCGCGAGATGCTGGGGCGTCTCTACGACGACTTTACGGAGCGATTTGGAGAACTCAACACGCCTGCGAACATCGACTTTATCAAAATGGACTCCGGAGGCGAGGAGATACTCGCCTTGGAGCGCTATGAAAACGGCATCCTGCATAAAGCCGATATTTTCGATCATCCCGTGTCCTTTAATCCCGATGAGATCGAGAAAGCCGACAACGTACATGCGGCGCTGGCAGCCAGCTTGAACCGCTGTGCTGACGTAAGCGTAGAGTACATTGCACAGCTCGTCGGCGCAAGCGAAGCGGAAGTGCTGGCACAACTCAAAGGACGCATCTATTTCAACCCCGACAGCGGCAAATACGAAATCACCGAGCGCATCATATCGGGCAACGTTGTCGAGAAAGCCGACCGTGTGCAGCGTTTTCTCGATCTCAATCTCGACCATGCGGCGGCACGGGAAACCCTTGCGGCACTGCGTGAGGCAGCGCCCGAGGCCATTGCCTTCGAGAATCTGGACTTCAACTTCGGTGAACGCTGGATACCGACAACCATCTACGACAGCTACGCTTCGTGGCTCTTCGAAACGGAGATGAAGATTACCTACACTGCCGACATCGACGAGTACACCCTCAATGCCACGAGCCCGAACAACATCAAAATCCGGGAGCAGTATGCCGTCGAGGGTGAGTTCCGCCATTACAGCGGCCTGCATCTGATGAAACACGCGCTGCACAACACCACGCCCAATATTACCAAGAAGGTAAGTAAACTCATAGACGGCAAGTGGACGGACGTGAAGGTACGTGACGGGGAGAAGATTCAGCTCGCCAATACCAAGATCGACGAAATCCGCAGCGGATTCACAGAGTGGTTGGGCGACCAGACCCCGGAGTTCAAGCAGCGGTTGGCAGACATCTACAACCGCAAGTTCAACTGCTTCGTGCGTCCCAAATACGACGGTTCGCACCAGACCTTTCCCGGTCTCGACCGCCGGGCGCTGGGCATCGACGACCTCTATCCCAGTCAGAAGGACGCGATCTGGATGGACGTCCTGCTGGGCGGAGGCATCGTGGATCACGAGGTCGGAGGCGGCAAGACGCTTATCATGTGCTGTGCCGCCTATGAGAAAAAACGCCTCGGATTGGTACACAAACCGATGATAACAGGGTTGAAGGCCAACATCCACGAGATTGCCAAGACCTTCTGTACGGCCTATCCGATGGCCAAGGTACTTTATCCTGGACGTGAGGACTTCACGCCCAAGAAACGCGAGCAGCTCTTTAGGCAGATCAAGAACAACGATTGGGACGCCATCATCCTCACGCACGAGCAGTTCGGCAAGATCCCCCAGTCGCCGGAGGTGCAGCAGGAGATACTGCGGGACGAGCTGGATAGCGTGGAGGAGAACCTGCGCATATTGGCAACACAGGGCAAAGATGTCTCGCGCCGCATGCAGTCCGGGTGCGAAAAACGCAAAGCGAATCTCGAAGCCAAGCTGTTGAAGATACAGCACATTCTCGACACCCGCCGAGACGATGCCGTAGATTTTCGGCGCATGGGCATCGACCATCTTTACGTAGACGAAAGCCATAAGTTCAAGAACCTCACCTTCAATACGCGGCATGACCGTGTCGCGGGCCTCGGGAATCCGGACGGCAGCCAACGGGCGCTCAACATGCTTTTTGCCCTGCGGACTATCCAGGAACGTACGGGGCACGACCTGGGCGCAACGTTCCTCTCCGGTACGACTATCTCCAACTCGCTTACAGAATTGTACCTGCTTTTCAAATACCTGCGTCCGCGGGAGCTGGAGCGGCAGAACATCCGCACTTTCGACGCATGGGCGGCCGTGTTTGCCAAGAAGAGCATCGACTACGAGTTCTCCATTACGAACGAGATCGTCCTAAAGGAACGTTTCCGCCACTTCATCAAGGTGCCGGAACTCGCGGCCTTCTACTCCGAGATCACCGATTTCCGCACGGCCGAGGACATCGGTGTGGATCGTCCCGAGAAGAACGAGATTCTGCACAGCATCCCGCCTACGCCCGATCAGGCGGAATTCATCGGAAAACTGGTGCAGTTCGCCAAGACGGGCAATGCGACGGTGCTGGGGCGTCCTCCGCTCACCGAGAGCGAGGAGATGGCCCGAATGCTTATCGCTACGGACTACGCCCGCAAAATGTCGCTCGATATGCGCATGATAAGTTCCAAATACGAAGACCATCCCGACAACAAGGCGAGTCATTGCGCCAGGCTCATCGCGGAGTATTATCGCCGGCACGACACATGGAAAGGTACACAGTTCGTATTTTCCGACCTGGGAACTTACAAGCCCGACGAGTGGAACGTCTACTCGGAGATCAAACGCAAGTTGATGGAGGATCACGGCATTCCCGCTTCCGAGGTGCGTTTTATTCAGGAGGCGGCCGGCAGCGAGAAAGCCCGCAAGCAGATGATCGACGACATGAACGCCGGGCGTATTCGCGTATTGTTCGGCTCCACGGAGATGCTCGGTACAGGGGTCAATGCGCAGCGACGGTGCGTGGCGATCCATCACCTCGACAGCCCGTGGCGACCGTCCGATTTGGAGCAGCGCGAAGGGCGCGGCAGGCGCACGGGAAACGAAGTGGCCAAACTCCATGCCAACAATAAGATCGACGTTATCATCTATGCCGTCGAAAAGTCGCTCGACGCCTATAAATTCAACTTGCTGCACAACAAACAACTCTTCATACGCCAGCTAAAACAGAATCGGGTGGGCGTGCGTACTATTGACGAGGGCGGGCTGGACGAGGGCAGTGGTATGAATTTCTCGGAATACGTAGCTGTGCTTTCCGGCAATACGGATTTGCTGGAAAAGGCGCGCCTGGAGAAGAAAATCGCAGGGCTGGAGAGCGAGCGCCAGAACTTTATCCGCAGTAAGTCGTCGACTCGTCACCGCCTTGAGGCGTCACTCAAAGAAATAGAGCGGCTCGACGGGTTAATTGCCCGCGTGGGTAAGGACTTGGAAGATTTCACAAGCCGTGTAAAACTCAACGAGGACGGCTCCTATAAAAATGCACTGGTGCTTAATGGCGTAGGGAGTTTTGACCCGCAATTCATCGGTAAGCACCTGAATCATATCGCAGAAACTGCTCGAACGGGCGAAGGCACGATGCCCATAGGAACCATCTACGGCTTCGAGGTGGTGGTCAAAACCGATAAGAGTATAAAAGACGGCATCGAGAAGGCGGACAACCGTTTTTACGTACGCGGGACTGGCGGAGAGGAGGACGGCTACCTCTATCATTACAATTACGGCCGTTTGGCGGGCGATCCCCGCACGGCGGTGCTGAATCCCATCAATGCCCTGGGCAGCATCGAGCCGACGTTGGAGAAATTCCAAAAGAAGCGTGCCGAATTGGAGCAAAACGTACCGCAGTTTCAGCAAGTAATTGACACCGTATGGCGAAAGGAAGCCGAACTGGCGGAGCTGAAAACCCAGATGGCACAACTCGACAGGCAGATACAGTTTATGCTCAAACCCATCTGTGACAACGCAGACGGTCAGCCACAGGAAGATGCCGACAACACCGTGCAGCAAATACCCCCAGCGGTACAAGGGGACGATTCCGGGACATATATTTCGTCACCCTCCAAGCAGAGAGCCGATACTTTTGCCGGTCGTATAGTTTTCGGATCCTTACCCAAATACGGCAGCAACAATGTTAAGTCCGGGAAGAAAAAAATTTGATCTTTGCAACATCGGCAGAATCTCCCCATAACCTCCATATCCTACAAAGCCACGTCTTCCGACGTGGTTTTTTGTTTTTTTCGGAATCAATAACCGCAGCTTTATTTTGTTTGGGCCGATTCATAAGCAAGGCGGAAAAGATATTTGGTTATTCCATTTTCGTGTAACAGATGGGATTTACTTTTGCTGCCCATCGGAAATTTACTAATTTAATATATTTAAATCCAAAACGGTATGACCAGTGTCAAATTCCATTTTCGTCCTTCGAGCAAAACAGGGTTACAGGAGGGCAAACTTTTTATCCGGATCATTCATGACCGGATACCTAAAAGCATTCGGACGCCTTATGCGGTTTTCCCGCATGAATGGAACGAAAGTAGTCAGAGAATTCGGCTGTCGGACAACGATGATGAGCGACTTGTTTATCTGTTGGATCTGCAGGAACGGATGAACGACGATCTGAAGAGGATACACGGGATTATCCGAAATCTGGATAGCAAGGCGTTCTACCGGGTCCAGGACATCACGGATGCTTTTGCCAATAACGCCGATGACAACTCCCTTTTGGGTTATGCGGAAGAGCTGGGACGCAAATTGCGTGAAGAGAAACGTCCCCGGACGGCTCGTGCCTACCGCACGGTGGTCAACGGATTGATTCGTTACAATGCCGGCCGGAATATCCGTCTGATCGAGATCAACTCGATGATGCTTCAGAACTTTCAGGAAGATATGCGTATGAAGGGACGCCATTTCAACACGATTTCGTTCTACATGCGCAACCTGCGGGCCATCTATAACAAGGCGATTCGGGACCGAAAGATTCCGCAGCGCAAGGAAAACCCCTTCGACGGAGTTTTTACGGGCATCTGCGAATCCCCCAGACGTGCGTTGCATATTGCCGACGTTGTCAAACTGCATGACTTTCAACTCGAAATGGAACGAAAACTCCCGGCGGCGGAGGCGGGTGTGCGCAAACGGCGAACCGGCGAAAGTCTTTACCGCACGCTGATGTATTTCATCTTCTGTTGCGAGGCGCGCGGCATGTCCTTCGTAGACATGGTCTACCTCAAAAAAGGCGACATTTCGGAGGACAAGATTCAGTACATGCGAAAGAAAACCGGACAGATCCTGACGCTCAAGATCACGGAAGGTATGCGGACTGTCATCGAGACGTTCGGATGCCGGGACGACTCGCCTTATGTTTTCCCGATCCTCGATCCGGCAAAGCCCGACCGGCTGCAATACGAAAGCGCATTACGGGCTCAGAATAAACGGCTGAACAGGATCGGAAAGATGCTATCCCTTTCGGTTCCGCTCACGACACACGTAGCACGCCATACTTGGGCCACGCTGGCCAAGTGGAACAATGTCGAGATGTCGAAGATCAGCGAAGGCCTGGGGCACAACAATATCAAAACCACGATCCGCTATCTCGCATCGTTCGAAGAATCCGTCCTGGATCAGGTCAGCGAACAGATCGCCAGCCTGATAAAATGTGTGGCATAAAGACTTGTGCAAATCGAAAAAAATACTATCTTTGTAATGATGAGCGATTTGTACGGTTTAAAAAAACCGTCACTTTGTAAGTGACAGAAATGAAAACCCGCCTTCGAATTTCTGCGACAAAAGTAAGCCATTTTCTTCTTCTAATTTTACGATTTTCGGAAATTCAGTTATGATTTTCGGAAAAACGGTTCATTTTCTGTTCCGATGAAGCCGATCCGCTCCTCATTTCGGTTGGCGTCATACCAAATTCCTTTCTGCACAAGTAGCTCAGATATTGTATGGATATTCCATAATCGTAAGCAATACTCTTGATCGGAACGCTGCTGTCGAGCAATCGCTCCCGGATACATTTGATGCGTTGTCGGTGCATGAACTCTTTTGGGGATATATTCATATACTCCCGAAACCGGTTGTTCAGCATACGGGGACTCATGTTGGTGAGCCGTGCAAGTTTGGCAACGGTCGATATGGATGCCGCATGCCGGCATACGAACATCTTGAAGAGGTATTCCCGGCTCAGAAGCGGCGAGAAGAAGCGCGCATAGTCGCATTTGTTCTGGGAATGTCTTATGATGAGGAACAGTTCCGTTATCTTCGCTTTAAGCAGTTTCTCTTCGGTGATCCCGTTGTTCAAATATAGGAATATCCCTTCGTAGAAATGCTGGAGCAATAAATTGGCCTCCATCGAAGCAAACAACAGTCCGGAGGCGGCGGGGAGGTCTTCGAAATCCTCGAAATCGTCGTTGAAAGGAATAGCCGGTTCTTCGGTAACCCGGCACAAAATCAGATGCAGCTCCTCTTTTACGTGCAGGACGATTCTTCCGGCGGCAAAGATATAGAGAAAACCTATTTTAAGTTCGATACTCGTACCGTCTTCCAAATCGAGAATTCCCGCCCCCTGCGTAAGATAAATGATTTCGGGCACGGAGAGCAGATAATCATACGTGCGGCCCTTTTCGAAAAAAGCCGCATCGATCAGGGGAGCGTCTTTCGCTCCCTTTTGCAATTTTCCGGTTCGTTCTCCATTAATACGACACAAATCCTTGATTAATCGACGGTTTGCAGTTCCGGGGAATTTTTGTAAACAAATTCCGATCACCGGACACAGGCCCGAATCCACGCCCAGGCGGTGTCTGGAGTACAATGTCCGAACAGAACATCGTGCGATCTTGCGGGTTGTTTAAAGAATTTGCTTCCCTTGTGCTGCAAATAAAAACACCATCTTCTAATGTGTTTGTATATCAATAAAATACAAAAGCCGAAAATGTACTCTGTCACTTACAAAGTGACGGAACTGTAAACAGAGTAAAAAATATGGGCCGTTCGATAAGAAAAATGGGTAGATAAACTATTGATAATGAATTGTCAGTATGTGGAAAATTTGATAATTATGGTAAATAATTTACAGAATGTTACTTTAAACTTGTCCTCCGTAATCTGCGCTATGAAAGCGATATTCATGCGGTCTGTCCTTGCCGGTAAGAATTTTCGGCTGTTCGGAGGACATGATTTTCCCCCCCCCGCAAAATATTTGAAACCGATCGCTCATGCAGGTGTTGAATGTTTTCAGCTAAGGTGATTTGTGCTGTTCAGTTGCTGTCCCGGTTGGATTCCTGCGGGGATAGCGGGTTGTCGACGGCTGTACTGAAAAAGGAATGCGCCGTTCCCCGGACTTTGGTGACACCTGTGCTCCAACGGTTGCTCGTGCTGAACTACGTGAAATTGTCCTCCCGGCGCTTCTGGCTGCTCAGCCGGCCGATGAACGATATCTCCCTCTACGATTTGATCAACGACCTGCACTACGGGGTAAGCTTCGGGGAGGTGATTTGCAGTAACGCCGGCAAAACGCTCTGTCTGAGGCCGCAGTTCCGGAAGTTGGTTCGCACGGAAGAAGCCTTAAAGGCACAAATGATAAAACAGTTGTCCGGGATATGGTTGTCGGACATGATTAAGCCGAAAGACGAACACGAAAAACCTCAAATAAAGAAAATATGAAAAAAGTACTGACCCTGATTTTTCTGGCAGGAATTCTCGCGACGTCCGGAGCTTTCGCCCAGAAGGTCGCTGTGAAGACGAACCTGCTCTACTGGGGTACGACCACGCCGAACCTGGCCCTCGAAATCGGCACGGGACGCAAGACCACGATCGATTTTGTCGGCACGTACAATCCGTGGACGTTCGCCGACAACGCCAAACTCAAACACTGGACCTTTTCGCCCGAGTTCCGCATCTGGAGCTGCGAGCGCTTCAACCGCGGATTCTGGGGATTCCACCTCTTGGGCGGACAATACAACGTCGGCAATCTGGATTTGCCGCTGGGGGTCTTCTCGTCGCTCAAAGACTACCGTTACGAGGGGTGGATGGCCGGCGCGGGCATCAGTTACGGCTGGCAGTGGTATCTGGGGCCGCACTGGAACCTCGAGGCCACGTTCGGGTTCGGGTATATCTACACGAAATACGACAAATTCCAGTGCTTCAAGTGCGGTACGCCCCAAAGCAGCGGCGAGAGCCACTATTGGGGCCCCACGAAGATCGGCGTGACGTTCGTCTACCTTTTCAATTCCAAGAAAAAGAAATAAAAAACCGCTATGAAGAAACTTTACCTTATTCCGATACTTCTTTTTGCCGTCGCCACGGCCCGCGGCCAGTTCCGCGGCGACATCACCGTCGAACGCAGGGTCTTGGAGGAGCGGGGCGATTCGCTGCACATGGAGCTGGACATCCGCATCCGGGGCCTGGCGATGAACAAATGCCAGAGCTGGACGATCATCCCCGAACTGAGTACCCCCGGTAAGGAGAACGTGCAGTTGTTCCCGCACGTGCAGGTCAACGGCCGCAACAAACAGCAGATGGCCCGGCGCAGCCGCCGCCTGACGGGCGCCTACTGGAACGAGCGGCAGCCCTACCAGACGGTCAACGTGAATAAAGAGACCGACGAACTGGTCGAATACGTCATGGACGTGCCCTACGAGGTCTGGATGGATCATGCGTCGCTCAAGTTGCAGCAGATCCTCACCTCTTGCAACGAGAGCCGCCAACTTTTCACCACCGACATCCGGGGCGGCATCGACTTCGAGGCCTACGATCCTTATCAGCCGCAGGTCGCCCTGAACTTCTTCGAGCCGGCCGCCGAGCAGAAGAGCCGCCACGTACAGGGACAGGCGTACCTCGACTTTCCGGCCGGGAAATCGGCCATCCTGCCCGACTTCCGCAAGAATCCCGAAGAGCTGGCAAAGATCCGCGCCACGATCGAGGGCGTGCGGGGCGACAAGGACGTGACCATCACGGCGCTCTATATCGACGGATACGCTTCGCCCGAGGGTGCTTACGAGTCCAACGACCGGCTTTCGCGCGAGCGCGCCGAAGCCCTCAAACAGTATATCTCCGACAATTTCGGCGTCAGCGGGGCTTTGATCCGGGCCAGCAACACGGCCGAAGACTGGGCGGGGCTCCGGACGCTGGTCGAAGAGAGTTCGCTCGCCGACAAGGAGCAGGTGCTGGGCATCATCGACTCGCAGGTAGCTCCCGACGTCAAGGAGGAGAAACTCAAACGCACGGCTTCGTGGTTCAAACTCCTGCTGCGGATGTTCCCCTCGCTGCGCCGCACGGACTACCAGGTGGACTATACCATCCGCGACTACAACGAAGCAGAAGCCCGGGAACTGGCACAGCGCGATCCCGACAAGCTGAGCCACCGTGAGTTGTACCTCGCGGCCCGGGCGGGCGGCCCGTCCCTGTTCTACGATATGCTCACCGACCGTATCCTGCGGCGCTATCCCGACGATCCCACGGCCCGGATCAATGCGGCCGCGGCACTGATCGAGCGGGGCGACAACGCCTCGGCGCGACGCCTGCTGGAGAAAGTGAAAACAGACCCCCGCACGGCCAACAACTTCGGAGCGCTCTGCTTAAAAGAGGGCAATCTGGAGCAGGCTAAGATCTGGTTGGAACAGGCCGCCGACGCCGGAAGCGCCGAGGCGCGGCTCAACCTGCTGGAGCTGGCCAAGGTCGAAGCCGACAAACAGAAGATGCAGCGTTACCTCGACCGCATGGCCCAGTAGGGGAGAGGGGATTCCCGGAGCAATGCGGATATGGAACGGACACATCGGAACAATCCTGTAAAAACCATTAATACATTTTATCAAACATTTTTTAACCTTTTTTATTCACTAACAAATTACAACATGAAATTTAAAAGTATTTTGATTTCGATGCTGGCAGTCGCCGCTCTGGCAAGCTGCAGCAAGGAAGAAGCGGGCACCACGACTCCCGACACTCCCGACATGAAGGGTAAGACGGCTTACCTCTCACTGTCGATCAAACTCCCGAAGGTTGCCGGCACGTATGCCGGTACTCCGGGTCTGGATCACGGTACCACGAACGAGATGGCGATCAAGAAAGTCTTTGTCATCGGTTTCGATGCCGGCAACAACAAGGTCGGTGTGTATGACCTAAACACGGCCCAGCAGGGTACGATTGGCTCGAACGGAACGCCTGCTGCTCATGGCGATGCTTTCCAGGTTTCGGATGAGCTGAAAAAGATCTTCGTGGTCATCAACCCTACGGCTAATTTTCTGACCAAGATCAATGGCGCAGCAAACTACGCTGCCATGAACCAGGCCATTACGGAAGATGTGGGATACATGACAGACAAAGTTATCGCACCTGCAACTACCGGTACCGGTTTCATGATGACCAGCGCAGGCGCTGCCGTCGGCGACCTCGGTCTGACGGCCGTAACGCCTTCGATCGCCACATCGGAGAGTGCTACGGACATCGCAGCCGCCAAGACTGCTGCCGAGGGTTCTCCCGCTATTGTAAATGTCGACCGTACGATGGCCAAGATTGCAGTAACAAAGGATGCCGGCTTTGCGGTGACGAACGGTACCGGCTCCATTGACGGATGGCTGCCGACGGCAACTAACAAGAACTACCTTCCCTATGCGGAGTTGGCTCTCGGTTATGGAGGTCAGGGCAAATACCGCGAAGATGCCAACTTCGCAGCTTCGACGATGACTGATCTCGACTGGATCGGCAACCCTACTACCACTACGCCGCTCACCTGGGCGGGATTCTCCGACATGAAGTATGTACACGAAAACACAATGGAGGCTGCGACGCAAACCTATGGAAATACGACCAAGGTCATTGTGTCTGCTTCGTTCTTTCCTACGGGAGTTACTACCGGTGAGTCTTGGTTCCGGGTCGGAGGTGTCATCAAGACGCTCACACAACTGGATGCCGACTATAAGGCTGCCGCAACCGCAAGTCCCCAGAACACCAATCTGATGAATGGCTATGTAGCATTCCTCGACAAGGTTCTCGGAACTGGCCGTACGAAAGGTTGGACCTCTGAGGCCGGCAAGACCCCGGTTGCTTTATCGGACATTGAAGCCGAGGGCGACCTGGCAGCCTACAAGGCTTCAACGGCTAATCCCCACATGATCGAGTTCTTTTACCAGGGACATTGCTACTACACCGTAGACATCAACCATGACGAGGATCTTCCGGCATTCTCGTTGGGCCGCTGGGGTGTTGTCCGTAACAACTCCTATAAGATCAACGTCAAATCAATCTCCAAACCGGGTTTTCCGTTTATTCCCGACCCGACCGATCCGACTATTGAAGACCCTATTAATCCCAAACCGACCGATCCGAGCGACGAGCAGAGCGCCTTTATCTCGGTTGAGATTACGGTGAACCTGTGGACGACTTGGAGTCAGGATGTCGAGCTTTAGTCTTTCTTCGGTTTCTTCCGAATCCTATATGTAACGACGACAGGGGCGGGTTTGCCCGTCCCTGTTTTTTCAAAAATCCGGGCCGGAACACCGGCGAAAGTTCCGAACCATGCCGACATCAGTCGGAAAGTTATAAAGCAGCCAGCCCTGCGACCTGCGGTTACGCGGCTGCGAGGCCCCTTGCGGAAGGGGAAATTTCCGCAAAGAGTTATATCGACGGAACCGATCCGTCCACCAAATACGATTACGACAAGAAACCTGCGGGTTTCCATCCGATAAACAACGGGGCGGGCCACTCGCACAACGGGCCACGACGTGGGACATAACGATAAGATGATATGAAACTGAGTACTTTATCCACAGGATTGCTTGCGGGCTGCACGATGCTTCTGACGGCTTCGTGTAACCCTTTCGGCGACGACGACGGGCCGTGCGGCCTCGACCTGCGTATCCGCTACGACTACAACATGGAGTACGCCGACGCTTTTTCGACGCAGGTGCCGTCGGTCGATGTCTTCGTTTTCGATGCCGACGGCCTGTTTCTGCTGCGCAAGCATGCCGACGGCGCGGAGTTACAGACTCCCGATTACCGCATGCAGCTTTACCCGGAGTTAGGCGCGGGGAAATACAAGGTGATGGCGCTCGCGGGTCTTTGCGACGACTATGAAATACTCCCGATGCGCCGAGGACTTTCCACGCTCTACGACCTGGAGGTGGCGCTCAAACCCGGCCCTGTCCCCGGAACGTACTCCGGGCCTATGGGACACCTTTGGTTCGGAGAGGCGGTCGATGTCGCCTTTTCGGGCAGCGGGTGGCAGACGGCTCCGGTCAACCTCATCAAAAACACCAACGATTTCCGCGTAGTCGCCCGCAACCTGGTTCCGGAGGATCCTGGGACGACAACGACGGCAGCTACGCCGCGCGCGGGAACGGGAGTCGATCCCGATGATTTCGAACTCTGCATCACCTGCGACGACGGGGATTACGATTGCGGCAACCGCCCGCTGGGCACGGGACAGACCGATTACCGGGCCCACCACGAAGCGGCACTCACTCCGACGGATTATGTCGGCGAGGTGCGCACGATGCGCCTTTTGGAGAACGTTCCCACGCGTCTGGTACTGCGCAACGTGGCGGAGGGCAAGCGGATGCTGGACATCGACCTGATGTATTACCTGCGCCTGATGAAGAGCGAAACGGTCTCTTCGGCCATGCCGATGCAGGAGTTCCTCGACCGGCAGAGCAATTACTCGCTGATTTTCGGCGGCAAATACGGCAACGAAGGGTATATCGCCATATCGCTGACGATCAACGACTGGACGGTGTGGTTCCAAAATACGGATTTATAGCGATGAAAATGAAAAACAACCTATATTACACTTTCTGTGCGCTGCTGCTTGCCGCTCTGTGGCTGCTTGCGGGATGCTCGTCCTCCGAAGAGTGGTCACCGCAGCCTGTATCGGGCGATTTATACATCACGATAGATCCTTCGACCTACGCGAGCAGTAACGATCTGAATGCCTGCGAGTCGAGGATCGAGAAGCTCCGCGTCTTCGTCTTCAATTCGGACGGGAGTTTCGACAATATGATATCCACAACGACGCTTCCGGTGAAAGTTCGGGTCTCGGCAGGCACGAACAAGCGGGTTATCGCCGTTGCCAACGAACCTGCGGCTGCTGCGGGGTACCTCGCCGCGGCCAATACGGTCAACGGCGTGCAGCAAGTGATGTACGACCTTTCGGATTATCTTCCGATAGAAATGGGAAGTTCCGATGCGCTTTACTATGGAAATTTAGGCACGAATGTCACGGCAGCTTCGACGGGTTACACGCTGCCGATGTACGGCGAAGCGACCGGAGTGAACGTCACCTATGCAAATACGGAGGGCAGCCCCATGGGAGTTTCCGTCGCTTTGTCTCGTTGTGTGGCCCGCATCGATATTTATATACGCAAGAAAGCCGGAGTCGGCATGGTGGGGAAACTCCTACCCGCTTCCACCCGGCTGGGCGTTTTAGCATACCCGGGGAATACGTTAAACCGTCCGACCGGTGGTGGCGGGTATTACCCGTATCCGTATGAATCCCCGGCATATGGTGCAGGATTCCTGGCTCCCGACCATATTACTCCATGGAATAGTGGGTATTGCAGTCAGCTTGAATTTATTGCCGATAACCTGACCATCCCTGTGGCGACCGGTGTTACGAACCGTTCGGATTACAAGTTGTGTTATTCGTTCTATGTGCCCGAAACCGATTATTCTTCCAGCTCATGGGGTATGTTGCGTCCTGTGCTTTGGGGCTTCGACTGGAACGGGAAAAAACAGAATTATTTCCCGGATTGCCTCGGAGCAACCGTAAATCCGGACGGGACGACCTCTCTAACGGTCAGCAAACTCTCCCGGAATACGGTCTACCGGCTGTTCTGGACGCTCGCTCCCAGGACCGAGGATATCGAGACCGAATTGCAGGTCTGTCCATGGGAGGTGGAGCCTATTCAGCCGGCGCCTACCGGCGATCTGCATATCACCAACTGCTATATCCTTCCGTTGGGCGGCAGCGTACATATTCCCATCAGGGAGATTTACGATATCTATCGTGTAAAACCCGAATTGGGCGGTATTCTTTCAGAAACCGATCCAATCACGGCCGAGGTCGTGTGGTATGGTGCTTATAACGATGTGGTTGCCGCGCCGCAAATTATCGGTGCCGGGATCAACAGCGATAAATATATCGAAGTAAAAGCCAAAGAGCGCGCTACATGGAACGGCAGTGACGATTATGATGACAATGCACTCGTCGGACTTAAAGTCAACGGTAAGATCGTGTGGAGTTTTCATATCTGGGTGACGAATTATAACCCCAACAATCCGGTGAATCAGCGGACTTCGGCGGCGGTTCCGGGTATCGTGATGATGGATCGCTGTCTGGGGCAGGCTGCCCGATCCAACACCACATTCTATCCGCTGCATGGTGTGGGGCTTCTTTATCAGGTCGGTCGTAAAGATCCTTTCCCTGCACGTGTCGGATATCAAATTTCGCCTCATCTGGATATGTCGGGAAAAGAAGTGACCTATCATGTACCGAAAGTTTCCATGTTTTCCACCGAGTTCGAGAATCCGACAAGACTCTATGTTGAGCGTGAGTTGAAATACATATATCAGGGGAGAACATACAGTGTGGACCCCAAGAGTCTATGGAACGGGGAGAACGGTCGCAAGACGATCTATGATCCTTGTCCCGAAGGGTGGAAAATCATGCCAAGTCGGGTGGTCAAGTTGACTAAGGCGCAGTCCAATCTTACGTCTCTTACCGACATTCACGGAAATTACAGAAGACATTCCGATTGGGGCGATCTTCCTGCGGCAGGTGTTATACTCACTACCGCTACCATTCCCACTCCTGGTATTTATCCTCCCAGCCCCAGTTTCTGGTCAACGCAGTCATGGGGCAGTCTTTGGTCGGTCGATCCGGGCGAACCTTTGGGCGTCTTGGCCTGGTGGATTGAAATGCCACCCAACCAGACTTCATTGGAGATGAGTGTTTCATTGCGGAAAGAAGCGTATTTCGTGCGTTGTGTCAAGGAATAAGCATGTTTTCGATGAGCGGGGACAGAGAGGACGGATAGAGTCCGGATTCTGACGAACAGAGAGAGACTACTAAAAATGAATGATAAAAGCTATTTTATGAAACGATACTTGTCTAACGGTATGTTGCCCATATGGTTCACGGCCTTGTTGTTTACCGGGTGTATCAAGGATACTACCAACTGTACCGGGACGGAAGGCTCGGCCCGCGTTATGACGACACTCAGCGTCGCCGCTCCCGAAGCGCCGTCTGCCTATGCTGCGGAAATGGGAACGATACTGGAAAACATGATCACGCAGATTTGGGGCGGAGAGAGTACTGTCTTGTACGAGGATTTAACATGGACGCCGGATGCAAACAATCATCTTGTAAGCAACCCGGTTTCCCTCGAAGTTGAACGCTATGGTCTCTTTCCCGGCAGCTATTTCCCTGTCTTTGCAAACTATTCAACGGCGCCGCACCTGACTCTGTTGCCCGTAGCGCCTTTTTATATGTCGGGACGCGGCCGCATCACGGGAGCTTCGGGTAATTATGCCGCTACGGTACACCTCTTGCGCGGCGTAGCCAAAATCCGGCTGGCGGTACGGTCGTTGAAATCCGATTTGGGCGTCGGGAATATCTGGGTGCAGGCGCAGCATGTTCCCGACAGGATCAGGCCGTTTGCCATTTTCCAGACCGACTCGCAGCCAGCGACTTCCGATCCGAACGAAACGAAGGATCCCGCGGGCCTGAATTACATGACCTGGGGTGGCAATTTCGTACCTTCATCGGCTTTTACGGAAAATGTCGTGATGGAAGACGGCAGTTCGCAGAAATGCTATCCCATCTATGTTTATGAAAATTACCTGGAGCGGGAGAGCGATTATGATTTGGATGTCAATGTCACGAAATTGAAAGTTCAGATAACCGTATTGGATCGCCAGACCGGTGCGCAGAAAATTTTCACCCAGGAAATTCCGATCCGCACGCAGGATGCCGATACCGGCGACTGGTCTTACCGGATCAAACGCAACCACATCTACACGGTCGACGTACAGATCACGGGACTCGACAAGGTACAGGCGCACCTCAGCGTGCTGGACTGGGATAAGACCGAGGTTTCGGGCGATATACTGGGTACGGAACTCTCCTTTCCGGAAAGCCCTATTTTCCTCAAACCGGGACAGCTCAACCGAATTCCCGTGCATTGCAATGCGGATTTCCTATCCGCCGCATTCACGGACAACACGGGATTCTACTTCCCGAACCCCGACTTGCCGAATCCACAGATGGGCCCTGCCGGATTCAACAAAATATACGGAAAAGACTCGATTTACATTTCTGTTTTTTGCCCTTACGATGCCCATGGAAATTGGATGCATGCTTGTGCGGGAAATATTTTGTCTCCTACCGTCACCGTATACCCGGAACGGAGTTACAACTTTGGAATCACGTCTCAGAATCCTGTCTCATTCGGACTCGAAGGGGGCAACTTCCCGTTCGCAATAACGAGTTTTTATAAAGATTACTCGGCGAATCCAGTGCCCCCTCCCATGATTGAAGTTCCGTGGACCGCTGAGTTTTCCGTCGATGGCGGTACCACATGGACTTCGGCCGCTCCTGACGGGTTAAGCGGATTGCCTGCGAGCGGTCTCGAAGGTGGAAATTTTACGGTGACAGTCGGAGCTGCTCCGAATACTTCCAGTAGTACGCATACGGCAGCCCTGCGAGCTGCAACGCGTGTTTCCGACTATGATCTGTCGACCAAAGGAGGGACGGCCGTTCAGAATACGGCGAACTGCTATCTGGTCAATGCTCCGGGCACCTACCGCCTGCCTTTGGTCTATGGCAATGCCATCAAGGGCGGGGTGACCAATGCTTTGGCCTATAGCAGTACAAGCGGCTCCGGCTCCCTGCTCAACCCGCTCGTCAATCATCGCGGCGCACCTATCTTGGTGCCGTATATCCCTGACCATGCGGGTTGTGCGCCTGTCGATTGCTGTCTGGTCTGGCAGGATACGCCGGGACTTGTCTCCAGCGTGCAATTATCCGCCGACGGGCAATATCTCACCTTCGAGGTTCTGCAGTCGTCGATCCGTCAGGGCAACGCCATCGTCGCCGTTCGCGACGCCGCCGGAACGATCATGTGGAGCTGGCATATCTGGGTTACCGACTATAAGTTGGACACCAACCTGACAGCGATTACCAACTTCGAGGGCATAGCGTATACGTTCCTCCCGTACAACATCGGCTGGTGCGACGCGGAAACCGCCACCTATTCCGCCCGCAGCATCCTGGTGCGGATAACGCAGGCCGATTCCGGGTTCAGCGAGACCCTTACCATCAATCAGACGGGCGGGACGGTTACGACTACTGTCAGCAACCCCTATTTCCAGTGGGGTCGCAAGGATCCGATGCTGCCGGGACTCTATGGCAGCTCCTTGACTGTGCCGATGCTCGATAAAGCCTGTTATACCGATACCGATAAACCATCGTATTCATTTCAGGAAACAGGGCTCAGCAGCCTGTCGCCTGCCGATTACATCAAACAACCGTACTGTTTCGCTGATGCAAGCTCTTACAACGATAAATCGAATCTCTGGAGCATGAACAATACACGCAACGACGTCAACAACGACCCCGTGGTCAAAACGGTCTACGATCCCTCGCCGGTGGGGTATTGCGTGCCTCCTTCGGGTGCCTGGACAGGCTTTACGACAACCGGTCAGAATGTGGGTAACGACTACAATGTCAATGCGATTCTTCCCTGGGACAGAGGCTTCTATTTTTACTGTCGGCCGGGCAAACTCGGCGGCACCGTCTTCTATCCCTCCATGGGCCGTCGCGAAGCCACTAACGGTAGTCTTATGTACGGCTATGTCGGGGGATATTATTGGTCCGCAATCCCGAATGGCTACTCGCAGGGCCGGGAAATGAAATTCGGGACATCGACTGCCAGCCCGAGATCGGGCGACAGGCGCGGTTATGGCTATTCGGTGCGTCCCATAAAAGAGTAATTGAAATAAATCCAAATATACGACTTCGATGAAAAATATCGTTCGACACATCTTTTCGGCTTTGCTTTGCGGAACGCTCCTGCCCGGGTGTATGGAAGACGACACTCAGACCCCTGCCGCAGTGAAGCGTGACATATTGCAGCTTTCGGTTCCGGGGCAGGCCACGGTTTCGGTTTACAGCACCGAAGACGAGAACGAATGCCGCCTGTTCAACTATTGGATGCTGGTTTTTCGCAGCGGTGCGTTGGTTCACAAGCAAACCGAGGCGTCCGTCGCCCCTACGGCCAACGGAACGACATCTCCGAGCATCGTCTTGGATTCTTTCCAGCCGGCACCGGGAGACATGATCTATGTGGTGGCAAACGCGCCTGCGGGCCTGGCGGCCAATCTGAACGGACTGTCTGCGGGTTCCACGGAGAGCGGCCTTTCGTCACGACTTATTTTTGCGAACCCGGTTTTCTCCCAGAAAACGCAGCCTGCGACGGGACAGCCCATGTTCGGAAAAACCGAATGGACGGATGCCGGGCAGAACGTCTGCTTGATGGTTCGTGCGCTGGCAAAGATCACCGTAGAGGTCGAGCCCGCTCTTTCGTCGCCGGGCGAACGCTGGGCCGATAAAACCCTGCAATGGGAAATCATAGGTGCTCCGCAACAAACCAGCATCGAAACCACGTATAATCCAGCGACGAAGTGCTATGAGATTCCCGATCCCACGTTATACTACCTCGGGTGGGGCGCATCGAAGGGTACTCCCGACGATCTGAGCACTACGCTTTACAGCGCTTCCTATCCCAATGCGACCGTGGCATCCGGCAATCAGACCGTTTCCAAAAATGATTTTTCGAAAGGTCGTACGGCATTGATGCTGTATGTCTCGGACAATATCAGTGGTCAGACCGAGTACTACCGGCTCGATTTCTCGCGCCAGACACGCACGACGTCTTTGGATCATTCCGCCGAGAACGAGTTTCTGGATATCGACTGCAATACGCACTACACCTTCCGGATCCGCAGCGTAAAAAGCGACGGATACACAACATATGATGAGGCGTGGCAGAATCCCGGCAGCAACATCGAGTATACGGTCGACGGTTCAGGATATGACGGCGGTTCCGTCACCAGTAACGGACAATACGGGCTTCTGATTTCGGAAGAAAAGGCTTTGGTGTTCAACGATGTGTCAGCGCCGATGCCGTTGTTAAAATTCTATATGAACTTCACCACGCAGATCGATCTGGATACCCGCACCGTAGCACTTGTGGGTGCCGATAAACAAACGCTGATTCCGACATCGCAGATTCAGTTGCAAGTAGGCCCCAGCACCCCGGGAAGTTCTTCCGGCAACTCGTTCGACATTTCGAACCTCTCCCCCATAGACGAGTTGTATCTCAGCTATACCTCTTCTTCCACGTTGCCCTCGCAAGAAGTTTATCTGCGCTTCGTGGCAGGCAATATTACGAAGTATATCCCCGTCGAGAACTATACTTTCCGGGTTACGCCCACCAGCAGCAACCTGCCTTACACGGGAGGCACGACATCTGTTTCGGTGACCAGTTATTCAAACACTTCTGGCTCGGATCAGCCCGAACCGTGGATTACGGAGTTTTCTGTTGACGGGGGGACTACTTGGAGCGCCACTGCTCCCGCATGGCTTCATGGTTTTCCCGCACAGGGCTCCGGGGGTAAGACGGCCCAGAACTTTTCCGTAATGGTGGATGGACAAATCCAACAGTATGTCAACGTCCATAACGACGCCTTGAAAGCACAACCTGCCGTAACGGAATACTACCTTGCGAACAGCACGGGCGCCAGGAGCGTTGAGAACACGGCCAACTGCTACGTGGTCAACGCCCCGGGCACGTACCTCCTGCCGCTGATCTACGGCAATGCTTACAAGAACGGAGGCCCCAATCCTGCGGCTTATACCTCGGCGGCCGCCAGCGGTACGAACGTCTTGTCTCAGTTCCTCGACCATACGGGCGCCCCGATCACTCAGGGCTTTATCTACACGAACTACCCGCCCAAAGATTGCTGCCTTGTCTGGCAGGACGCCGACGGACTTGTCACGAACGTGCGCCTTTCGTCCAACGGTAAGAACCTCGAATTCGAGGTTCCGCAGGCTACGATTTGCCAGGGCAACGCCATAGTTGCCGTGCGCGACGCTTCGAATCGGATCGCATGGAGTTGGCATATCTGGGTGACGGACTACAAACTGGGCACCGGCCTTCAGACAACCACCAACTACCAGGGCGTGACGTACAACTTCCTGCCATATAATATCGGTTGGTGCGACCCGAGTTCTTATAGCTATCCGGCCCGTTCGGTGCAGGTGCGTTTTACGCAGAACTCAACCGGATTGCAGCAGATCGTTACGATCAACCAAACGGCAGGTCCTTCGTCCACTATCAGCGGTAACAATCCTTATTTCCAGTGGGGTCGCAAGGATCCGATGTTGCCGGGTCTTGTCTACGGCTCGAACGGTGTCGACAAATCGTACTTCAACAGCCCCGGTTATGAATTTGGATATTCCAATATGGGCACTTCTATTAATAGTTATATCCAGAATCCGCATCGGTTCTGCGTGGGTTCTTATATGGACAATAGGTATTACAATCTTTGGAGCGCCAACAACACGGTCGATACCGCCAATGACAATGTCGTCGTGAAGACTGTTTACGATCCTTCTCCCGTCGGGTTCTGCATGCCTCCTTCGAATGCTTGGACCGGGTTTACTACGATTGGTAATAACACAGGCTCTGCTTCTCAGATCAGGGGGACTTGGGATAGTACAGTTTCTCCTGCGGGTTACAATTTCGACATCACTGGAGGTACTGCTTATTATCCTGCTTCGGGCTACCGCAACTACTCGTCCGGGGCGTTGGGCTACGTCGGCAGCGGCGGCTACTCTTGGTCGGCTGTCCCGTACGCGACGTACGGCGGTCGCTACTTGAACTTCGGCGCGGGCGGCGTCAATCCGCTGGACTACGCCGTCCGCAGCTTCGGCTTCCCGGTGCGTCCCGTCCAAGAATAAAAGGGAGCGGAGCGACCGCATCCGATTTATTCGGTTTATTCGATTTATTCCGCCGGACTTGCAGTCCGGCGGGGGTAAGGGGAGTTAATACCGGCGAAGCCGGTCGAAAATATTTTTTCGGACTGTAATCCCTTTATTCGGGGCAAATAATTGAAACCAAACGTGATTTTATACGATGACGAGCAAAGATTTCATACAGGCAGAGGCGGAGAATAACGACCGCATCGTCCTTTACCGCGAAGGGCTTTTCTGGAAGGCTTACGAGCGGTCGGCATATGCTGTTTGCACGCAGATCAGGCCTTTCAAGCCCACCCGGCGTTCGCTCAAGATACTCGGCGGCGGGGAATTGATCTCCATCGGGTTCCCCGCATCATCGGAAGCGGAGGTACTCGCCGGTCTGCAACGCCTCGAAACTTCGCACGACCGTCTGGTGTTGTCGGCTCCGCAACCTATCACCGGGCCGGAGTTCGAGGTTTGGAAAGCATCCGTGCCGCTGGCTCAGCCACGATCCGGTAAAGCGGATGCGGAATCTTCCTCCGGCTCTGCCGCATCGCATCCGTGCGGGGCGGCTCCCGGAATCGGGGCGTCCGACGCATGCAAGGGTGTTGTTACGACCACGTATCCGGCTCCCGGCACGCTGTTGAATCCCGATTACACACTTTCGACAGCCTGCGTCATCGCGGAGCGCGTCCGCGGGTACGACCTGGCGTCCTCTACTCCGATGGAGTGCATGTGTTTTCTCTCCGAAATGAAAAAATTGCTCGCAAATCCCTCCGACTATGGCTCAATACGATAACCTTCCGGTATATAAGGCCGCCTACGACCTCTTGCAGAGCATTTATAAAGACATGGGAAACGTTCCGCGCGATGTGAAATTCACGTTGGTCGAAACCCTCAAAAACGACCTGACATCCATTCTTGTGTTGATATACAGGGCCAACTCCTCGTTCGGGAAACTTCCGCTGATCGTCAGTGCCCGCGAACAGATAGTGGATGTGAAAATCCGGTTGCGTTTGCTGCACGATCTGCGGCACATCAGCACCAAACTTTACGCACGGTTGGCCGGACAGTCGGAGTCGATTTCCAAACAGCTTTCGGCGTGGCAGAAATATACGCAGGAGCATGACGCTTCGCGGCAACAGGCATAAGATAACAGAAGATCCATGCAGGCGTATCCATACATAATGTTTAATCGGTTTCAGGGCCGGAGTTCCGCACAGTCAAGGCTTGCGGAAGCGTGTCTTGTAAATTCAGTAACCCACCGGCGGCGTAAATCACCCACGGCGGACAGCTTTGTGTCGCGCCGTGTTGCCATCGGTTATGAAAAACCAATCTGCGGCGGGGTTTCGTCTCCGGTGAGTTCCTCCGCCTCATTTAGCAAGCGGTTACTTTTATCCTGCTTCGGGCTACCGCAACAACTCGTCCGGGGCGTTGAACAACGTCGGCAGCAACGGCTACTATTGGTCGGCTGTCCCGAACACGACGAACAACGGTCGCAACTTGAACTTCAACGCGGGCAACGTCAATCCGCTGAACAACACCAACCGCAGCAACGGCTTCCCGGTGCGTCCCGTCCAAGAATTTACCGCCGTTTAAACATGCGCCTTGCAATGGAAAATAGTGATGATCTTCTGACCGATCTCTTCCGGGCTTATTACGATGCCCGGGTACACAAGCGTAACACCCGGAGCCAACTGGCCTTCGAACTGGATCTCGAAAGAAACCTGTTCGATTTGTACGAACAGATCAGGGATCGGAATTACAAGCCTGCTCCGGCCATGTGTTTCATTACGCATATCCCCGTCAAACGGGAGATTTTCGCCTCGGCGTTCCGCGACAGGGTAGTGCATCACCTGTTGTTCAACTACCTGGCACCCTTATTCGAGAAGCAGATGATTTTCGACAGCTACTCCTGCCGCAAACAGAAGGGGACGCTGTTGGGAATCGAGCGTTTCGAACACCACATCCGTAGTTGTACGGACAACTATATCCGCCCGGCCTATATTCTGAAACTCGACCTGCGCGGTTATTTCATGAGCATCGACAAACAGCGGCTTTATGAAATCATTTGCCGTACGACCGACGTTCGCACTGCACCGGGGAAGGCTCTTTTCGACCATGACCTGGTGGATTTTCTGCTTCGCGCGATCCTGTTCCGCAATCCGGTTGAAAATTGCCGCATGCTCGGATCGCCTTCCGATTGGGATGGTTTCCCTGCTTCGAAAAGCCTGATAAAATCGCCTCCGGGCGTGGGCCTTCCCATCGGCGACCTGACCTCGCAGCTGTTCAGCAATATCTATCTGAACGAATTGGATCAATTCGTCAAACGGGAACTGCGCTGCCATCATTACGGCCGTTATGTGGATGATTTCTTTATCGTCCATCCGAGCCGGAGCTATCTCAGACAACTAATCCCGTGTTTGCAGGAATTCCTGTCGGCGCGACTCCGGTTGACACTGCATCCCAACAAGATCGTGTTGCAGCAATACAAGCAGGGAGCACTGTTCCTCGGAGCCTGCGTGATGCCTCACAGACGTTATCCGGCCAATACTCCGGTCAGGCGTTTCCGGGCGGCCATGACCAGGCTGGAGAAAGAGTGTACCGCGGGGGTTCCGAGCCGGGAACGTCTCGAAGAAATGCTGCCGGTAATCAACTCCTATTGCGGATACCTTTCGCATTTTCGGTCGTACCGGATTCTCAAGGCTCAATTCGGATCGTCGGTGCTGAGGAAATATTTCCGTTTCGCTACGAATTTTCGCAAGGCCGTACTGAAAAAGAAATTCAGGTACGGGCCTTTACCCCCCCCTCCGGTCGTCCGGCAATAGATTTCTGGATGCAAAATCTTTGAAAACCGCCGTCTGATTGATACTGTTTTAACGATCCAAACCCGATAAATGAAAAAGATAAAAACACATACTCTCCTTACCGCGCTCGCCGTAGTTTTGATTTTCGGTGCCTGCAGCCGTTTGGGGCGGTTGCAGAAGAGCGATCCTGCGCCGCGTGCCGACCTGAGCCTTCCGCGCAACCAGCGGCTCCAGCCCAAGGGGCTCTCCGACTCGGTCGGTCAGCAGAACACCAAGCCCATCGTCTACACCCGCTCTGACGGGGACACGGTCTATTTCGTGCCTGCGACGCGCGACTCGGTGACGGGCGAGCAGATCATGTCGTTCCAGATCGCGCAGATCACCGTCACGGCTTCGAACCGCCGCAACATCGTGGAGCGCATGGGCAAGATCGCCCTCGAATTCGTCGTGACGGTGCCCGATTCGCTCTTGGCCAGCGACTGGCGGCTGGATCTCAGGCCCCATCTGATCAAAGGGCCGGACAGCCTGCCGCTGAGCGACCTGGTTTTCACGGGCGAGCGTTTCCGCAACCTCCAGAAACGTCAGTACGCCCGCTATGGTCGCTACCTGAAGCGGATCGTGGACAGCGCGGATTTCTTCGCTGTCTTCGGCGACATCGCCGGTTTCGAGCGTTACCTGCGCGAGGCCGATGCCGAGCGTCTGCGGATGCTGGCGCTCCAGCGCCGCCTCGACACGCTGGGAGCGCATCGCGCCGTGCGCGACGACTTGGCATGGACGTTCGACGGCGAGGAATACGGCATGTCGGTGCGCGAACTGCGGCGTTATAACCGCCGTATGGACAAACTCATCCGGACGATGACGCACTATACGCCCGACCAGACCGATCCGCACGACCACCTGAACGATTACCTCGCGCCGCGTTACCGATATACGCTCTGCGATACGCTGCTTGCGGGCGGACGGGTCTACACGCGCAGCGCCGGCGCCGCGGACAGCCTCCGTGAGCGCGAGGCGGAATTGCAGCGCATCTACGACTCGCTGATGCGCGCCGACGCCGGATTCGCGGGCCTCACGCGCAAGCAGCGCGAAGTGCAGAGCGAGGAGCAGCTCAAGCGCAACACGCTCGACCGGATGCGCCTGACGGGTATCGCCACCGGACAGGAGGATACCGTGCTGGGATTCCTTTCGGACAGCACCAAGCAGATGCGTTACGGCATCAAGAAACACGAGATCAACGGTCGCATACGCGCCCTTTCGACGCTCGACACAATGCGGCTGATGCGCCGCTACTGGGACGAGCAGCGCATCGCACGCAACGAACGGCTCCGGGCCGGCAAGGACAAGGTGTTCGCCCGCACGGTGCGTTTCCCCTATATCGACAACATCCGGCTCGACACCATCGTGCGCGACAACGGCAGGGTAAGCTACTACTATACGCAGGAGGTGCAGGCCGACGAGTATTCGTCGAAACTCTACATCTGGATGGAGGGCGACGTGACCGATATCTACTCCAAACGGTTCCTGCTGCCGCGCAGCGACACGCTCACTTTCTCCGTGTCGTCGATGACTTCGTTCGTAGATACGCTTCCGCGCTACGTGCAGCGGATCGTCACGCGCGACGCCGAGGTCAACGCCCGCTTCTACTTCACCTTCCCCAAAGGCCGCACGCGCCTGGACGAGGCCGTTGCCGACAACCGCCGACAGCTGCGCGAGGTCAAGAAACTCACGCGCGACCTGATGACCGATCCGGTGTTCATCATCGACAGCATCACCCTGCGCGCCACCTCTTCGCCCGAGGGCAACTGGAATGTCAACGACCGCCTGGCGCGGGAGCGTGCCGCCGAGCTCAAACGGGTGCTCGATGCCCATTTCCGCATCCTCTACGACTCGCTGCACATCGACGCCGGCTATGCGCTCGATGCCGCGGGCAACATGCAGCGCGTGGAGGTCGAAGACCAGATGCCCGACCTGCCGAATCTTCTGCGCACGGAGTATCTGGCCGAAGACTGGAACACACTGTGCGAGATGATCCAGAAGGACTCTGTTTTGACCGAAAAAGAGGCTTTGTTGGAGGTTATCGACAACGAGTCCAATCCCGACCGCCGCGAAATCGTCCTCCGGCGCAAGCACCCGGCGGCCTATGCCCGCATGCGGGAGCATTTCTACCCGAAGATGCGTGCCGTGGATTTCCGCTTCAACCTCCACCGGCGCGGACAACAGCAGGATACGGTCTACACGATGGAACTGGATACGACCTACCTCCGGGCACGGCATCTGCTCGAAAAACGGCGTTACGCTTCGGCGCTGGAAATTCTGCGGCCTTACGAGGATCGCAATACGGCGCTGGCTTACATGTCGCTGGGCTACGACCAGGCGGCACTGCGGATATTCAGTTCGCTGGAACCCGATCCCGACGTGAAATACCTGATGGCGATCCTCTCGTCGCGCATGGGCGACGAGGAGGCTGCCGTACAGCATTTCCTGCGCGCCGTGGAGTTGAATCCGAGGTTGAAATTCCGGGGCAACCTCGATCCCGAGATTTCACGGCTGGTGAAAAAGTACAACCTGTTCCCGGACGATTTCTGATCGGGCGGAGAACAGGAGCGACCCAAACATAAATTGAAAAGAAATATGAAGAAGAACCTGTATTTGCTCATTACGCTGTTTACGGCGGGAACGCTTTGTTCCTGCATCAAGGACGATTACGAGGGTCCCGACCCGAACCTGCCGACACGGACGCTCATCGTCTATCTGGCCGGCGACAACAACCTCTCGGCGGAAGCGGAGCAGAAGATCGAAGCCTTGCGGCAAGGGTGGACATGGACGGGTAACAAATGCCTGATCTATACCGACAGCAAAGACAACGGCGCAAGGCTGATACGCCTGCGGGGCGGTTGTCCGTCGCATCCCGAGCCTTACCTGGAGACCGTCCGGGAATACGGGGCGGAAAATTCCGCCTCGGCCGAAACCTTTGCCCGCGTATTGGGCGAGGTGAGGACGGAGTTCCCGGCGGACAGTTACGGACTGATCTTCTTCTCGCACGGCAGCGGGTGGCTTCCGGCGGGAAGCCTCGGTAATCCGTCCCGGTCGCTGGGCTGGGACGACGGAACCGCACAGGGCGACCTCGGCCATGCCGAAATGGAGATCGCGGACTTCGCAGCGGCGATTCCCGACTCGATGTTCGACTTCATCGTCTTTGAGACGTGCCTTACGGCGGGCGTCGAAGTGGCCTATGAGCTTCGGGGCAAGGCCGACTACATGCTGGTCTCGTCGGCCGAGATCGTATCCCCGGGGTTCACGCCCGTATACCCCGGGGCGTTGAAATACCTGTGCAATACGGCGCAGGATACGGAGAAATCCCTGACGGCTTTCGGCAGGGCGTATATGGATTATGTGAACACGAATTATACGGATGACTATCGCTCGGCAACGCTGAGTGTCGTGGACATCCGCCAAATCTCCCTTTTGGCTATCCGGATGCGTGAAATGTTGGAAAACAGTTCTGACGTTACAGCTTCTGACATTGCGGATTTACAGCATTTCGACCGTCCGGGCCGATATGGGGATACTCCGGCGTTGCCCCGCTATTTCGATCTCGAGGCTTGGGTGAAGAGGCTCGGCACGCCGGAGCAATATGCCGCTTTCGGAGAGCAGTTGAAACGTGTGGTGAAATGGAGTGGGGCGACTCAAAGTTTCCTGCTCTCCCAGGGCGGTTTTCAAATCGAAGAGCATTCGGGGCTTACGACCTACATTCCGCAGCCGGAATTTCCGGCGCTGAACGAGTGGTATGAAAAAACAGCTTGGTACAGGGCGACATGGGCGAAATGAGTGCGAAGAGAGATGAAAGAATGCGAAACAGGTCTTTTGTCAAAGGTGTTCTGCTTCGCATGCGGTCGTGTCTCTGTCTGTTTCTCGAAAAACAGATGAATCGTTTTTACGGTGTTGAAGATTATTACAAGGATACGTAGAGACTGGGGATAAAAGGCCCGAATACAGTAGCCATCCTGAGTGTTTATACGAAAACGTTGAAATTCCATTAACCATTTTAATTAATAGAGTCATGAATAAGACAGAACTGATGAACAGTGTGGCTGCTATGAGCGGCTTGAGTTTAAAGGACGCCTCTTTGGCGGTTAATGCCCTATTGTCTGTGATCTCCACGAATATGCAGCAGGGCAACGACGTGGTAATTCCGGGCTTCGGATCTTTCAGGGTGAAAGATCGTCCGGCCCGCCTGGGGCACAATCCCCGCACGGGTGCCCAGATCAAGATCGCGGCGAAGAAAGTCGTGAGGTTCACGCCGGGCGCGGGTCTGGAGATCGTTGGGAAACCCGCTTCGAAAAGCGCGAAACCGAAAAAGTAACTTTTATGAGCAAGCATGGATGTAAGTCCCGACATACAGCGACGGATTACATTGACCATCAGCCAAGTGTCGCGAACAATCCGTGCTTTGCGTGTGGAACGGGGACTTACGGTCAAAGAACTCGCGGATCGTTGCGATATGGAACGCTCGAACCTGAGCCGGATCGAAGCTGGACGCACAAATATGACGTTGCGGACACTCTTTACGATTTGCTTTGCCTTGAAAGTTGAATTAACGGATTTGTTGCCGGGCTGCCCACAGAACGTATTCCCGGATTCGGCATCCGAATAAATTGGATAAAAAATATGAGTTTTACGATGTTCTCGCAGATAATGTACACTTCGGTTCTCGGAGTTTCACAGCAAGAAATGATCGAATATGCTGATGATAGCGATGCCGCGGCAAGTTGCCTGGAGTTTTTGGGAATACTTCTCGGGGGCTTCTTCGCTGCGGGAATCATCCTGATCGGTATAATGATATTCAGGAATCGGAAACTCCGCCGGCTGACAAATCCGCATAAAGATTATTACAGATAAAACTAACCCGGTTTTCTCAAACGCGAAGACCGACAAAACGGAAAAAATGATGAAATCTACTAAAGCAACGTTTACCAAAGGTCTTCTGACCGCAGCATTGGCGCTCGTAGCTACGGGCGTCTTGGCGCAGGAGAACGGGAACCGCGACGAGCAGAACAAAGTGGTTCGCGGACCTTATGAAACCAACCGCTTCTTCGACAACATCTTCATCGGTGTGGCCGGGGGCGTAAATATCTACCACGGGGAGAATGACTCCTACGGATCATTCGGCAAGCGGCTGGCTCCGGCTCTCGACATCAATGTCGGCAAGTGGATCACGCCGTCGGTAGGTCTGCGTATCGGCTATTCGGGCATCAACGCCCAGGGCTGGACGTCGGGACAAACGATCTATGCCAAGGGACTGGTCGATGGCAACATCTACAAGGAGAAGTTCGGCGTGTCGTACCTGCATGGGGACGTGATGTGGAACTTTTCGAACGCCGTGAGCGGTTACAAGGAGACCCGCACCTGGAATTTCGTGCCATTCCTCGGCGCCGGCTGGGCACGCTCGTACGGCAACGACGCGCACAACAACGAGTTCGCGGTGTCGGTGGGTCTGCTGAACAACATCCGGCTGTGTAACCTGCTGGATCTGACTTTAGAAGCACGCCACATGTTCGTCAACCAGCGCTTCGATGGCGTGGCGCGTGGCAGCAAGGGCGAGGGTATGACTTCGGTTACGATGGGTCTTACGTTCAAGCTCAACCGCCGTGGCTTCAAGCGTGCGCAGGCTCCCGTGGACGTTACGCCTTATCTAAGCCGCATTGAGGCGCTCGAAGGCGACAACAGCAACCTTGCAGGCAAGAACAAGACGCTCGCCGACGAAAACGAGATGCTGCGAAACCGCAAACCCGAAACGGTGACGGTCGCCGGCAAATCGACCGTTTCGCCGACTCCCGTAGCACTGTTTTTCCAGATCGGCAAGGCGACGCTCGACAAGAAAGAGCTGACGAACCTCGACTTCTATGTGAAGAACGCCCTGAATGCCGACAAGCAGAAGACCTTCACGATCTACGGCGGTGCCGACAGCGCAACGGGCACCAGGGAGTTTAACCAGAAGTTGAGCGAAAAGCGGATGAAATATGTCTACGACCTGTTGGTGAACAAATACGGCATCTCAAAAGATCGTCTGCAAACAGTTGCCGAGGGCGACACGAATAACCGCTTCCCGGAACCGGAGCTGAACCGCACGGTCATCATCATGGAATAAAAGTTTCCGTCCTGGGGGAGGAGTGAGAGTGAGAACGAAATGTTAGCGTTCCTCCTCCGGGATATTTTAGTGCTAATTCAACTATAAAAATGAATGAGATTTTCAGGCCGACGGTGATTCGTCGGGAGGCCCGCGAAGCGTTGTCGGGAAAATGGAATGCAGGGGCGCTGGTCGCCCTGGTTTGGATGGTGTTGTTCTGTGCGATCGCCATGTTGCAGAGCATCTCCGTCGCTCTTTATTATGTCGGATTCCTGGCTGCTGGTTCTTTCCTGACGGTGGGTCTGCAATGGATTTTCCTCGGTGTAGTACGCGGCCAGCGCCCCGAGGCGAAAGACCTTCTTCTGCCGTTCCGAAACTATGTGCGTATCCTCGTAGCTTATGTGCTGGTATTGGTAGTAACCGGAGTCGGCATGGTGCTTTTCATCGTTCCGGGCATCATCCTCTCGCTGGGGCTGTCAATGACCTTCTACATCCTGCGCGACGACGAGCAGATTTCGCCTGTCGATGCGATGAAACGCAGCTGGACGATGATGTGGGGTCACAAAATGGAGTATTTCCTGTTGGGACTGAGTTTCCTGGGCTGGGCAATTCTGGCCTGTATCACCGTCGTCGGGATTTTCTGGCTGCTGCCCTACATGTATACGGCTACGGCCTGTTTCTATGATAAGCTTCGAAAAATGCCGAATCCGGATCCCGAATCGGAGGTTTGAACTTGTTTTCCTAGTGTGGGTAAACAGGAAAATCCATTGTTAATCATCAATGAATCAATTATTTAAAACAAAAAAATCCAATTAAAAGATGAAAAAGGCAGTTCTTATTCTGCTCGCTGCCGTTGCGAACGTCACGATTATAAACACAGCTTCGGCGCAGGACAGCGGTTGGTGGATCGGCGGCAAGGTCGGCTATTGGCACGACAAGGAAGCGGGCGTCACGTCGAACAGCTTTGCGCTGGCTCCCGAGGCGGGGTACGATTTCAACGCCAAGTGGTCGCTTGCCGGCACGTTGGGCTTCGACTACGCGAAGGTCGGCGATGCGAGTGCCAACGTCTTCGTGGTCGAGCCCTATGCGCGTTACAAGTACTTCAACAAGGGCAATTTCACGCTCTTCGTCGACGGCGGCTTCGGCGTTGCAATGGGCGATGCCGACGGTTTCAAGGTGGGCTTCACGCCGGGCGTGTCGTTCAAGATCTCGGAGCATTTCAGCCTTCTGACGACGATCGGATTCTTGGGATACAAGAACGACTACTACAACGGTGGCGGTGACGGCTTCGGGCTGAGCCTGAAATCCTCCGACCTGCGTTTCGGGTTCTTCTATTCTTTCTGACGACAAGAATTAGTGCCGGTTCGGGTTCATACTTTGAAAGTGCCAGTTAAACAATTTTCGAATCCGGGCCGGCCTTTCTCAATAAAAAACGCAGGGAACGGGATGTAAGATTCGAGAGCCTGCTAAACACAAACGAGAATGGGGAAAATTAAACGTGTACTGATAACTGCGGGTTCGATCGTGCTTATCGCCTTTATTTGCCTGCGTGTGGCCGGGGAGTTCCGCAGTTGTGCCGGGCCCGGAAAGGAATATGTCTATAACGAGACAGTTACGCTTGCGTATCTTACGTACAATCCGCGCTTCGAGGATACTTACAAACGGTTCGGTGAAAATAGTACTTACCTGACGGCTTACGAGTACGAGCAGGTCTGTGCCGGAAAGGAGTTTCCGCCGAAGAACCGGTTGAAAAACGATATCGTTTTTCTGAAGGGAGTTTTCACGCAGGCGCAGGCCGATCTTGCGGCGCAGAGGCCGAGTCCCGAAGCCGGTGCTTTCCACAAGATGCTGGACAAGTATTACGGCACGGTACTCACCGACTATCTGGGAGCATTGCAAGCCTATTCCGAACTCGATACGGACGATGCCGCACGGAAAGAGGAGCTGCGCAATCGGGTTATGTCGGTTTACGACCACATCTGCGATATTCAGACCGAGATGTTCCGGGTGCAGATCGAATACGGAAAACGAGTCGGGCTGGAGGTTCATGAAAAAAATCAAGAATCACAAATTTAAAATCTTATGCTTATGGGAAAAATTAAAATTCGGTATCTGATCCTCGCCGGAGTCCTGATTTACGGGGCCTATTATTATCTGGCCGGTGACGGATCGGTTAAGATGAACTCGTCCAAAGCGGTGGAGAAGGTCTTGGAGCAGGTCGGCAAAGTCGATGCCGACAAATACCAGATTCTCGAAATCGCCTGGCGTGAAGGGGAGAAACTGTCGAACAATCCACGCTTCGTGGATGTTACATTGCTGGATAAAGAGGGCAAGCGTTACTCCCAGCAGTTCGATATATTCGATGACAAGGAGTTGTCATTCAGCGAAATGAACAACATTGCGACCCGGTTTCCTGGTTACACGGCACCTCAGTACAAGCCGCTGACTGTTTCGGATGATATTCGCGCGGATGAGATTGTCGCTCAGATGGATTCGGCCATCAAACAGCTGCCCGAGGAGCTCATCTTCCAGAGCGTCTATCGGTATCAGGTAGAGCGTGACAGCGAAACGGGCGATCTGGAGCGCAGTCTGATACTGCGTGTGACGAAGAAAGGCGAAAGCAAAGAGGTAACCGGCCGCCGGATCACGACGACCTACTACGAGATTCCGTTCGAAGTGGCTCCCGATGGGCGTGTAACCCCTAAAAACGACGAATGATGATTGCCGTGTATATACTCATCGGTGCAGTCGTTCTTTTTGCCTTGTGGTATATCGTCACGGGCAATAACCTGATCGCCCGGCGTAACCGCATGGAGCAGTGCCGCAGTTCGATCTGCGTGCTGCTCAGGCAGCGCAACGACATGCTGCCGAATCTGGTCGCCGCGGCCAAAGCCTACATGGGTCACGAGAATCAGACACTTACCCGAATCACCGAGCTGCGTGCCAAAGCCACGGAGGCAGCCTCGGAGCAGCAGCAGATCGAGGCGGGCAATGCCGTCTCGTCGCTGCTTCCGAAGTTACAGCTCGCTGTGGAGAACTACCCGGAGTTGAAAGCCGACAAGCAGTTCGTCAGCCTGCACTATTCGATCGAGGAGATGGAGCAGCAGCTGCAGGCTATCCGCCGTACCTACAACGCGGCCGTCACGGACTATAATAACGGCATCCAGATGTTCCCTTCGTCGTGGGTTGCGGCCCGCAAAGGGTTTGCCTTGGGCGAGTTGATCGAGATTCCCGAAGCCGAGAAGCAGAATGTCAATGTCGGTGAACTTTTCAAAGAGTAGCTATGGCGACTCCCGATTTCGTAAAATTGCAGACGGAGGTTTCTCGAAACCTGGCTAAAGCGCAACGGGGACGGCGGATTATGCAGTGCATCCAGGTTCCCACTTACATTGTCGCTTTCAGTTGGGTGCTGCTGGTGCCTTTCGCCGGATACCTGTTGGGCAATCTGGAAGGTGCGTCCGATAAAATGGCGCATTCACTGCCGCTTTTGGCTGTTATTTTCGGCTTTTTCATGCTCGCGGCCTTTGTGATGAGTTGGGCGTGCCGCTATTTCAGCAGGAAAGAGGAAGCGGTCATGTCGCACCTTGTCAAAACGCTGTTTCCCGCCTCGAAGTACCACAAAACAACGCGGGGTGTCAACCGGGCAATGTTGAAAAATTGCCGACTGTTCGGCAGCGATCCGGCTGCCGATCTGCAGGCGCAGGTTTTCGGGTCGCTGGAGATCGTTGCGGCCAACCGGAAGCTGACGGTTGCCGACATCGGTATTGCCAAGGCTACGGAAGAAGATTCGTTAGGCGGTTACCTCATGCTCTTGCGGATGATTGTCCGCATGATTTTCGGGGGTCGTGCCGACAACGCTATGATGCAGTTCCGGGGCATGTTCACCTGGGTGGATTTGGAGAAGACGCTTCCGGGCAGTGTCATCGTCCTGCCTGACCACATCGAGGGGCGGCTGGGTTATATGGCCAAGACCGTTCAGCAGCTTGGAAACAGTCGGGCGGAGAAGCTCGTGACGATGGAAGATCCCGCTTTTGAGGAACACTATGCTGTCTATGCCTCGGACGAAGTGTTGGCACGCTATGTCCTCACGCCGGCCATGATGCTGCGGCTTACGCAGCTGCGCGAACGCTTCGGACGCGACGTCATGGTGTCGTTCATCCGCAACCGGTTCTGCTGTGCGGTGTCGAGTCCGGACGGATTCCTCGCACTTCGCAGCAAAGCGATCCGCGAAGGTCGTTTCGTCGAGGAGATTTACAACGACATCGCTACTGCCGTTGATCTTACGCGGGAACTGCGGCTGGATAAACTCGTTAAAAACTAACACTTACTGCCATGACGTATATGCATGCTATAGCAGCCTTATTGCCGCAGTGCGGCGCTCAAAATCCCCCCCCCGGAGGCTATTGGATGCCGCTGAAAGCGGCGTAAACACCCTTTGTCGCGGGAATTCCCGCAGGCACAGAGATATCCGCGGCAATTGGCCGCGAAGACGGCCCGCCGGGCCGTGATGAAACGGAAAACCACGAATGCATAACCGCTAAAACATATAATTCTATGAATGACAATACAAATACTACTTTCGATAATATTTTCGATTACCAGAAAGCCAACCCCGAGAAATTCGAACTTGTCCGCGACAATAAGAAACGCATCCCGTACCTTCTTATCGCCGGGCTCTGCCTGCTGCTGGCCGTATTCCCCGGCTGGCTGCCGTTCTGTCCCGGCTGGCTCGTGCGCACCGCGGCATTGATCGGACTGGGCGTGTCCGGATTTATAGCATGGAGTACAGGAGAATACTACCGGTGCGTCGGCAGTGGCGAGCCGCTTCGGCAGATCGGCACTAAAACATTCCGCAACGGCAAAGACCCGGAGTGCCGGAAACAGATCCTGGAGGCTTTCGCCCGCCGGGATTTCGAGTTTCTGGCGAACGAGCCTTCCGCAAAGGAACCGGCTCTGACTTTACAGGTCTGGGAAAATCCCGGACAGCGGGAATTCTACCTGCATATCATGTACTTTACCGACGAAAGGATCTGCGGCGCGACCGGCGTGCTGGAGTTTTCCGGCGCGGACTATACGGCAAACGAACAGCATATCCGGGCTGTTATCGGCAAGTGATGTAAAACTTCAATAAATTCTAAAATACACAAATTATGAACGAAACCAATTCATATCCCTACTCGCCCGCAGTCTATTTCGGGCAGCATCCCGAAAAATTCGAGAAACGCCGCCAGCCTATGCGCATCGCTAAAAATGCGGCGTTCGTCGCCGTCGGTATTTTCCTGCTGCTTTCCCCGGGCCTTATTCCCTTCTTCCCCTTATGGATGATTTATCTGGCTGCCGCCGTAGCAATCGGCTACGGAGCTATCTCGATCTGGACTGACGGGTCGGCGTGGTTCAACCTCCAAAGCGGCGGCGAAGTGAAAGACGTAGGACTGAAAAAGTTCCGCAACAGCCGTGACGAGCGGGTGTGGGAACGGATCGTGAAGGCTTTCGAGACGCACGATTTCCAGTACCTCGCCGAGGCTCCGAGTGCCAAAAATCAACCCTTGCAACTGTATGTTTACGAGGATAAGATCGGCCGCGAATTTTACATCCAGCTGAAAGGTTACGATTCCGACAGCAATTTCAATCCGCTGAGCGATGTCGTCACGATCGACGGCAAGGAGTACGATGCGAATGCGGACTTGCTCCGCTCGATGAAAACCGACGATGAAGATTAAACTGCAAACCGATGGCACAAAGTAAACTATCCCGGATACTGGATGCTTCCGACCGGATGCAACTCCCCGCTCAGGAGCGTTACGAATTCGCAGCAAGCAAGATGTCTTACTACCTGATGGGCGGATTTATGGTACTTTTCGCACTGTTCGTCGGTTACATGTTCCTCGGGCAAGCCGTTGAAGGCACTCAAAACGCCCTGATCGCCTATGGTATTCCGTCCATGGTCTTTGTCGCCGGACTGGTGATTCTTCTCGGAGCCATGCCGGCCAAAGTGGTGATCGATGAGGAGGGGATGTCCATTCCCGGAACGATCCCTTTCGTCAAGGAGAAACTCGCGTGGGAGAGCATCGAAAAGGCCGAACTCACGTCGGTGATCTACTCCGGCAACTGGTTGATCGGACTTGTCAAGCAATTGTTCGCCTCGTTCTTCGCCGTTGTTGAACTGCGCGTGGTGCGCAGCGATGTGATGTCCTCTTCGGAGCCTGCGGAATACGCCATATTGGACCGGGTGCAGGACAAAGACCGGGCTTTGGTGCTGCGCATCGTGCGCGAGAAACTGGGCGACAGATTTACGATTTACTAAAAGGAAAGCCATGACGACTCCATCCATACAGCAACTGCTCGATGATTCCGAGCGTATCGATCTTCCCCGGCAGGAAACTTATAACCTGCCGCTAAAATCAGGTTTTGCCACTACGGCGGTATTGTCGATCTCTTTTGCAATCCTGTGCGGTATACTTTACGTTACTGGCATGATCGACAAGGCGGTAGTTGCGACCGGTATTCCTCCGATTATCGTTTATATCATGGCCGGGCTGCCTGCCTGCACATTCGTATACGGTTTGATCATCCTGCTGACGCTCAAACAGAACAAAGCCGTTTTCGACGACAGGGGCATCAGCATTCCCGACTTTCTCCCGTCGCGGAAAATAAGGCTCGACTGGGAGGATGTCGAAGCTGCCCGTATTCGGGAGATCACTACTCCTCTGGGGCGGGAAATCGTTCTGGAAGTCTCCGACACGGGCCATTTCGAGGACACCACCGTATTTCCGGTCATGTTGACCGTAAAAGATCAGGCGCTGGCATTGCGAATTATCCGGGAGAAGTTGGGAAACAAGTTCATAACCGCTTAACAGGACTCATGAATCCGGAATTTGCATCGGGCGGCTTTTTAGGCCGCGAAGCCTCTGTCGCACAATCGGTGGAAGAAGTCCGCACTTTATTCGAGTGTGGCACCCACTGCCTGATGTGCGGACGTGTCGGCGACGCCTTCGCCTGCTATGCCCATATCCGAGAGGCGGACAGTGCAGTGTGGTTCAATCGGGCCCTCTGCCTGAAGGAGGGTGGTGAATACGATGAAGCGTACGAGTGCCTGCTGCGTGCCGACACTGCGCTGTCTGCGCCTGCTCCTATGCCGCTTCGGCCTGCGAACCGCTTTCAAACCCTGCTCGACGAATGCGACGCTTTGGGTGAGGGATACCTGCGTCCGATGGCCGGTGCCATGCCCCGGTTGTTTCCGGACGAAGCCCGGCGGCAGATCCTGCGGGTGATGGCCGATGTCGGCTGCCTTGCCGGACGCTACGACGAGGTGCGCCGTATTGCGGCACGCCTCGGTCGGCATTATAAGAATGTGGATGCTATTTTAGAACGATTAAAAACAGAACGATGACTACGAACGATATAAAAAAAATGTACGGCAACGCTTCCGCCGAAGAGATACACACCGCGTATAAAGAGGTGGATACTTCAGACACGAACCGCTACGACAACGACCGGACGCCCTTGCATACGGCATGCCTTCATGCCGACAGTGCAGCCGTCGGTATTCTGCTCTCCCGCGGTGCCAACCCCAATGTTGCCGACTGCTACGGACTTGTGCCGCTGCATCTGCTTGCCGGGTCGGTGAAAAATGACAGCCATTTTCCGGAAGGCGAGATACGCAAATGCGCGGAACAACTTTTCGACGCCGGAGCGCGGGTAATCTACAAGAATGAGAAGCATCAAACTCCAATTCTTGTTGCCGGGGAGCGCGGCTGTTGTGAACTGCTCGAAGCGGCCGCGGCAAAGGGCGCGAAACTTTCGGCAACGGATCCCGAAGGTAATACGGCCCTGCATCTGGCATGCCGCTGGGTAGGAAATGCACTGGAGAGTCTGGCCTTGCAGCAAAAGAAGATCGACAGGCTGGATGCCGGGAAGCTGCAACAACTCAAAGGGGAATTCGACAAAGCTCCTGACGACTGGTATGCAAAGATGCAGTACGAGGACGAATTGAAACGCCATACGGAGACCCGAAAGGAGTTCGAGGCACGCCAGCGAACCGCCGACGGCTTTTACTATTCAGCGAAGGCTCTGCTGGAAGGAGGACTCGATCCCGAAGAGAAAAACAATGCCGGCAAAACTCCGCTCGACTATGCCGTGGAGAACGGCGCCAAACGTATCGGGGCGTTACTGCGCGGTATCGACGCTGCATCGGCGGATGCCGCCACCGGAGGCATGACGCTCCATCAGGCTGTGGAACACGGTGATGCGGAAGCCGTCAAGGCCTGTCTGGCAGGCGGGGCCGATGTGAACTCCCTGAGCGATGAGGCGGGGGATTTCAAAGGCATGACGCCGCTTGCCGCAGCCTGCCGGTGTTTCGATTCCGGCATTGTGAGTCTGCTGCTGGAAGCGGGTGCCGATCCGAATTTCAAGGATGCCGAAGGACATACGGCCCTGGCGCGGTGGTACGATTGGCGGGGTACCCACCTGTTGCGGCAGCAGCAGGAAGATGAGCGTATACCGCAGAAAATCTTCCGGGAACTGCTCTCGCACGGCTACGAGTTCGACGGTGCTGCGGACGACGAATCGAATACGCTGCTCACGTTGGCCTGTAATGCCCCGGACGTTATCAGAGGATCTCTTATTCCCGAACTTATTGCGGCAGGAGCCGACGTGAATAAGTCCAATGCTGCCGGACAAACCCCGCTGATGCTTATTTGCCGGATAGGGAGGGGCGGTCGTGAGGCGCAGAACCTGCAGCTCGCATTGCTCGAAGCCGGTGCCGAGGTCGCCGCTGCGGATCGTGACGGGAATACGCCGCTTCACTACGCCGCGATGAACAGGGATGCTGGGGCCGGCAAGGAGATGGCCGAGATGCTCTTCGAATTCGGTAATCCGAAGCCGGAGGCCGTAAACAACCAAGGTAAGAGCGCCCTCGAAATTGCTACGGACAATAACAATGAACCGCTTGTCAAACTTATTTTAATGAACTCATAATATGGCCGGAATGGATCTTATATTTCTCAACGCCTGCAAGAACGGACAGAAAGGCGTCGTACAGGCTTTCATCAAAAAAGGAGGCATCGACTTCAACAAGCGGGATGCGCAAGGTTGTACCCCTTTGTTCTACGCCTGCATCAAGGGTGCAAGGGACATCGTCAAGTTACTGTTGGACGGAGGCGCGGACGCTTCGCTGGCTACGAATACGAGCCTTACTCCGTTGCATGCCGTGTCGCAGAGCGGCAACAAGGAGATCGTGACGATGCTCGTGGAGGCCGGGGCCGACCTCGACGCCGCGGACAAGGAGGGTAAAACACCGCTGATGTACACCCTTTCTCAGGGACGTACCGAGACTGCGAAATACCTCATCGAGAAGGGTGCGAACACGGCGTTGGCCGATAACAGTGGACATAAGGCCATGGATTATGCCACGGCACACGGACTGCGCGACATCATCGCCCTGCTGGCCGGCGGTGCCGATACGGACACTTCGGGCAATACGCCCCTGCATCAGGCTGTCTACAACGGGCAGAGCGAGGTCGTGCGTGAATTGCTCAAAGCCCATCCCGAGACGGTCGATGCAATCAATGATGGCGGCGAAACGCCGCTGCTGCTTGCCTGTGCCAAGGGCAACCTGGTTGTGGTACAAATGCTGATCGGTGCCGGAGCGGATGCGCAGAAATCGTTGCTCGACGGGCGTTCGCCTCTGCACTTCGCGGCGTTCCAGGGCAACAGTTTCATCGGCCGCGAGCTGCTTGCGGCGCGGGCGCAGGTCGACCGTCAGGACGAATCGGGGCAAACGCCGCTGATCGTCGCAGCCCGACAGGGCAACAACGACTTTACAGCGATGCTGCTGGAGAACGGTGCGAATGTCAACCTGGCGGACAATGCACAACAGACGGCGCTGTACTACGCTACGGAAGGCGGTTTCACGGAGATCGTCGAGCAACTCATCTTGGCAGGCGCCGAAGGATGATTTGGGCTAAACGGGAATCTTGTCAGTCGGTAATAATTTCCTTTCACGCATTATGAAACACAAGGGCTTTGTACGACAGATTGCGGAAGAGCAAATGGACGATGCCGTACGGCGTCTTCAGCGGACGGGTATTCCGCGCAAACACATCTTCGTGGATCGGAGTTTCCGTCCCGATGCCGAATGGCTCCATCGGGGAGACCACCTTACGGTCTGCTCGCTGCGGGAGTTGGGGTATGGTACCGAGATGCTGCTGACGAATCTCGCACGGCTCTGCGAAGCGAATATCACGCTCCGGGCATTGGATGAGCCGTGGTACGACCTTACGGACGGAGACCCGAAAGCACTCGTGACGGGGCTGGCAGAGATCTGTTGTACAAGGAAAAGAACCTCGCGCCAGCAGCATCCGGGGAAGAAAAAACGCCCCGGACGGCCTCCGGGTATGACTGCAACAACGGAAGCCAAATGCCAAAGGTGCGCGGAACTGCTTTCGACGACCGATCGCACACAAACCGAAGTGTTGGCGTCGCTGCACCTCAGCGCCCGTAGCTGGAAGAATTATATGGTACTGATGGCTCTGCAAATTCAGAAAAGCAAGAAACGACCTCTTAAATAGATGTTTATGAAACGAATACTTATTCTGCTGGCCCTGTTGTTGGGCACCGCCGCGGGGCTTCAGGCCCAGATCAAAATCGGCGGCCGTAAGATCGACACACGCAAAGCGGTGCAGGCTGCCGGCGATATGGCTACGGCCGTCACGCTCTCGGACGAGGATATCGCCCGCATGAGCCGCGAGGCTGTGGAGTGGATGGACGCCCACAATCCCGTGGATACGGCGGATTACGATGTGCGTCTGAGACGCCTTACAAAGGACATCACGGAGGTGGACGGCCTGCCGCTAAACTTCAAAGTGTACTATGTCGTCGACATCAACGCCTTCGCCTGCGGGGACGGCTCGATCCGGGTCTTTGCGGCGCTGATGGACATCATGGACGACGATGAGTTGATGGCCATCATCGGCCATGAAATCGGCCATGTGGTGCATGCGGACGTGAAGCATGCCATGAAGAACGCCTACATGGCCTCCGCTGCCATCCATGCCGCGGGAGCCGCCGGGGGAACCGTCGGCAAACTCACCGAGTCGCAGTTAGGGGAGGTGACCCAGGCATTTTTAGGGGCGCAGTTCTCGCAGAAACAGGAATACGCCGCGGATGAATACGGATTCGAATTCTGCGTCAAACACGGCTTCAGTCCCTACGGTATGGCCAACAGCCTGACCAAACTCGTTGAACTTTCCAAAGGAGAGAAGGCTTCCGCCGTGCAGAAAATGTTCTCTTCGCATCCCGACAGCGAGAAACGTGCCGCGCGGATGAAAGCGAAAGCCGATGCGGTGAACCGATGATTCAGAAGAACCGCGCAGCCGGCCGTAGCCGTTTTATTGTGATAAGGCGTGTGCGAAAGCTGTCCTGCCGGTTCTTTATAACATGAACGATGATGAAACCCGAATACATGCAAACCTGGGAGCGGCTTACGAATCCCGATAAACAAGATCCTGTGAAAGATTTCGTGCTGATGCTGGCTCTTTCGGCCGTGCTGTTCATGCTGCTTGCCGTTGTTTTGGCATATGCCTATTTACATAAATTTCAAATCATATGAAGAAGAAACTTTTTGCAGAAGCACTCGGTACGATGACGCTGGTGCTTCTGGGCTGCGGAGCAGCTGTATTCAACGGCGGAGCGACGAGCGTGGCAGCCGTACTGACGATCGCCTTTGCCTTCGGCCTTTCGGTCGTGGCGATGGCCTACACGATCGGAGGCATCTCGGGCTGCCACATCAATCCGGCCATTACGCTGGGCGTATGGCTTTCGGGACGTATGCCGGGAAAAGAGACGGTCGGATATATGGCCGCACAGGTCGCGGGTGCCATCGCCGGCTCGGCGATCATCTGGGCCGTAATAAACACGGGAACCGTCGCCCTGGGCGCCACGGCGACCGGAGCCAACGGCTTTTCGGAGGGAAACCTCGTTCCGGCACTGATCGCCGAAACAGTTTTCACGTTCCTCTTCGTGCTGGTGGTGCTGGGAACCACTGACTCGAAGAAGGGTGCAGGCGCTTTTGCCGGGCTGGCCATCGGACTGATGCTCGTGCTGATACACATCGTCTGTATACCGCTTACGGGAACGTCGGTCAATCCGGCCCGCTCGATCGCCCCAGCCCTCTTTGCCGGGGGCGAGGCGTTACGGCAGCTCTGGGTATTCGTCGTAGCGCCTTTTGCGGGTGCGGCACTGGCGGCCGGAGCATGGCGCGGTTTGTCGGGCAAGTAACTGACGCCAGAGTGCCGGAATAAGAGTTGTGCCCCGGCCATTTCACCGGGATACAGCCTATACCGCCGCTGTCCGGCACGACACAAATTGAATCCGAACAGTTTAAAGGGAACCGATCATGGATAATCATAACACGCACGGCAAGAGCGAAGGCTGCATACGCCGTTTTATGCACCGCGCACCGGGATACTGCATCCGCAGTTTGATTGCGGCAATCGCACTGCTATTCGTTCTCTGTATTTATGTGCTGGTAGCACCGTTTGCACTGTACGACTGGTGGACGAATCGTCGCAGACTTCGAATCGCAAACAAGGCTGCTGTCCGGTAACGCAATCGCAAAATTCAATCTATATGACAAAGTTTGTTACTTTTTAGTATCGGCAAGCATGTGTCTGATCGCGTTCTCCTGTACGGACGAAATGGATGAATTTCAACGCACGGAGATCAAAACCCGCGAACTTCAATCCTATCTGGATGAGATCGGAAAATTCCCTTTCGAGAATATTATTCCGGAAACCGAGACGGAACTCTCCCGTACGGACGAGCCTGCCAGGTATATGAGAAATCCGGATGTCAATATCGGATCTGGCGGTTGGGGGTATTACATTCTTTCACACCGGAGCAAAAACAAGCAGTCGAAAACGATCATCGACAACATTCCTCCCGCAGATGTCGCCGGAGTAATCTGGCCGGGGGCTCTCGTGCAGGGACGATCTGTAAGAGATGGTAAACCCGTACTCATTCCTATCTATGACAAACGCAAACCGGGACGTATTTCCTTAAATGTCGTTTCGGGCGATTCGATCTGTTTCTGGCGGGATATCGATACTTTTTCAGCATCGGATGTGACACAGGCAATGAATGATATCCTGGCACCCTATACGGCCGGATTTCCCGCCAACACGAACTTTTCGCATCATATCGTCCATTCTAAAGAAGAGATGGCTTATTATCTTAATATGGATACGGGAACTTTCGACGCCACGACCAAGGGAGTTTTCAGCGGAATCGGATGGGAGAAGCAAACATCGAAGGTCATGGTTAAACTGCGTCAGACTTTCTTCACGATGGTCTACGATCAACCGAATCTTCGGGATGTATTTACCAACGATATCACTGTCGAAGAACTGCAACGATACAGCGGGAGCGATAATCCGGTCGCTTATGTGTCATCGGTTTCCTACGGGCGGTATTTCATTCTGCTCTACGAGTCGGATTGTACGGAGAGTCTCCTGAATGCCGCTGTCGGAGATGCATACGAAGAGCCGCAAACGCGGGCTACGGAACCAGTCTCTGCGCTTGCACGCAATGTATTCAGTCGAGTCAAGGTCGTGATGACTCAAATCGGCGGCAATCCGGAACAGGGACTGGCCGCGATTACGGGAGATCCGGAAAAAATCCGTGAGTTCATCGTCAAAGGAGCCGTTTTTTCCCGCGACAACGTAGGTGAGATTATGGACTATCGGGTCAACTATCTCTGCAACAACCAGACACTGCCTGTTTATCGGCATATGGATACGACTTACGATGTAGTGGAGTATTTCGAAGAACCGAAAATTAACGACGTTACGATCACGATCCGCAGTATCCGCAATTTGCCGTTGGTGCAGACCGGAGGCAACGGACACGTCTCGAAAAAGTCGCATTTCACCTGTTATCCGCTTCGGGTGACGGTTTATGACGAGCGAAACAATGCGGTGAAGCGGCTTCCGGAATTCGATCCGGGTCTTTCCATCATAACATCCTGCGGTGTGAGAACGCAACGATATTATAACCATGCGTTCAATCTCGGGGTGTTGGGCGAAAATACCAAGTACAAGATCGTGATGGAGAGTTCGGTTTTTTTCTACAACCGGCGTACCTGGTCGAAAAACGACAAAAACAGTCGTTCCACATGGGAGAGCAGAACCTATCCGCTACGGGTGGAATTCCGCTACAACGTTCAAACGCAACGATGGGAAGCCCGCTACGGTTCCGCTTCGACGCCTGCTGCTTTCGGAGATATCTCCCTTTACGACAATCTGTGCTGGTGCAACCTGCAATTTCATATCGATTTCGATTTTTGTGCTAATCATATCTATTATTAAATATTACGAAAAACATGAAAAAAATTTACTTGTTTTCCCTCCTGCTCGCCATTGTGGCCGGAGCCTGCACCAAAGACGAAAACCCCGATCCCGACGGACTATCGCCGGAATTGCGCAAGGTCGCCGATCTGATCGCCAGTGCCGGTGAACTCCAGACTGCCGAAGAGAAGAACGTTGTGAAAACCGTCAAAACCGATACGTTGCCGGGTACGATACCGAGTTACAGCGATCCTTACTCCGGAATAAGTTATCCAGCAGTATGTGTTGAAAAAACAACCCACTACGATATGGTCGACAATCCGATGGAGTTTGTGACCCTCGACCCCTGGCCGAATATCTGGCCGGGTGCATTGGTGCAGGGCGCTTCGCTGTCTAAAGGCGTTCCGGCGTTGATCTCCATCTACGAAAATCGAAAACCCGGACGCATCTATCTCTCGTTGGTCTCGGGCGCCGAGGACATGGATGAATGGTATAAGGAGGTACCCATGCGCGGTTCCGACGTGATTCAGGCGCAGAACGAACTGATGGCGGATTTTCTCGGCAACTCGATCCCTGCCCGCACCTCGTTCGAAATCAAGACCGTCCACAGCGTTGAAGAAATGGCCATGAAGTTGGGTATCAATCTCAAGCTTTTCGGTGCGAAGCTCAATACGGAGTTCGGCAAGGACTGGAACCAGACGAAAAGCTATGTGGCAGTGAAACTCAACCAACTTTTTTTCACCATGGCCTATGAAGCGCCCGACGGCGGTTTCCAGGGCGTTTTCACCGACAATATTCGTGCTTGGGAACTGGCCGATTACACGGGATTCGGCAATCCGATCTGCTATGTGGGTTCGGTCTCCTACGGCCGGACATTCGTGCTGCTCTACGAGAGCAGTTACAGCTCGCAGGAGTTGGAAACGGCAATCAGTTCCGGTTTCAGAAAATACATGAGCAACACCGTTTCCGAAAGGCAAAAAAAGGTGCTCAATGAATCGACCTGTAAGATGGTGCAGATCGGAGGAAATCCAGAGGAGGGTTTGGAAACGGTCTTCGGGAATTTCGCCGCGCTGGAGAAATTCCTCCAAAACGCCACGGTATCGAAAAACAATGTGGGCGCTCCGATTTCTTACGCGATCTATTACCTCAAGGACAATACCTTTGCCCGTCTGAGCAATACGCTGAGCTACGACGTGACCACCAAAACGTATTATCCTGTCCAGGCAATGAATAATGTCGTTATCGACGTGTTGAGTCTGGACATATCGAGGCCCACTCCCCGGCAACGCAAATACAAAGTGTCGAATTACAGCTCCGTGAAGATCAAATCGATCGACCTTGTCTCGCAAAATGTCGACGGTAGCGGTTCCCAAAGCTATCGACTTTGCGAAGTGCCTTTCGAGTTAGAACGCCGGGGCAATAAAAATGGAACCAATATCACGCTCAGCGGTACTCAGCTTATTCCTAAAGTTGCAAAAAACGAACGCCTGACATTGGATTGCCGGGTCGAGGTTCACAATCAGATCTACCACGGCGGAACAAAAAAGGAGACACGCGAGGTACGCCTGATGCGGACATTCGAATGCACTCCGGAGGGTCAGTGGCGCGCCGTCGAAGACGCAAACAGTACGGTTGAAGATTCGTTTTCGTCGATCAAACGCACCGAAACGATCGCCGATGCCGACATAGACCTCGATCTCAAAATACGCTTCGTGCAGGACGGTATAGTGCTCGAATAATTTTGAGCAGGATATTGTCGCGGCGGTTCCTTTCTTCCCGGGTAATGGGGAGGGGCAGAGGGTTCGCCGGAATAAAATCTTATATAATTTGTAACTTTGTTTTTCCTTAAAGTCTTGTTCTATCAACAACACGATCGTTGATAGTTGTTTCCTTGGATCATGATCATATAATGGGAGCCTCCTGTCGTACGGCAGAGAGGCTCTTATCGTTCCTCTTCTCTCAAATAAAAAGTTTCGCCATACAATATCTGTGAATTTGTTTTCCTCTTGGCCACGTGCGCCTACATAATGCCTCCTCCTTTAAATAATAGCAAAAGTAAGACGATTAAATACGATTTATGAAAGATTTTATAAAGAATCTACAGTCCGAAGCAAATAAGACTGTCCGTAGAATTGAAACATCCGAGTATAATATGATGGCCCGGGCCCTTGCGGTTTCCAGAGTCTTGGAGGAAGTTTTCATCCGCCTCAAGGCATTTGTTTCCAAAAATAAATTTCAGGATGAAGACGAAGAGATCCATTTTTTCAAAGAGATCAAGCCACAGATGTTCAGCAAATTAATTTTTTACCGCAAGGTTTACAATATAGAAATGAATCGTCCGCTTTGTGGTGGAGATTATTATCGGGACTATCTAAAAAATGAGTTGAAAGCCATACAGGTTTACATTGATAAACGGCTCGACTTTTACAGGTATTACCGTAGTGGCGCCACACACCTGGATCAAATCTATTTCTTGCGTGGCAAAAAGAACAATGCAGATCAATACCTTGACTGTTTTTACTTTGAACGCGACCCTCTTTTTTCTACAGGAGCGGATTTCCGGGTTGCTAAAATCATCGCTAATGATATGTTGCGCGAATACCTGATCGAGGAACTCGTAATACTTTCTGAAATGGGAAATGAGCCTCTGCCGACCGTTCGACTGACATGGCAGAATAGTAAAACGGATCTCTGCGAGCAGATATACGCCTGGCATTCCAAAGGAACGTTCGGTGCTATGCCGTTAATACGATTGGCAAAATATATTCAAAAAGTGTTTAATATCGACCTGAATGATAATCTTAGCCGGACATTCGGCGAAATGAGGACACGTGACAATCCTACACCTTATCTCGACAGCCTTACCGAAGCTTTGCTCAAGAGAATGAAACGCGAAAAACCAAAACGGTCGGGTTATAAAGGCAGGGTGAAATAGAGATAGAAATTTTTCTCTATTTGAACCCTGTCCTTGTTATATAAACTCTCTCTTAAAAGGCGTACTTACTACGCCTTTTCCATGGTTAAAATTTCCTTTTTTTCTGTTGCATATTGTTAAATTTCTTGAAATTGGTTTCGATGAATCGCAATACGTCCGATTCAGTGTAAAATGTCTTTTGACGAAGCATCCGATAGGGTAGTTCTCCAGTCGAACGATATCGTTGAAGGGTCCGTTTACTCACATGCAACATACGGCACAAATCGTAATTATCCAACAGACGTTCTCCGTTTTCGAGTGTAAAACAGTCCGGTTCCTTCGGAGGCTTCTGTCCTTGTATAATGTGTTCCAAACGTTGTACAATGCGCTGCATCCAGCTGTCGAAATACTCTTTCTCGACCAACATGGGACCTTATCTTTTGATTGTTTTCTCAAGATTTCGTTTGTGGTGAGCGATCATTTCACTCAATAAATCTTCATTGCGCCGGATAAGACGTTGTTGCAAAGTACGTTTAATCTCTCCGAGCGTATAATAAGTCTTACCTCCTATCATCGAATAGGAAATACTGCGTGCGCTTCGTAGGCGCTGAAGTGTGCGTTCGCTGATTTGCAGATACTGGCAAACAGCATAATTATCGATC
>ERZ1673699.398-NODE-398-length-50154-cov-19.713487_pt1 | contig 50154 bp, 43 predicted proteins | sample MGYA00580229_ERZ1673699 | MGnify/ENA primary metagenome ERZ1673699 (study PRJEB41218, sample SAMN15661785) | gut metagenome | host: Homo sapiens | place: Canada: London | collected 2015-08-20/2019-03-30 | study: EMG produced TPA metagenomics assembly of... | reverse complement strand
AACCTGCCAAAGGTAAGTTGGTTTCATGATTGGAGTATACTTATATGACATTTTCGGTGCTAGTGCTGGGAACAAAAGCAGTCACCCAAAAGATGAAAGTAATAGTATTACCAACCAGAGAAATCTTATTATGGAATATATCAAATCTGACGCAGTTCTTTCAACTTATACTGTTAGAGAATATATTGATGATGGTATAAGCGGAACAAGGTTTGACAGAGAAGCATTTGAAGAAATGATGACACAGGTCAAAGAAGGCAATATACAAGTTATTATTACAAAAGATTATAGCCGTCTGGGTAGAGATTATCTGGAAGTTGGAAGATATCTGGAGTTTGTATTTCCGGTGCTAAAAGTAAGGTATATATCAGTAAATGATAATTATGACAGTAATAATTTTACAGGAGCAACAGGAGGAATGGAGGTTGCGGTAAAAAATGTTATAAATATGATGTATAGCAGAGACGCATCAAAAAAGGTACGAAGTGCAAGAACGACATTAGCAAAGGCTGGTAAGTTTATAGGACCGCAGGCTCCATATGGTTATAAGAGGTCTGAAAGTGATAAACAAAAGCTTGTTATTGATGAAGAACCTGCACAGGTGGTTAGACTTATATTTGAGATGGCTATCGATGGGAAAAAATATAAGCAAATTGTCAGATATTTGAATGCTAACAACATTGATACCCGTGTACAATATAAAGAAAAGCATGGTAAAAAGTGGAATCACCCAAGAAATTATGAAATAAAACAATGGAGTGCCACAGCAGTTATGAATATATTGTTTAATGAGATTTATACCGGAACAATTGTTTATGGAAAGACAGCATGTAATGCTCAAACTGGTTATAAGTCGAAAAAAATGAATCCTGATAATTGGATTATAGTAGAAAATTGTCACGAGCCGATAGTGTCGAAACAGACATTTGAGAAAGCACATAAAGTGATTAATAAGACAACCTGTAATCGAACTAAAGAGCAGGGTTCATATAAAAAATCTATAATAATATGTGGTTGCTGTGGTAAAGGACTTGTAAATTCTTATGGGTATTATAAGTGTAGCTGTGATTATGATCCGAGTAAATATAACTGTCGCAATGTCAGAATGAAAACGGAAGAATTTGAGGCAGGTGTTATGCAATATATTAATACAACAGCGGCAGGTATGCTTGAACATTTGCAGATATACAAAAAGAAAAGAAGCAGTAGTGTTGAGTTGCAAAAAGAAATTGATAAGCTGCATCAAATGAAAAGCAAGGCTGAAGCTAAGAAGTTCCAGTTGTATGATGATTATACGAAAGGAATTGTCCAGAGAGATATTATGGTATCGGAAAGGACAACGCTTACTGAGCGTATTGGTGAAATTGAGATAGAGCTTCACGAACTTGAGTCTAAAATACAGTTGGAACAATGTATTAATAAAGCTGGTGAGGAAGAAACAATAGAGTTGTTGTCCAAAATGGAGACATTTGACTTGGATCTTATTCGTCAGGTTGTAAAGCGTATCACAATGTATGATGACGGCAACATTCAATTTGAGTGGAATGTGGATGATTTTTTACAGGTTAAATGATATACTTTATACAAGAAAGCTTTCAAGAACTATCGTTTTTTGATAGTTCTTGAAAATAAATTTTTTTGGTCTTTACTTGACACAAGCAGAGGTGGACCATTGTAATGGGGTGGTCATATGAAGCTAAAGAACATATTAATAGTAGTGGACAATATCGAAGAGTCAATCCACTTCTATAACGAACTGTTTGGCCTTAATGTGATTTCGAGACAGGAAGGTAATGTAATAATGTCGGAGGGCCTGGTATTGCAGGATGCCGGAGTATGGAAGGAAAGCATGCAGATACAGACTATTCCATATAACAATATGACGGAACTGTATTTTGAAGATAATGATATCGAAGGTGTAGTTAAAAAGCTGGAGTCAGGGAGGTATGAGGTCAGATACGCTACAGCACTGACAGAACTCGACGGAGGACAAAAGCTTGTAAGATTTTATGATCCGTCCGGAAACCTTATTGAGGTGCGCACACCATGGGATAAATTTGTGAATAGAGAGTGATTAGGATATGATTAGGACACTTGGCAAAGCTGCATATGCAATCCACCAGTCCGGCAGATGGTACACAGATGAAAACATCGACCGGATGCTTATGGAGAGACACCTTAACAAGAAAGCCAGACGAAGCTCACATAAGAATCATATCAAAGGACCGAAAAAGCGCACAGAGGAAGATGATGAGAGGTTTGCACAGTCGTTTGAGAAAATGATACTGATGGCAAAATCAAAGGAAGACTAAGGAACACAGAACGGTAATAATAATTGTATTTTGCCCCTCAATCCGCTATACTATAGCTAAGTATAGCGGATTGATACGTTTTGTGGAGGTTCATATGGTGAGTACTTTAAAACTGCCGGTAGGAATTGATAGTTTTGAAAAAATCAGAAAGAACAACTTTTATTATATTGACAAGACAAAGCTCATAGAGCAATTGGTTGAAACCAGTGGAGAGGTCACCCTTTTTACACGCCCGAGGCGTTTTGGAAAGACTCTCAATATGAGCATGTTAAAAAGTTTTTTTGAGATTGGCACGGATGAGTCATTGTTTGATGGCTTATATATTTCAGGCAACAAAGAGCTTTGTGACAAATATATGGGAAAGTACCCGGTTATTTTTCTGTCACTCAAGAGTGCTGAGGGACGTTCATTTGATGATGCAAGATATATGATTACTGAGCTCATTGGGATGGAAGCAGAAAAATTTAAATTTCTGGAGCATAGTGAGGCTCTTTCAGAAAACGATAAGGACAGGTATAGGGCTATCATTTCGCTGTGTGATGGCAAATATACGATGGATGAGCAGCTTCTTGTATCAAGTCTGCAGAGTCTGTCGCAGTTATTGTTTATACACTATGGTCAGAAGGCTGTTATCCTCATAGACGAGTACGATGTACCTCTGGATAAGGCATTCCAGAATGGTTACTATAAAGAGATGGTTTCACTTATCAGAGGACTCTTTGGAAAGGCACTCAAGACTAATGAGTTTCTGCAGTTTGCCGTACTCACAGGCTGTCTTCGTGTATCCAAGGAGAGTATTTTTACAGGTCTCAACAATTTTGAAATCAATTCCATTGTAGATATCGCCCATGATGAACAGTTTGGTTTTACTGATGATGAGGTCAGGAAGCTGCTTACGGATTATGATAGGGCTGAGCGTTACCCTGATGTAAAGGAGTGGTATGATGGCTATCATTTCGGTAATACCGACATTTATTGTCCGTGGGATGTAATCAATTTTGCCAAGAAGCTGGTTTTTGACACATCAGCCAGGCCGAGTGCATTCTGGATTAACAGTAGTGGCAATGACATGGTGAAGCGCTTTGTAGACAAGGCAGACCAGACCACGAGAGATGAGATAGAAAAGCTCGTGGCAGGTGGTTTTGTTGAGAAACAGCTCCGCCTTGACTTGACCTATGATGAGATTGACAATACTATAGACAATCTGTGGAGCGTACTTTTTACAACAGGCTACCTGACTACGGCTGGTGAGGTCAGGCTGCCTGACAGTGAGAGCTATGCCTACAAGCTGGTGATTCCAAATAAAGAGGTGCGTGAAGTGTTTGTTCTCCAGATTCAGGAGTGGTTCAAGGCTGTTGTCGCAAAAGATGATGATACCATGAAGCTTTTATCTAGAGCTATCCTCGATAAAGATGAGAAGCAGATTGCAAGACAGCTTAACATCGTGATGAGCCGCATGATAAGTATACTTGATACAAAGGCTTCTGATGATATGAAAGAGAACTTCTATCATGGTCTGCTCCTCGGCCTGCTTCGCGGAAGCAATCCGGGCTGGCTTATTAAGTCAAATCGTGAGTCGGGAGACGGTTTCAGTGATATTTTAATCAAGCCAGAGGATCCGGATGCAGGCATCGTTATTGAAGTGAAATATGCAAAAGAGATGAAAAACCTTGATGCAGCGTGTGAGGCGGCTATGACGCAGATTAAGGAGAAGAGATATGATGAGGCTCTGCGCGATGAGGGCAGGTGCGATATTTTAGCATATGGCATTGCTTTTTGCAGGAAGAGATGCAGGGTTGTAGGAGAAAAAATAATAAATGATTAAAAACATAGTATTTGACATAGGAAACGTGCTTGTCAGGTTCCAGCCGGACGAGGCAATGCGTGAGATTGGCATTGAAGAAAATAAAATAGCAGCTTTAGCCCATGCAACATATGAAAACCCTGTCTGGGTTGAGCTGGACCGTGGTGTAATCCCTGAGAACGAGATAATTGATGAGATGGTTAAGGTGGCTCCACAGTATGAGGCGGATATCAGGAGATTTTTCAAAGAGGGAAAGGCTTTTGTCGTAAAGGCATTCGACTATGCAGCAGACTGGATTAAGGAGTTAAAGAGCAGAGGCTATAAAGTGTATTTGTTATCGAATTATCCAAAGGACTTCTTCGAACTTCATACGCACAGTGAACTTAGTTTTGTGTCACTTGTTGACGGCAAAGTCATTTCAGCTATGGTTGGGATGATAAAGCCTGATGCCGGTATCTATCAGTGCCTGTTTGATAAGTACAATCTGAATCCAAAAGAATGTGTGTTCATAGATGACAGACCGGAGAATATCGAAGGTGGCAGAAAGCTTGGTATGGAGGGAATTGTGTTTACAGACTATGAGACCGGAAAGAAAAAGCTGGAGCAGATGCTGATGGCAAAATCAAAGGAAGACTAATAAAGGATTGGAGCATTACAGATGAAGACAGCAATAGTATATGCATCAGTGCATCATGGAAACACAAAAAAGATAATTGACGAGATAGCAAAGACAAACGATGTCGAGCTGATAGATGCGACACAGACGGTAGAGAAAGACCTGTCGGAATATGATTTAATCGGTTTTGCATCAGGAGTATACGGAGGAAAGTTCCATCAGTCGGTGCTTAAGTTTGCATCAGTCAATCTCGCAGACAACAAAAATATATTTCTAATCTGTACATATGGCGGCAGACCTGTCTTTAAGTCAATTGAGCAGGTGATAGCATACAAACATGACACCATTGTCGGAAGGTTTTCATGCAAGGGATTTGATACGTTCGGACCGTTCAAGCTGATTGGCGGTGTATCAAAGGGGCATCCGGATGAGAAGGATATTGCGGCGGCTGTAGAGTTTTACAACGGACTAACAGAACAGCCAGTGTTTCTGAAATAGGAAAACTTTGAAATAGGAGGATTGAATGTGTGAAGAATGAAATCAATGAATCTGTATATGATATCAATATGGATAAGTTATGTCAGAATTCAATTGAATTAATTAAATATGCGCGAAACATTACTGCAAAGCAGGTAAATAATGTCCAGATAATGACCTATTATTCTCTTGGCAGGTGGATTGTAGAAGTACAGCAGCAGGGAAAACACAGGGCTGAATACGGTAAAAAAATCATAATAAATCTTTCTAAAAAATTAACAGAAGAATTTGGCAAAGGCTTTTCAGAATCTACGCTGGAAAAGGCAAGAAAGTTTTATTTAACATATAAGGATCGAATTTCGGAAACACTGTTTACGGAATTTGCAATCAAGAAATCGGAAACGGTGTTTACGATTTTTGAAGAGGAGCATCCGTTTGTGGTAACATGGTCTCATTATCTACAATTGATGAGAATAGAAAATGAGGATGAACGCTCATTTTATGAGATAGAAGCTGCCAGAGAGAAGTGGGGAGTCAGAGATTTGTCACGTCAGTATAATTCTTCTCTTTATGAGAGACTTGCGTTAAGCATGGATAAGGACAAAGTGCAACGCTTATCACAGGAAGGAAATGTGATTACAACCTCAAAGGATGTGCTGAAGGATCCATATGTTTTGGAATTTGTAGGTCTTGAAGATAAATATAATTATTCAGAAACTGATTTAGAAAACAGGCTGTTAGATAATTTGCAGCAGTTTCTTTTGGAATTGGGAAAAGGATTTACTTTTGTGGCAAGACAGAAAAGATTTTCATTCGAAGAAGATCATTTCAGAGTGGATCTTGTTTTTTATAACAGACTGTTGAAATGCTTTGTATTATTTGATTTAAAAATTGGCAAATTAAAGCACCAGGATCTGGGGCAAATGCAGATGTATGTCAATTACTATGATAGATACGAAAAAACAGAGGAAGAAAATCCTACCATTGGTGTATTGTTGTGCAATGAAAAAAATGATGCAATGGTTGAACTGACATTGCCGGAAGATTCTAATATTTATGCATCACAGTATAAACTGTATCTGCCGGATAAGAAACTATTACAGGATAAATTGAAAGAATGGTTACAGGAAGAAGGTGGTGCTGAAGATGAAATTTAATTTTAAAATACAACAGTACCAGGCAGATGAAAGATATGTCACAGATTGATTTGAAATTCGATTCAGAACAGAATGCATTTGGTTTAACAGGTGATTTCGATGAGTCTGGATTTAAAAATGAAAACCTGCTGATTACGTCCGATATGGTTTTGTCAAATATAAAAGAAGTATAGCAAAATAATAATGTCATGGTTTCGGATTCTTTTAGCTATATTAGATTTCAATACGCATAAAACTATAGCTCAAGATTCATATAAATCTCATCACGTTCATCCTGCTCAATACCCAGATAATGCTGCGTGACTTTATAGGATGAGTGATTGTAGACGTCTATCAGCAGAGCAGGTGGTGTGCCGTTCTTCCAGGCATGATATCCAAATGTCTTTCTTAGAGAGTGACAGCTAATATGTTCATCCTGAACTGTCTCCTCGGCAGCAGTTCTTACTATAGTTCAAGATTCAGATAAATTTCATCACGTTCATCTTGCTCAATACAAAGATAATGTTGCGTGGTTTTATAGGATGAAATTGACCAGCTTACTATAACTATTTTACAGCATACACAGAATTATAATTATAGCAATAGGCTGATAATTAATAATTATATTATTCCTACGATAGGAAACACGGGTATAAAAAGGTAAGGAGGCGGATTAGAATATGGTGAAATGAGTTAAAAAATCCGTCGACCTCCAATGCTAGTAAATACAAGGGGTTAGAAGGTGTTATATTGATCTGAATAGTACTATTTTATATTAATTTGCTTAATTTTTGCTTAGAAAACCTGTCGATGTCAAAGAAAGATTGAGGAATAGTATAGAATGCTGTAAAATCAAGGGTTTACATAGACGGAATTGTTGTAGGTCGACGGACTTTTTGAACGTTTTAGATTGATTTTGAGATGAAAATGGAGTAGTATCATAATTAGATACTGATAAAACCAGTTGATATACATTACCTATAAGGAATTGACACTATGCCAAGTGGCATTTTTTGATTATTTCATGTAGAAGATATACATTACCTATAAGGAATTGACACGAACCTGCTTTACATTTTCCAGCCCAGTTTTTACTGCGATATACATTACCTATAAGGAATTGACACGTATGTTCAACATTTTCGAGTTCAGTAAACCATTCTTCAGTATTTATAGAATTTTAATATGACAAATTATAGAGAAATGTTAACAGTAGAATTAGCAACTCTGCGGACAAGGGGTGCATATTGATATAACTGTGAATGAAATTGTAGAGGAATCAAATATAAAAGCTACTATGGAGAATTTGTCAGCAAAAAGAGATAGCAGTGGAATTGATGGAATGAAACTATCTGATTTACCGGGATGAAGGGAAGCCAATTACATAGGTGATAGCATACAAACATGACAACATTGTCGGAAGGTTTTCATGCAAGGGATTTGATAAGTTTGGTTCGTTCAAGCTGATTGGCGGTGTATAAAAGGGATATTCTGATGAGAAAGACCTTGTGGTGGCAGTAGAGTTTTACAACGGACTAACAGAACAGCCAGTGTTTCTGAAATAGAGAAACACCGGCTGTTTTTATAAGTCTGTTCTTTTTATAATCCTGTTTTTTTATAGCTCAAGATTCAGATAAATCTCATCACGTTCATCTTGCTCAATACCCAGATAATGCTGCGTGACTTTATAGGACGAGTGATTGTAGACGTCTATCAGCAGAGCAGGTGGCGTGCAGTTCTTCCAGGCATGATATCCAAATGTCTTTCTTAGAGAGTGACAGCTAATATGTTCATCCTAAACTGTCTCCTCGGCAGCAGTTCTTACTATAGTTCAAGATTCAGATAAATATTATCACGTTCATCTTGCTTAATACAAAGATAATGTTGCGTGGTTTTATAGGATGAAATTGACAGCTTACTATAACTATTTTCCAGCATACAAAGAATTATAATTATAGCAATAGGCTGATAATTAATAATTATATTATTCCTGCGATAGGAAACATGGGTATAAAAAGGTAAGGAGCCGGATTAGAATATGGTGAAATGAGTTAAAAAATCCGTCGACCTCTAATGCTAGTAAATACAAGGGGGTAGAAGGGGTTATATTGATCTGAATAGTACTATTTTATATTAATTTGCGTAATTTTTGCTTAGAAAACCTGTCGATGTCAAAGAAAGATTGAGGAATAGTATAGAATGCTGTAAAATCAAGGGTTTACATAGACGGAATTGTTGTAGGTCGACGGACTTTTTGAACGTTTTAGATTGATTTTGAGATGAAAATGGAGTAGTATCATAATTAGATACTGATAAAACCAGTTGATATACATTACCTATAAGGAATTGACACCTTCATAGTATTCGGTTTCATAATATGTTTCATATATTGGGATATACATTACCTATAAGGAATTGACACTTTTATTTTCCTACTGAATTCATCAGGCTCAAGATATACATTACCTATAAGGAATTGACACAATAGAATAATAATAAGACCTGCGTTTTTTATGTCCGATATACATTACCTATAAGGAATTGATATGATATCTTAGGTACCATGTCAGTGTACATTTCTATGCACAATATAGTAATTACAGGAGATTTCAGTATTTATAGAATTTTGATAGGATAAATTATAGAGAAATGTTAACAGCAGAATTAGCAACTCTGCGGACAAGGGGGTGCATATTGATATAACTGTGAATGAAATGTAGAGGAATCAAATATAAAAGCAGCGATGGAGAATTTGTCAGCAAAAAGAGATAGCAGTGGAATTGATGGAATGAAACTATCTGATTTACCGGGATGAAGGGAAGCCAATTACATAGGTGATAGCATACAAACATGACACCATTGTCGGAAGGTTTTCATGCAAGGGATTTGATACGTTCGGACCGTTCAAGCTGATTGGCGGTGTATCAAAGGGGCATCCGAATGAGAAAGACCTTGCTGCGGCAGTGGAGTTTTACAGTGGACTAACAGAACAGCCAGTGTTTCTGAAATAGAGAAACACTGGCTGTTTTTTATAATTATGTTCTTTTTATAGCTCAAGATTCATATAAATCTCATCACGTTCATCCTGCTCAATACCCAGATAATGCTGTGTTACTTTATAGGACGAGTGATTGTAGACGTCCATCAGCAGAGCAGGTGGTGTGCCATTCTTCCAGGCGTGATATCCAAATGTCTTTCTCAGAGAGTGACAGCTGATATGTTCATCCTGAACTGTCTCCTCGGCAGCAGTCCTTACAATTCGGTATGCTTGAACTCTGTTTAGTGGCTGCCTCCTGCAGGTGGCTTTTGTAAAAATAAACTCATGTTCAGTCGGATGCCGTTCGTTGAAATATGCCCGGAGAGCATCGGTGGCATTGTAGTTTAGAGTGACATAGTTATTCTTGCCGGTCTTTTGCTCGTTGATAAGAAAATGAGAGCGAAATACATGGTGCTCGAAATTGTATACGTTATCCCACTTCAATTTAAGCAGGTCACTGATTCTTAGTGCTGTGTTTAATCCCATAACAATTAAACAGTAATTGCGGCGGTTTGGATGGATATCTTTATAGTACATCCTGAAAGCCGCCAGTTCATCCTTATTTCGGATTGGCTGTGTAGTTCCCATTGAATACTCCTTTGCGGTAGAAAATATTATCAGGCACATGCCGCATGACAGACTCTTCCCCGGAATATCCAAAATACACAACAAAATAATAGTAATTATAAAAAGCAAAAAATGCAACATTTTATAGTAAAATGTTACATTTTTTGCTTTACACCTACTATATCGGACACCATTTTTAGAACTTAACCCCAAGAAAAAAATTTTTTAAATAATTTTCTTTACCTTTTTCTATCATTTTTAATTAATCTCACTGGATTCAACTATATCGCGTTAAAGTTAAAGCAATTCTTGATGAAATATGACTAAAACGGCATAAATATTTGATGTTATTTAATCAACTTCTGTTTTGACCCCCTTATTAATCTGCGAAAAAATGTAACATTTTACTATAAAATGTTGCATAATTCGGAAAAGCATGGATGAAGCTATTCCCTAGTGCATGGAGGTAGAAAATGCTCAAATTATCATTAAAGGAAGGGCAATATGTGAACATCGGAGACGATATCCGAATCGTGTTCGCGGGTGGAACAGGAAAGCACTGTCGACTACTGATAGATGCTCCAAAAGAACTGAATATCGCAAGATCCAACAACGAACCGGACCCGGCGAAGCGAAAAGATACATATTATCCCGAACCTGAGTTTTCCAGTGAAGCAAAGAAACAAATCAAGCAAATCATCTGGAATGAGAAAGAGCGTCAGAAAAAGACGCAAAGCAACTAATCATGTTAATAGGCGGCTGTGGCGCAAGTCACACCCGGGAAGCCGCTTGTTATAGAAAACCGCAACTGCTTAAATAAAAATAAACACAAAGCAGCTGCAAAACCCTCGGGAAAAGGATTTCCAGAGGTCAAACATAATAACCCACGAACGTGGGACAAGGAGGATTATATTATGGTAGTACAACACAACATGCAGGCAGCAAATGCCAACAGAATGCTCAACGTAACAACAAGCGCACAGTCAAAGAGCACAGAGAAGCTTTCATCAGGTTACAAAATCAACCGTGCAGCAGATGATGCAGCAGGACTTACAATTTCTGAGAAGATGAGAAAGCAGATTCGTGGTCTTGACCAGGCATCTACAAACGCACAGGATGGTGTTTCATCAGTACAGACAGCAGAGGGAGCTCTTACAGAGGTTCACTCAATGCTTCAGCGTATGAACGAGCTTGCAACACAGGCAGCTAATGGTACAAACTCAAAGGATTCAGACCGTCAGGCTATTCAGGACGAGATTGACCAGCTCACAACTGAGATTGACCGTGTATCAGAGACAACAAAGTTCAATGAGACATATCTGTTAAAGGGTGAAGCAGGAACAAAGACAATCAACATGAAGGCTCATGACGCTGGCCTTAAGGGAACTCTTACAGATAACGGTGATGGATCAGCTACATTTAAAATGGCTGATCTTAATACAGGAGACAAGGTAAGTATTGGTGGAAAAACCTATACAATAGGTGGAGAAGCTGCAGATACTGCTAAAATGATTGATGATGCAAAAACTGCATTAGGAACAGGTACAGGTAAAGCATCAATTAAAATAGGTGGAAATGAATTCCAGATTGATAAAGCTGGAAAAGTATATGATAAGGATGGGGCTGCTCTTTATGTAGAAAGTGCAAAGGATGCAACAGCGGCAGCTACATTCGATGCAGCTACATCAACATTTACTACAACAGAAACGTTTAAGTCCACAGGTACTGGTACTCCTACTATTACAAATAATGCATTATCATTAGAGAATTTAAAAGCTCTTGCAGCTGTAGCTGGGAAAACAACAACTGTAAATTCTAAATCAGTTACTGTTATGACAGATGTTAAAAATGCAGCAGGAGGAGCTGTAGCTGATGGTGTTGATGATAATGATTCAACAATTATTACCAAAAATCATGCATATGAGTTGGCTTCTAAAGAGCTTTTAGCTGCAAACCAGATTGGAGATACAAAGGGTTCTGCGAAGGTAGAGAATGCTGGAGCACAAGCGGATGGTTCTTTCAAGATTACAACCGGACAGGCAGAAGTTGCCAACAGCTTAGCATTCAGCCTTCATGTAGGTGCAGATGCTGACATGACAAACAAGATTCAGGTCAACATTGACGCTATGGATTCTGCAAGTCTTGGAATTAAGGGGCTTAACGTAAAGGATGCTTCTGGTAATGCTGCAACATACGCAGTAGATGCTATTTCAGATGCTATCTCAAAAGTATCTTCACAGCGTTCATCACTTGGTGCTGTTCAGAATCGTCTTGAGCACACAATCAACAACCTCGACAACGTAGTTGAGAATACTACAACAGCTGAGTCTCGTATCCGTGATACAGATATGGCTGAAGAGATGGTTAACTACAGCAAGAACAACATTCTTGCTCAGGCTGGACAGTCTATGCTTGCACAGGCTAATCAGTCTAACCAGGGTGTACTTTCACTCTTACAGTAATCATCTACAATTTAATGTTGTACAAAGCGGAAAGAGCTCGAAAGAGCTCTTTTTGTAGTATATTCATAGATTTTGTCCTAAAGTTTCCGACCATATTCATCATGGACTTAACATCATTAGTACCTTTGTCAGAACACACAAAATCATGTGCGCCAAACAGATTGGCTTCACCATTACAATAATCACACATAATATATACTCATTGTAATTTTATATAATTGTATGATACAAATATAGTTGATTCTATGCAATAGGTTTCGTGCTTTCTTGAATTGTTCGGCAGTTTTACTAATATCCATTTTTGATATCACGCATCATAATAATATCAAGGCAGTACAGGGAGATTCGTGTCATGATCAGGCAGATATGGTGACGGAGGTATATGATGACATACCTGACTAGGACAGAAAAAAGAATGCAAAGATGTTAGAGCAAGTGTTTTATAAAAAGAAAACATAAACTCTGGTATCAGCTAGCTGGGGGGAGAAAAGAGTAAGGAGGTGTATTGAATTTGGTGAAATGAATAAAAAAATCCGTCGACCTCGAATGCCAGTAAATATAAGGGATTTGAAGGTGTTATATTGAGCTGAATAGTACTATTTTATATTAATTTGCGTAATTTTTGCTTAGAAAACCCGTCGATGTCAAAGAATAATTGAGGAATAGTATAGAATGCTGTAAAATCATGGGTTTACAGAGACGGAGTTGTTGTAGGTCGACGGACTTTTTGAAGATTTTAGATTGATTTTGAGATGAAAATGGAGTAGTATCATAATTAGATACTAATAAAACCAGTTGATATACATTACCTATAAGGAATTGACACTATTTCTCTAAATCTTCTTGACTGCATTTATACTTTTCGATATACATTACCTATAAGGAATTGACACTGTCATAATTCCTCCTTATGTTTGCAAGTAACAGATATACATTACCTATAAGGAATTGACACAAGCAAACATCCCAATATACAGATGCATCCAATAAAATTGATTGATATACATTACCTATAAGAAATTGACACAATATCTTAGTTGTTATTACCTTGTACATTTCTATGTGAAATACTGTAATTGCAAGGAGTGTGAGTATTTATAGAATTTGATAGGATTAATTATATAGAAATGTTACAGTTGATTAGTAACTCTACGGACAGGGAGTGCATATAGGGAAAACAAAGGCGTTACAGAGGATATAAAGTAGGCAGTAAAGTATATGGAAAATGGATACACATGGTCTGTAGAACATGGTATTCATATTTATTTCGACAATATAAATCAAGATTTTCTAATTAACAAAATTCAAAATCATATTTCAGATGATAAAATTCCTAATTTGATAATTACATATTTAAAATGGACTCTGATTGATGTTCATATCATATATGATGTAAACGCAAAAAAACCAATAAAGTGATGAAGGCCAGTAAAAAGTATCTGATTCACTCAAATATTCTACGAAGAAATCTATAGGGCTGATTATGGCAAATGACAATAGCCTAAAAAAGTCTGTCGACATCAAAGGTTTGCAGTGAATGGATTGGTGGAAATCAACGGATTTTAAGGTGTACATTATTGATTTTGGGGATAAAAAGGGGTAGTATAATTATTAGATACTATTTGAAAATGTTGTTATATCTTACCTATAAGAAATTGAGAATGTTCAAGTGATTCTTTTGATATTATAAAGAGTTGCTGAACTAATTTAAATATTATTGGGAAAATATAAGAGGATTATAATGAGCGAAAATATTTTTATTAACTTTTCAAATCATCCATCAGATAGATGGTCTAATGAACAAAAAAAGGCAGCATTAAATTATGGAGAAATTATAGATATTCCATTCCCGTCTGTGGATTCAAACGGTGATGAATCTTACATTAAAGAAACTGGTAATAAAATGATTGAAAGAATTATGAGTTATCATCCTAGGGCAGTATTGTGTCAGGGAGAGTTTACGTTGGCGTATTATATAATTTCCGCATTAATGAGAAATGGAATTATCGTGTTAGCTGCGTGTAGTAATAGGAATGTAAAAGAGGATGGAAATAAGAAAATAGTTGAGTTTAATTTTATAAGATTTAGGTCGTATATAGCGTAGGGAGAGTATTATATTATGGACTATAATATTATTATTTTATCAATTAGTACACTGAGAAAACAGGTAGATAAGTGTGTAGGTAGGTGGGGAGACAAAAAAATCACATATTATAGTCAGTTGGAACCTGTTTCAAGGATGCTTATAGAAGAAAAAGGAAATATTGATGAAGTTTTAGCTATCTGTACAACTAAAGCGATTGAGAAGACAGAGTTTTCGGAAGAGGATGGGGAAAGCAATCTGGTTATGTCGGCATATGATTATTATGTAAAGAGAATTAATGGTGCTTTTCCTAATAATGAGATAAAGTTTACTCAATGTCCATCTAATGCATTTGATGAAAAGAATGAAATTGAAAAAGAGAATGCAATTGTTGAGGTCGCGAGATATATTCTGAATAAAAAAAATGATATAAAGAAATTGGATCCGGATGCTAATTTGAATATTTGGATTGATTCTCAAGGGGGGACACGTGATGTTAATATGCTTTTAAATGCAATTATTTCGACGTTGCGGTTATTAGGAATTAATTCAAAGGGGATTTATGCAGTAAATTTTTATAATAAAGAAGGTACTGTTATAAATCAAACCTCTACTTATCAGATAATAGATTTTGTTTCAGGAATAAATGAGTTTACATTGTATGGAAGAGCAGATCAGTTGGATGCGTATTATACCAAAGTAGGTGGAAATAAACCTGAAATAGTTGAGACGATGAAGGCGTTGGCAGAATCTATTCAGTTATGTGATGTGGAACGCTTTGACGAGTTGTTAATAGAGATGAAGGATAAGATAAATGAACTTGAAAAATATCAGAATCAAGTCAAGAGTGATAGTCTGTTTACTTTTTTTATAGAACAATTCAAAAATGATTATGGGAATTTGCTTAGAGACAATTGTACAAAACTCGATATTGTTGAATGGCTTTGGAATAAAAAATTTTATCAGCAGGCGTTAACTTATATAGAGTCTCAGATACCAAAAGAATGGGAGAATAAAAAGGTATTATTCTTTAAAAATGTCAGAGTTGATGGTGAATTTCTTAATGGAATGATTTGGGATGATTATAGGGAAAAGAATAATGTGATATCAACAGTCAATCGGGTAAAAATAGTGAAGTATATTATTCACGTTTTAAACATGGATAAAAAGTATCTGAAAGATTGTACAAGGGAAAAAGCCATTAAGGAAATAATGGATATAATAAACAGTGTTGATAAGCAGAAAAATGATGAGATACTTAATTATATACACGATAATATTGTGGATTTGAGTCTAGAGGATATTTTATTTTATGTTGAAAGTTATAACAGACAAAAAAAGTATGAGATAAAAATAGCAGCTTGCTGCCAATCTGAGGAGAAAGTTTTTATTACGGAATTAGTTCTTTATAAAATATTGAAAGATGAAAGAAACAAATATAATCATATGAAAAATGGAGGAAAAATGAAGTTCATTACATTAGATAGTTGCGTTAAACTATTTGTGAAAAATGGTAGAAAACTATATGAGAAAACTTTTAGCTAGACATAAGGAGAAAAAACTTTATGGAAAAAGAATATTTAGCAATGTATGATGTGCGTGGGATACAGAACTATATTTTTAGAAGTAATGATTTACAGGAAATAATTGGGGCTTCAAATCTTGTTGAAAATATCATTATAGATGGACTAGAGAGCATAATAACTGGCCAATCAGATTGGAACAGGGAAGAGTTTTTAACTGATTGGAAGAATGATAATGGAACAGAATTTATAGATGACAATTCTGTAAAGATGCAAGTGCTTTTTATAGGTGGTGGAAATGGATATGTATTATTTCGTACAAAAAATATATGTTCAAAAGTGAACAGACTACTTGCTAAATATATTCTCGAACATACGTATTCTCTGACTCTTGCTGTAGCAATATGCGAAAAAAGTGAAAGTTATGAGGAAGACTACAAAACTATTCAAAAAAAAATGCGTAAAATAAAGGCTAAGATGCCTGAAACTAAGCCTGTAGGGATTATGCCATTTATTGCCGCTGATAAAGTAACAGGATATCCTGTTTCGGTTCATAATAATAGGAAATTTAGCAAATATGCAGATGGATCCATAGAGTACCTATGTACAGAATCGTGGCTTAAAAGAGAGCATTTTCCACACGACGAGAATTCAGAAAAAATACTTGATAATTTAGTAATAGGAAAAGGTGATAATTCTAAGCTTGCTCTTATTCACATTGATGGAAACAATATGGGACAGCGACTGATGAATATAATGGGAATGAAAGAAAACAAAAGCTATAAGAATGCAATCGCTACAATGAGAACTATATCAAAGAATATTGATTATGCTTTTGGAAAAGCATATAAGGCTTGTGAGTTATATGTTGGGAGGATGACTGAATCTGTTAAGCCAGGTTATAAGGGAAAATTAATACGTGGAATAATACGAGCAGGTGATGATATTACATTTATTTGCAATGTTAAAGTGGCATTTGGATGTGTAAAAGCTTTTATATATGAGGTGTCAAAGCATGTGTTATATGAGAACAAAGCATATACAAGACAGGAAAATATTAAAGAGTATGGTTTTTCAGCTTGTGCAGGCATTGCATATTTTAATAGCCATTTTCCTTTCCGAGATGCATATGAGATTGCTGAAAGTTGTTGTAAGTCAGCTAAAAATCGTGCTAAATCATTGAGGTGTAGGGAAGGCGGAAAAGCAGATGGAAATTTAGGTAACTTTGTTGATTTTCAAATTTGCATGAATGTTAATGCAGGTAATCTTAATGAATATAGGGAAAAACAATACCAAATAATAAATAGCAATCAGCTTATGATTTTCAGACCATATTTTATTCCATGTCATAATGTACAAGAATTAGGAGATTTAAATAAAAGAAATAAAGAATATGATATATTGAATTTGGAAAAAAACTTGGCTTATTTTAATAATAAAAATTTTTTTACAAGAAGTCAGAACAAAAAGTTGAGAAATGCTTTTTCATATGGAGCCTCAGAAACGGAAAAATATATTGCTTTTTTAAAATCAAGACAAAAAATGTTTCCAGATACGGATATGAAAACCTGGTATGATGCACTTGAGATTATGGATTATGCGGTGGTTAAGGAAGGAAAACTTATATGCGTTTAAGAATAGAATTATTGAGCGATTTGTGTACAAGTGCAGGAGAAATATATAATACCCTTGCAGATATTGATGTTGTTTATGATAATCTTGGATTTCCATATATCCCGGCAAAGCGTATAAAAGGATGTATCAGAGAAGCATATTTGGAACTAGTTGATAATGGCATTTATGATGCCAATATGTATATTAAAATATTTGGAACAGAGGGTGAAACATCCTCTTGTTTTTCTATTAATAATGCGTATTTAGATAGATATGAAGAAATGCGTGATGATATAGAAATATATAGAGATAATCCAATTGCACATCCACAAAATGTGCTTGGATTATTTTCTTATATTAGATCACAGACATCTATTGATTATACTAGTGGTACAGCTCAGGAGGGTTCGTTGAGAAATATGAGAGTGGTAAAGAGGGGGACTGAGTTCTTTTCACAGATTTCTTTTGATGAAGACCTTACAGGAGATGAGATTCAATCATTTAAGAATGCAGCTGAAATGGTTACACATATGGGAGAGAGACGTACAAGAGGGCTTGGACTTGTTAAAATACGAGTAGAGGATGAAATTCACTTAAATAATAAAAAATCTGAGCCACAAAATATATGTAAATTATATGAAAAAAACAAGATTCCATATCGTGTTACACTAAGAGCTCCGATGAGATGCCAGAGTTTAGAGGGAAACCAGACAAAAAGTCTTGACTATATTTCGGGAAATAAGATATTAGGGCTAATAGCAGAAAAATTAGGAGGAGATGATTTCAAAAAGCTGATAGCAGAGACGGATGAGCAGGAACTAGTTGTAACTAATGCATATATCTGTAGTAAGCATAACAGATGCTTGCCGGTAAGTGCTTCACTTCAAAAGAAGAAGGATCAGTCTTTTGATTCGATGGGATGTATGCAGGTATATGATATGATGACAAATCCTGATGTTAATGTTCAGCTAACCGGTATAGATGCAGATTATATTGGTTATGATGGGACACTTAAAAAAGTCAGTAAGAGTATTTCTTATCATCATAGGAGACCATCAGATAAGAGTATTGGAAGAGCAACTGGAAAAAATGATGGATCTGTTTTTTATCAGTTGGAGAGTATTAATAAAGGTCAGGAATTTTGTGGTTACATATTTGCTGGAAAGCAAAAGAGTAAAAAAATAATTGAAGCATTGGGGGCTCAAAAAAGTTACAGAATTGGAAATGATAAGAACAGTGAGTTTGGATTGATAGATTTGCATATAGAGAATAGTATTCAGATTGAAACTCCATTGGAGCAATATGTAAAAGAATTTGTGGTACACATTGATTCGCCTGTTATTCTTTACAATCAGGGTATGCCGTCATCAGATGTCGATGTTTTGAAAGAATATCTAGCAGATGAGTTAAATGTATCCCCTGAAATGTTAGCGGTTACTGACTGTTATTTAAGATATGAAACTATAGGTGGATATAATGTTACATGGCATAGAAGAAAACCGGCTTTTACGGCTATAGGTAAAGGAACTGTATGTAAAGTAATTTCAAGAGAGCCGGTTAATGTTGCTTTACTTGATAATTGTTTTATTGGTGAACGGATTCATGAGGGATATGGAGAAATTCATGTTACAAATATTACTCAGGATAAGGTAATATTAAAAAAAGAAAAGAACATAATAGAGAAGGCACCGTTGAAAACAGATATAATTTCAAAATTAGAGGCCAGATACAGAAAAGAAAAAATGGCTGATAAAGCAAGATATGCAGCAATGTCAAGACAGACAGAATTTCTAAAAAAAGAGGATGATTCGATAATTAACAGATTATTGTTGACGAATAAAGAACAGCCGACATATGAAGATATGTTGCTTCAAATTGAACAATGGAGTTCACAGTCAAAAAAGGATAGAGCAAAAAAGATGATGCATGATATTGAAAAAATAATATCTGAATATACAGTAAGTGATAGCACGGAACAATCATCTGTGATATCGGATGAGGAAATTTACAGAATAGTCAGCAATTCATATCTGGTTCAGATGAAATACCAGTATCGTCAGTTTTGTAAGGGGGAATGATGATTGGGTAATAGAGTATGTAAAAAGATATTGTATTATATTGATGTAATTTGTATTTCGCCACTGGCAGTGTTTAGTGGCGAGGAAGGTACTACAGACAATAGTATATTATATGATTATGATGGTATTCCGTTTGTTTCAGGAACAACTCTAGCCGGGGCATTTAGAAATTATTATAATTTAGAAAAAAATAAAGATAGTCTATTTGGATTTTCTGATTCAGATAATGGTGTTGGCAAGATGAGTTCAGTTTATATTTCTGATATGAGATTTGAAAGTTGCAATGTAAATGTTCTTATCAGAAATGGTGTTGAATTAAATGATAATAAAGCTGTTGTTACTAAAGGCAAATATGATTTTGAAGCTATTGAGCCAGGTAATAAGGGAAAATTTATCATTGAATTAGTTATCAGAGAAAGTGATGAACAACGAGAGAATATTTGGGAAAAACAAATTATTCAGATATTAAGTGCTTTGGATACTAACCAAATAAGAATTGGGGCTCACAAAAGCAGAGGATATGGTAAGCTGCGAATTGATGCTATAAGGAAAAATGTATATACAAGACATAATATTCTGGAGTATAAAAACGCATACGATTATGATAAATATATTTTATTGCCTGATATTAAAGAAGAATTATTACAGGATATATCAACAAAATATGTTAAAATAAAGATCCCTTTGAAGATGAATGGGGGACTAAGTATTAGAGAATATTCTGCAAAGAAGAAACTGCCAGACTTTGTTCAGCTAACAGTACATGAAAATGGTACAGATATTCCTGTGATACCGGGAACAAGTATTGCTGGGGCAATTAGGCACAGAGTTGTGGAGATTTTAACAGAATTAGGCATTTCATGTATTGAATATATTATTAATTCAATTTTTGGATATGTAGATGGCACGGAAGCACATATTTCTAATGTGATTTTTGATGAATGCAAGATAATCGGGGCTAAAAAGCTAATTTTATCTAGAAATGCCATTAGTCGATTTGAAAGTGCAACGAAAGATGGAGCATTATATAGGGAAATGGCATATTATGGTGGAAACTGCATAATGACAATTTATGTCAATAAAGAAATATATGTGAAAAGTAGCTCTGAGGTAAATATAAACATTTCAGATTATGTAATTGGATTCATTCTAATAGCACTTAAGGATTTGCAAAATGGATATTTATCAATAGGCGGACAGACATCAATTGGGAGAGGTATATTTGAAGAAGATGGCAGTATTGTCATAACAGAAGGCATATGCAGTGAAGAAGAGTATATTTCAAATTGTATAAAATTGTTGGAGGAGATATGATTTTATGAGAAATATGAAGCCACCGATATCAGGAATAAAATATATATTGTATAAAAGTAAAGTTGTGTTTGAAAAATATTCATTTAGTGAAAAAGAGTTAAATGACTTTAATATTGAGCAGATAGACAATAATGACTTGCTAGAATTGCATATGTTTGATGAACAAAAAGAATATCGTGTGGTCAAGTCGAGAAGAAAGGGTAGGGAAGAATTCCTTTTTAGTGATATTGATACTCCACATGATGATGTTTATATTGAGGAAGTATTACTTATAAACAAACAAAATGCAGACATATTAGAAAACCTGTCAGAGACAGTAAAAATTGTAAATTATTTATCTTATGATGATGATGACATTTTACATATAAATGCATACCGGTTGCAGGAGGTTAAATAGTCTATGGAGAACATAAAAGAGGGTTTTATTAATCCATATGGTTTTATTCCTTTAGGAGAAAAAAAGAGTAAGAAGTATACAGAAAATGATATGGTACATTCTGGGGTGATTACATATAAAATAGAAACAAAAACACCATTGTTTATTCCGAATACAAGTAATGCAGATGCATATGATAAAGATGATGTGGATAAATGCCTTGATTTTTTCTCATATAAATGCATAAGTGGCAAAACTGATTTAGAGGGTAAGGATAATATGTATGAGCCAGTAATACCAGGAAGTGAAATTCGTGGCATGGTAAGGAGTGTTTATGAGGCAATAACTAATTCGTGCATGAATGTACTGAATGAAGAGCTTCGTCCGGTTAAACGTACTGGTGAAATATATAAAGGGGGGCTCATTCATAGGTATTCAGATGGAAGATATGTGTTGGAAGAAGCAGAAGACTGTTTATATCAGGTAAAACACGGTACTGGAAGAGCTATAAAATTTGAAAATACATGGCAGGATAAGAATTGGGCTGAAGGAGAGAAAGTTTATTTTAATAAGATAGATAGAAAAAATAAAGGCAAACCTGTTGCAAGGATATTATTTGAAGAAGAAACAGCGGATCATCCGGAATATGGATATCTGATAAAAGGGGTGAATGGACCTAAAAAACACAATGCTCATATAATGATTCCGACAGGGAAAGCGTTAGTTGAGCTTAAAGATGAAGATATTAGAGGCTTATTGATTGTAATTGAAAATTATCAGGAACAACCAAATCAGAATACTTTTTATAAAGAATATGAGGAGCAGTATAGACTATTCTTATCAGGAGAAGACGATGCTTATTTTCCAGTCTATTACTCTCAGATTATAAAGGTGGAGAAATCAGTTTTATATCTTTCCCCGGCAGCTATTACCAAAGAAATCAGTAATAATTCAATAGGAAGTATAACTAATGGATATAGTCCGTGTGATAAATTAAAAGATAGATGTCCTGCATGTGATTTATTTGGAATGATTGGTGTGAATAATGAAGAGTCGAAATGCTCTTTAGTCCGTTTTAGTGATGCGTATGTTACTTGTCCTGATAATTATAAAGATTATTATGACAGGCCTGTATTATTACCTGAGATGTCGACACCAAAACTGGGTAATACCGAATTCTATTTAAAGAAACCTGAGGATGCCTATTTTTGGACGTATGATTATAAAATAAAAGATAATGGTGTAATAGAGTTATATACTCCGTCCATTTCGGGTAGAAAGTTTTATTGGAATCAGCCGGAAATGAGATATCCTCAGGTTAGGGAACAATCTAAAAGAAATGTGATGGTAAGACCAGTTAGGGCAAAAAAAGAATTTATTGGGAAAGTATATTTTGACAAAATATCAGATGCCCAACTTAATCAGTTAATATGGATTCTAAATAGTGGAAATCGTAGTGCAAGTGAGAGCGATATAGTATTTAAACTTGGTGCAGCAAAACCTTTAGGATTTGGCAGCGTACTTTTGACGGTGACCGAGGTAAAAGAAAGAAAGCTTTTTATTAAAAATGGGAAACTACATTATATAAATAAACCAAATTATGATTATATGAACATCAACTCTTATGCCGATTGCGGATTTGATCTGAAGGTAAGGGACTGTTTTCTTAATTTGGTATCTTTTGAAAAGATGCGAGGATATACTATTTGTTATCCTGTGACAGATAAACAGGCACAGGAATACAATAAATCCGGCTATGTGAGAGAGGGATTCAGATGGTTTAGTTTAAATCATCCAATATATAGCTTGGAAAGAGGAAAGATTTTATATGATAGATCTTTATGTTTTGGCATGCCACAGCATAGAGAACAGAATGTGATAGATAAGGTTTTGCCGACATCCGTAGATATCTTGCCGCTTCCAATAAGAGGTGCAGGTAATAACAAAATAATTGGACATGTAAAATCACATTCTCATGATGGCAGATTCCTTTTTCTTAGCGTGAAAGGACAAAAAGATTTAAAACTTCATGTTAGTATCTTTTCAAAAAAATTAAAAAAACAAATTAATTTAAGGGAACAGTTTCCAGTAGGAAAAGAAATAATGCTGGAAGATCAGGGAAAAGATGATAAAGGATATCAAATATATAAATTTATTAAATAACAATAAAAAGGACAAGCACATATGCAGTTAATAGTAAGTCTTTATATAGATGAACAACTTGTACTACCAATTAATTATCAATATATACTTCAGTCTATTATTTATAAAGCAATATCTAGTGGTAGGTATGAGAATAATATACTTCATGATAATGGATATTTGTATGGTAAACGACAATATAAAGACTTTACATTTAGCTGTATTAATGGGAAGTATAGAGTTCTTGGAAAAACAATTGCATTCTCTGGCATGATTAGTTTTGAAGTAAGGAGTAATAATCCACAGATTATACATGCTATAGCGGAAAATATAAAAAAAAGTGGTATTACATTTATTAAGGCACATTTTGAAGATGTGATACTTGATATAAAAGATAAAAGTGTGGAGAATGAGAATATTACTATAGAAATGATGACACCAATTTGTGTATATGGGACGGACGAAAGAAAGCATACAGTTTATTATACACCAAATGAATATGAATTTTATAATTCAGTAAAATCAAACTTTATACGTAAGTATAATGCTATTATTGGAGTTGATCCAGAGTATGATATTCATCTTTCACCCAAAATTGTTACTAGTAAAGATTGTGTTGTAACAAAGTACAAAGGATTTTATGTAAAGGGATATAAGGGAGTATATGAGTTGAAGGGAAATAGAAAATATCTGGATTTCTTGTACCAAACAGGTCTTGGCGCAAAGAATTCTCAGGGGTTTGGAATGTTTAAGATTCTTTAAATACATGGAGGATGTTTGGAATGGCAGTTGTAAATTTTGATGAGTTAATAGGAACTAAAACTTTTGATGCTGCATTCAAAAATACAATACGAGATTATTATGTTTATGGTTTTAAAAGCTCAAAAAATGAATTTAGTCAAAGTGCATCTGCAGTTGAAAACAGATGGAAGACTTTGAGTAAATCATTAGGAGATAAATGGAGTTTTCATAATAATGATGGACGAAAATATATTGAACTCGAAACATCATCGTTTGGACTTGAAAATCCTGTAGATGATTTGTATTTTTATCATAATTTACAGTATTTTGGGGAATATCTGACATATTTGCTGATTCTTGATTCGAATTCTTATCTAAGAAATGGTATTGCTGCGCTACCAATTGATTGTGAAGCTTTAGATCAGGTTAAATATGGTGGCAAGATAATGCCTGTTCAGGAATGCGATGAAGTCACATATGCTATTATATCAAATTGGCAAAAACAACTTGAAAATATGGAAAAAAAAGAACCTGTATACAGGATTAGTAGACAATTAGCAATATGGACAAAGATAACGAGAGACAAATTAGGGCTTGATGTAGATAGCAAACATAGGTATAAGACACTAGAATATATGGTAGGCAAGCTATATGAGCTTGGTGTTGTTGGTGACCTGCGTGATGATATAGCAAAGAGGAATGCGTGGTTAAAAGCCGAATGGGAAGAGTATTCGATAGCAAATAAAAATTCAGCAGATAAAGAGCATCACGTAACAAAAAGATATTTTAATAGTAAAAAGTCAAGAGTTCATTATTGGTTTAAATCAACACTGACAATGAGAAATTTATTAAAAGAGGCTGATAAAGAGAAAAATGAATCAGATTTTCGTTTAATGGTTTCATTTAAAGAAATGTGTGATTTTTTTTCACAGTACTATCCGTTAGGGACGTTTGGAAAGTTATTATCTGAACGCTGTGAGGGTCAATTTATATGTGATAATGATATATTTAGAATAAAAAATAACTATATTCAGAAAAACTTGTATTCATATAATCTTATAGATCTTATTATAGCCATTGAAAATGAATACTTTTGTTTAATTAAGTATACACATGGGACAAATCTGAGAACTTCTGAGATATTGGCTATACCTTTGGAGATTAGAATTAGTGTTATAAATGGTAGAGAATATGTACTATATTATGATCCGGAGTATTTAACAATTGGGTCAATAAGATTGGAGTTTATAGACAAAATAACAATTTATACTAAAATAACAAAAGTGAGTAAGATTGTTAATACTCATAATGATAAAGGAAATAATGTTTCAAAAAAAGAAATAAAAAGTCTGTTAGATAAAAAGAGTCAGGAAATAAAGAAAAAAATAATCATTGCGAAAGAAATGCTTCCATATATTTGGGGAGTAGAGACTCCAAAAAATCGAGTGGGGAAAAAATGGAAAAAAAATTTAGTGGAAATTTCTCTACCCATTATATATGATGAGATAAATGAAAGATATATAAAAAACCGCATTAACAAGGAAAAAAGAAATATCTCAGATATAACGTCATTCGAGGTATTTCCTACCAAGGAAATAAGAAATTGGGTAAGAAGTTTTTATATGAGGCTAGATGTTGCATCCGATAAAACAATTGGCGAGTTGAATATATCCAAAGATGTTGAATCAATGAAAAAAGTTTATATGGGAGATAAATTAATCTTCAAAAATTTTGGCGCTATTAATGAAGTTGACTATATATTGGGACATAAAGAAGAAACAGCTAAAATAACGGATTATTCAGAAATAAAGTATGAAATAATTGGAAAAGTTTTGGCAGAACCTCATGATACTTTGTTTAATGAGCTTTTTAGTAATTATGCTATAGTTCTGGCGGATTCTGTATTAGAAAGCTCGGATGAGAAAGCATCAGTAAATATTGAGAAGTGTTTGAGTAATAATATAGATAAAAGACTTAGTTATTTATCAAATTCTGAAAAACAAATAACGCGAGATGTACTTATACAATTGCTTAAAAATAGCGAATTGATAAACAAAAATAGGCAGACTAGATTTGTAATGAAAGGGGGAAGCAAGAAGGAGAATGGATATTTGCACAGTTTATTACCATTGACAAAAATGGAATGTCGTTGGTTAATTACAGTATTAGAAGATCCTTTAGCACATATTTTCTTAACAGATGAGCAAATAAATGTCTTAAAAGACAATGTTAATAATGTTCAACTTAATGTTAATCCCATTAATATGGAGTGTATAAATTATTATGATAGATATAATTTAATTGATAGAAGCAATATATATACATCCAAGTTAAAGAGATATTCGGATAATGATATAAAAACTGTAAAAACAATATATAATGCTATCAGAGAGGGAAAAAAGATATTATTTATGTATACAAATGGTAATGAAGAGTCTTATATGGTGAAATGCAGTCCTGTGTACCTAGAATATTCACGAAGAGATGATGTATTCCGTTTAGAATGTGTAAATGCTGATAAGAATCATATTGTAAAATATAACATACCAAGAATATCAAAGATTAAGAATTTAGAGGAAAGTTTTGATATCAAATATAGTAGAGAAATGTATGAGAAGATTTATAAAGAAAATATTTTGTCAATAGATATAGATTTTTATGAGGGTGAAAAAAATATATTAGACAGACTTTTAACGGAGTTTTCTATATGGAAGAAAACTTGTAGGTATGACATTGAAAAAAATAAGTATACAATGAAATTAAATTATAACATTTCTGACGAAAAAGAAATTTTGATAAGACTTTTGGGCTATGGACCATATATAAAGATAAGATCATCATCAGATAACTATATATTATCAGAATTACAAAGGAGAATTGATGAACAGTACAAAATTATTAAAGGTAATGATAGAAAATTAGTGAATACAGATAAAGAAAGGCAATAAATTCTGAAAGAATAAGAAGTTTTGCGTAATAATCCATCGTTGATAGAATATGACATGCTATCAACGATGGATTATTTTTTTTGTGGGTTGGAGCAGACGAAAATAAAGATAATAAATGGTATTACATGATTGTAAGGAAATTTTTATTGTTGTTTGGTATTGTAATGATAAAAGAGGGGAGAAAATGATTATGTTTAAGTATGATTATGACAAGAATGCTGCTCTGTATATAAGGGATTCTTTGAATGGAATTGTCCGCTACCAAGATCACAATGGAAATTTGCATATTAAGTTAATGTTAGATGAGAAGGAATCTGCTGAATGCGGTAGTAGTAATAATGCATTAGCGTTTGGTTACTGGACGGGAAAGGTTAGTCCGGGGACAAGAGTAACGTGCACTGTTCGAAAGTTTGCCACAGAAACCAGAGATATTCAAGTAAGAATAGACTCAGTTGAGTATGATGCCGAAATAGCAGCATAGATGGAGAAATTGTATATGGAATTATTGGTTTTTGGGGATTTAATGTGTTTGTTGAAAATAAAAATGTAGGTAATTGCAAAGCTGATTAATCTATGGAACGGGAAGCATGATGAACAGGAGGAAAAGATATGATTAAAGCACACGCATTAAGACTTGTATCTTCAGATGAAGTTACTGCAAATGATACTTCTGAATTAACTTGCCTGATCGGTAATAATCAAAATATGATAATTGAATCTTTCATGCCTAATGAGCATATTCCAACTGCTATCTCAGGGCTTGCTATTAGAATGCTGAAACATGATGCAATTATTAGAGATATCATAAATGAACTTAACGGAGGTTATGTATGCGTCAATTGGAAAGGTCATTGTAATGCAATCGTGGAAGAAGCCTGTTACAGTAGAACGTTATGACACTCTGCATAGCAAAGAATATCAGGAGTATTTATTAGCTGGTAATAAAAAAGTTCGAGCGGGAAGATCTTAAAAAACATTTTTTTCCGATACGAGTTCGAATAAATCAGTATATTTTAGTACCATATGACTGTGAGATAGATAATATCTACAGAAATTAAATGATGAGAGGCGGTGATATAACTTGTAAAGATTTTCAATAAAAATAAAGCGAGAAGGTGATGAGAAAAAAAGTTTTGTTTGAGTAATGTTAATTGTGTAATTGTAGAATGAGTTGAATATTAATTGGGAGGATTATTTATGGATAAGAAGATTAAGATTGTAAAAAGTAATGGTTTGGTAGTAATGCCAAAGGGTACTTTCAGGGGTGGAGAACAGCAGGATACTGAGACAATGCCAAAGGGTACTTTCAGAGGTGGAGAACAGCAGGACACTGAGACAATGCCAAAGGGTACTTTCAGAGGCGGAGAACAGCAGGACACTGAGACAATGCCAAAGGGTACTTTCAGAGGCGGAGAACAGCAGGATACCGAGATAATGCCAAAGGGTACTTTCAGGGGTGGAGAGCAGCAGGATACCGAGATAATGCCAAAGGGTACTTTCAGGGGTGGAGAGCAGCAGGACACCGAGATAATGCCAAAGGGTACTTTCAGAGGTGGAGAACAAGGAATGTCAGATGTATACATACCTAAGAGAACTGGAGGCACAAATAATGTCTCTGTTAAACGTGTCAGCACACCTAATGTTGTCAAAGGAAACTCGCCTATTGTGACTGTAAAAGCTGTAGAAAGCGGTGATAAAGAAGTATACAAGTTACCGAGAGGTACGTTTAGGGCGGGATAGATTTAATGAATAGAATGTTTTTATGAGAGGAGATTAAGTTATGGAAGGCGTTATCGGATTAGTAACAGTTGTATTAATTCTGGCATATATTGTTTTGGCTATATGGGTTATATGTAAGCGTAGGACTATCGGTGGTTCTGTAGGAGCTTCAGTCGGATTTGCATGCGGCGGACTTGTTATTATTCCGATTGCCGAGGCTATAGCAACATTCGTTTGCTGGGCTGTTGTAATAGGTATAGTACTGTGCATTATTGGAGCTGTCTTTGGCGGATGATGAGGAGGTAATAGTATGAGGAGATTTTGCCAGTCTACAAAAGCGGATTATGAAGAACTTGATATGATTTTATCAGATGGACAGCTCCATGTTTTCAATAATAGAGAACTTCCACTGGGGTGTAATCCTAGAAAAACTCGAATTGGCTTCGAGAAAGATGGGGATATTTATACACTTTATGTGGACACTGGAGTGGAAACAAGTGTTAACAATGAGGACTTTGTTCTTTTGCTAAAAAATGGAGAATTAAAATTTGTTGGGATGGATGATTTAATGTCTTTTTTTACTTCTATTAAGACTTTATTTAAATATATTGATATATCAGACGACAAAGGCAGTAGTGAAAAAAGCAGCGAATCAGAGCATGGGGTAATAACAACTACAAATACGCTTGAAGAGAAAATTTGCACTGGTCATGCTGTTGTAGATCGACAAAAACTGGAAGAAATAAATAATGAGCGTAATCAAATAAAAGAAGTATGGCCTGAGGACATTTCGAGTGCTTTAAAAAATCAAATATATGGACAAGACAGAGCGATTGATGCACTTGCTGAAGGTATTGCAACTAATTATATGAGAAACAGTGAAAAGGTGTATGTTGCACTATTACTAGGACCACCAGCTACTGGAAAAACAGAAACAGGTAAGCTGTTACCAGAAATTTTATCTAAATTGTACGGAAGAGATTATGGCTTTATCAAAATTGACTGCAATACATATAAAAGAGAACATACTATACATAGTATTCTTGGTGCTCCTCCTAGCTATGTAGGGAGTGGAAAACCAACATTATTAGATCCGATACGAAAGAATCCATATCATATAGTCCTCTTTGATGAAATAGAGAAGGCTCATGAAGATTTGTTGGTGGCATTAATGGAAGCATTAGATACCGGTTTTCTGTCTATGGCAGATAATTCGCCTAAGATAGATATGAATAAATGTATAGTCTTGTTTACTTCAAATATTCCGATAGATATGGATGTGTACAATTGCGCATCTGAATATGAAAAAAATGAAATGTGTAAGGATGTATTTACAAAACACTGTGGTCGTCCTGAAGTAAGTCGTCGTATCCGTGACTTTATGGTATTCGATTCTGTTTCCGATGATGCAAAAGTAGATATTATTATAAAGTTTTCGAAACGTGCCTTAGCTGATTATGGGGCAGAACTTTTTCACATTGATGAAAACCTGATGTCTGATTTCTTAAAATTCAGAACAAAATATGGCGCATCTGAAATTGGAAATTATGTGGAGAGAGCGATAAGCCGAGCAATAATCAAATCTCGAAATAGAAATATTGTTGTAGGAAAGAAAATATATATGAAGGGCGTTCCTGAAGATATAGTGCTTGAAATGGTATGAGGATTGGAGTGAATAAATATGTATATTGATAGTTTATTTTCAAAGGGTATTGATTACTTGATGAAGCAAAATATACAGCATAATGGGGATTGATAAGGAGGAAACATATATGTATGTGAAGAAAGATATCTTGAAATCTGGTGTATTTAATGGAGTAGCAAATACTACTGTATGCATTGCCGAAAACGTGTTAGATGAGTTTCGTGCTACGGTAGGTAAACATCGTCCGGAAACTGGTGGTATGTTAGCATGTTGCAGTGATTTAAATAAAATTGATACATGGAGATTTGATCAGAAGTCTGTTAACACATCAGCCTCTTATTCTTATGATGTAGAAGAAATGGGTTTGCAGTTTAAGCAGTGGAAAGAAAAAGATATTCGAAGCGTAGGATTTGTTCATTCACATCCAGCAACATACAAACAACCATCTTACGATGATATAGCAACTGCTCGCGCCCTGATGAAGTTTTTTAAAAATGATTTTTTCTATTTGCCTATTATAATTAGCAATAGGAAAGGTTTCTTTACAATGTATTTTTTTGTGGTTAGACAAGTTGGGCTGCATCTAAATGTTAATTTGGACTATGTTCAGAAAGCGACAGCTGATGGATATGAAATGGTTCCATTTAGGGCCTGGGAGGAAAACTACTCTATCAGAGAAGTTGAGTCTTATTACAAGCGTGTTAACGGAGAAACTGATGGGGCATATCATAATACTCAGCACATAGTTAATTTTGGTAGAGAAGTACAATCGGTTATTAAAAAACCAATGGCTTCTATTCAGCCAATTAGTATGGCAAATCATTATCAGATGAACAAGGGGGCATATGTGTTAGCTGTTAATGGTGGAAATGGTGTTAATTATCCTATTACACAATTTGAAAATGGAGTAGTGAAGATGAAAGATGAAAGCAGAACAACGAGTGAATATTTCAAGAGATTGGAAGGTGTCTATCCGACTAAAGTTTTAGATAAGGTTGTAATTTGTGTTGGTACCGGTGGAGCTAGAACAGTTTTAGAAAATATGGCAAGAAACGGATTCTGTAATTATATTCTAATAGACGGAGATAAGATTTCTCCTTCTAACATTGCAACTCAAGGAGTGTTTATTTCAGAAATGGGAAAGTGGAAAACTGAGGCTATAAGATCAAGAATACTGGACATAAATCCTAATGCAAAGGTTATCTGTGTGAACAGATTTCTAGATAATGAATTCTCAGATGAAGAGTTCGAGGTATGCCTTAAAAACTTCCGAGGAAAAAGACCGACAGATTATTTAGTATTAGGTTGTTGTGATACATTTTATGGAAATAAGCGTAGTTCAGAATTGAGCCTTAAATTTGGCCTTCCATATATTGGTGCAGGAATGTATCAGCAGGGATTAGCAGCAGAAGTGATTTTTACATATCCAGGTGTAACACCATCATGTCCAAGATGTATGTTAAAGAGTCGTTATGAAGCATATGAAAATGGATATAAAAATGATGTAACATCCGCAGGATGCCCAACTTTTGCTACTGAGCGTTTAAATACGTTAATTGGATTTATTAGTATTATGATGCTTATGTACAAAGAAGCACCTAACAGTCCATACAATAGAATGCTTGATGAGGTTAAAGATCGTAATTTTGTCTGGGTAAGAATGTCTCCTTATCTTAGCAGTTCAGATTTGGGAATAGGTTTGTTTGATCGAGTATTAGGTACTCAGGAAACTTCAAGGTATGCCTTTTTTGACGAAACCTTGTGGATCCCACAACATCCAGATTCCCCAGAATATGGAGAAGAAACATGTAAGCTTTGTGGAGGTGTAGGCGACTTGCGAAAATTAAAATATAAGTGGGATGATACACGTAATATTAATGGTTAAGCAATGACTAATGACCTGTTTTAGAGAAATACTTTTTGTTCAGATTCAAGAAAGATATATGTGAAGATGTAAGTTATGATTTATATGAGATGGGGAGGGATGATGGTATGAGAGAATTTATTGAGGGTAATGATAATCAATTTAGTGATTTAAAAAGGCGGCTTCAGGACGGTTTGTTACACGTGTATAAGAACTGTGAATTGCCAGCATGCTGCAGTAAAAGAAGTTGCCGTATAGGATTTGAAATGGAGAATAATGCGTATGTTATGTTGATTGACTTAGGGATAACGTGTTCGAAATCAAAAGGAGGAATTTCATTAATTCAATTTAAGCAGTTATTGTCAGATGGACAATTAATATTCATAGACTATAATGATTTGAAAGTCTTTTTGAAATCCTTAGGGTTTCTTTATAAATAGTGAGGTGTTTTATGGAAGGTACATATGAATACATGTGGATAATAATTGGAAGTATACTCTTGGTTGCGTTAATAAAAGTAATCTATCAGATATATAAAAACAAAGTAGGGGAACGTTGCACATATAGACCTATACAAACTTCGACAGCTAATTCAAATCGCCAGATATCAACAAGTATAAGAGAATTTGGAACGGTAAACTATTATGCGAATGCAAGATATAATCAAAAAGATAGATGGTTTCAGTTTATGTATCGTGAGGTAAATGGCGAATGGTTAGCCTACATACTAAGAATGCCAAGCCTTAATGGAAGAGATGGAGATTTGCATTTGACTCATAGATACAAAAATGAGAATACCTATTGGATTTGTTATGATCCACAGCCTAAAAGTTTGGAAGGCATTCAGAGTGTCAGCCGTGCGTGGGCGGATCGTGAATTAGAGTATATTAGTACAGGTGTGCCGTTTGAAGAACAACAGTGGTAAGGAGGAATTTGAAATGAAGAGATGCGTAAATCAAAATTGTGATTCAAATTTTTTGTATGGAAATGACAAAACAGAATGCCCATTTTGCCATCAGCAGCTTCAATATAATTCTCATGGTACAACAGATATATCGAGAGAGATTGTTGCGTTAGATGAAGTTCTTAGTGTTCATGACGAAGAAAGTATTGAGAATCCTGTGTTTATTAGACATATTTTTAATGGCATTGAGTGTCATGGAAGGATCGTCGAAATTGATCACCATGAAGTATTTAATGGAAAGTGGCATAAGTTGTTTAATGCGCTGATTCGAAATGAGCCATATCAGCTTGCACATCAGACGGCCGAGTATACTATTCGGGTTGAGAATATTTCAGATGAATATCCAACAAATATTATGGATTTCTGTATGTATGGTAATTACCTAGGGCGTTTACAGGTGGGGGATGAAGTTGTTATAAAAGCTAAGGATTACTGTGATAGAAGAGTTGTAAGAAAAATATACAATAGTACTACCACATCTATTGTCAGACCAGGTTTTCAGATTCCAGCAGGATTAATTAGGGTATGTGTTTTGGGTGTCCTAGCTATCATAGTAGCATTGATGTGTACAATAGTTTGGCTTTTCAAATCTGGAGCAATAGTTACATGTATTGCAATTGTGGGAGCTACAATTTTTCAAATATTAATTTTTGCTTTTGGTGTTTGGCTTTTGTTTAAGAGCGTTTTTCCAAGGCAAAGAAGGAGAAGACGTTTTGGGGATAATTGCTGATTATAGATAATAGTAGGAGGACTTAGGATATGGACTATATGAGAAAAAAATACATAGAAATGCAGGAGTTAGCAGAAAAAATAATTGCTATAAAAAAAGGGGGATGTATGAATGATATATCATCATCAGATATTTGTTTAGATAATAACTCTTATATTCCCTCTATTTCAAAATGGTTTCGCCTAAAAGGATTTAGAATGAACATGGATCGTGAATCTACTATGGATCACTTGGGTACGGCTGTAAATAAGTGGATTCGTTCATCAACAGGGACAGGCGGTGATGCAGCTTATGTAATTAGTTGTAATGCAGGAAATATGTTTTTTTTATATGGTTCAAATAATGATGCTGTAATGAGTTCATTTCGCTCTAATGTTTCTGAGTGCGATATTTGCAAAGTTACACCTAATCTTAATGGATTTAGTTATAACGGAGTATTCATAGGTACTTTTTCTGCTAATGGTCTTGCAGACGCACTAGTTGCCGCTAATATTAGGGATTACTATATTGCTTGTATTTTTACACCTGTGTCAGACAGTGAAATACATAAACTGTTAGATACAAACAGGATGTGTCGCAATATTTTGGAAGAGTATAAAACATATCAAAGGGTTTATGGAAATCAAAGTAAGAGAATAGAAAATGTTTATCTGCCAGTAGTTAATCAAGCTATAGAAGTTGTAAAAGAGGAGATGGAATATATTGAGGAACATATAGGAAAAGGATTTGTCAGAGCGGTTATCAGATTTGGTTCGGATTCAGAAGATAATTATAGACTACTCTCATCTATTATTAGTGAATCTTTTAATTTTGAAAGAAGAAATGGTTTCGAACCAGTGCGTGGTTTTCGATTAAACAATATGAATGATAACATGAATAATATTTTGGCAGTACCTTATGTCTGCGTCAGAAATAAGGGCTTTTCTGGAAATATTCATACTCTTACATTGCAAAGTAGTAAAAATATAGGGACATTTTGCATTCCGGCTCTATCTTCAAGCAAGGGGCTTTACATCAGAAATTATAGTATTGATGAAGATTCTATAGATGATTTTCCGTTAATAGAGATGCCAAATTGCGAAAAACTATTGTTAGGCAAATCGTTACATAATGATGAATGCTCAGGTATTCCATATGAAAAGTTATGTCAGCATAGTTTCGTAACAGGTTCAACTGGCTCGGGAAAAACAACGACGGTAAAAAAAATTTTGTGTGACGCATATAAAAAGAATGTTCCGTTTGTAGTTATCGAAGCAGCGAAAAAAGAATACTTTACACTTATGTCATGCATTCCTGAGTTACAGATTTACACTGCTGGAACAGATGGAAGAAAGCTTGCTTTTAATCCATTGCAACCAGAAGACGGAGTTCTTATAGAAAATCATGTCGCTGCAGTTGTACGTGCACTATTAGCTTGCACGGGTGGTGAGCATCCTATACCAGAAGCTTTTAATGGATTGCTTAAACAGACATATAAAGATTTTGGGTGGGAATACGGACAGCTGTCATATACAGATGAGTATAAACCTTTTCCTACATTCAAGGATGTTTTTGCCAATGTAGATAAGTATATAGCTAATCATGCACATTATGGCACAGAGGTAAAACAAAATTTGACTGCTGCGCTATCATTGCGAACGGAAACGATGTATGACGGTGCATTAGGTAATTTGTTTGCCAATAATTGTGGTTTGCAGGCTAAGGAGCTATTGGAGGCACCATGTGTCATTGAACTGTCAGATTTTTCTGAAGAATCAGTAGCTTTTTTAATGAATATATTGCTGTTCAAGTTTCAATGTTATCTGTCGCATCAACCAGAAACATCGGAATTGCGAAGAATTATAGCTGTTGAAGAGGCGCATAATGTATTTAGAAAAACAAGTTTAGAAGATACGGGAAGAGCATTAAGCAATAATTATTTTGATAAGATGTTAGCCGAAATCAGAAGTTCTGGAACCGGATTGATAATCTCCGATCAACGACCTAGATTGCTGAGTGAGGCAGTTATGGCAAACACTGCAGTTAAAGTCATCCATAGTCTTTCAGAATATGAAGATAGAGAGTTGGTAGGTTTGGCTGCAAATTTGTCTTCTTTCCAAATCAAAAGGTTAAGTGAACTAAAAGCAGGTGAAGGACTAATAGCTATAAGAGGCATTCATGGTGTTCAACATGTAATTGTTGATATGATAGAGGATACACGTAAATATAATTCGTCATGTCATATTTGTTCGAATAGATTTCGTTGCAAAAAAACTGCGGTCGAGAATATGCTGAATGGAATGGATTTAGAGCTTATAAAGTATCATGTGACTAAAATAATGGCATCTCCATACAACCCTAGAATATTAGAAGGTAATATTACGGATATGCTAAGGGCACTAAATATTGTAGCAACATCTGGCACAAAACTCTGTTTTTTAGGAGAGGTGCTTAATAGATATGGAGATGCGTCTTTAAGTGAACAAAGGGTTATAACACGAACGTTTACAGATTATTTGGGAGGGAAGCGCCTATGAGTGAAATTAGTGGAGGCAATGATAATGATATTAACGAATCAAGTGTTGAAGAAACGTCTTCAAGTATGACTGAAGTAAGTGGTAGCTTGGATTTGGGAACTGAAAGAACATCTGAGGAGATTAATTCTGGAAGTTTGGATAGACTGGAAGGTGTTTTTGAGGGGAAGGAGGTGTCAATCAACCCTAATGAAACAACAACGGGGTTTAATCAATTATTAGAAACACCTGATACGATGGAATTAGCACAGAGAATCATAGAAAATTATCATAATCAATCGATTCAGCAAATTTTAGAAATAAACGGTAAGTATATGTCTGATGCGGATCGTGAGCGAGTGTCGAATGGAGTTGACAGTATAAAGGCTGTTGAACATACACCAGAAAAAGGTTATACAGGTTTTTATTTATTAAATAATGGTAGAAGCAGTATAGAAGTCTCTGCCATCAATCAATTACAGATGGAAAGAAGCACTAAACATGAGACAAACCATTTTGCTAGTACGAACAGGGAAATTATTGTTCCACAACCAGATAGAAGGGGGTATAATGTTTATCAAACTGTAGGTACAAGGCAGGCTAGTTGGTTTCATTCTAATGAGACGGGGAAAGATTCGGAGTTTTCATCGAAGGGACGTGGATTAAACGAGGGGCTTACTACAATGTATACAAATCAACAATTGATGGAAATCAGCAAAGAAAAAGGTGAGACCGCGGAAAGACAGGGAATATATGGTCATGCCACTGAGATATGTACTCAATTGGAGAACATTCTTGGTAAAGATACACTAAAAGAAGCGTACTATGGAGGGAATATGCAGAACTTGGAAAGCAAAGTTAATTCTATAGCAGGTGATAAATCATTTGAGAATTTAAGAGAATGCCTAGATAGAACGCTATCGAGAGATTATTTTGAACGCGTTCAGGCAATGAAAGAAGCACAGTCTATATTGGCCAGAATGTATGAGAAAGGAGAAAATATATGATAGATTTTATCCTAGATTTTATGGCGAACAATAATATAAATGTAATTAATCAGGATGAGCAACGAAAAGTCGAAAATGGCATTAAAAAGTATCTTCTTGAAAGTGGAATCTCAGAAAACGAGCTCGGAGCATATTATAAAAATTATGTGCTTAGGCATTTGAAGATAGTAAGTGTACCTGATTTGAAGAATTATTTTATTTATTATCCAATAATGAGTAGTGTGAATCAGACAGTTATTGAATTTCAGTATGATGGAGAGATGTCTGAGGAACAGACCAAGGAATTATATCGAAATATGCAACTCTTATATGCGAGCGGACTAGGTGATAAGTATGTTCCGGCGATGGAAATAAAGCAAATTTTAGAGGCATCATCAGAATGCGATTGATGCAATCGCAGATGCTATCTCAACAGTATCTTCACAGCGTTCATCACTAGGTGCCGTACAGAACAGACTTGAGCATACAACAACCTTGATAATGTATCTGAGAATACCACATCAGCTGAGTCTCGTATCCGTGATACAGATATGGCTGAAGAGATGGTTAACTACAGCAAGAACAACATTCTTGCTCAGGCTGGACAGTCTATGCTTGCACAGGCTAATCAGTCTAACCAGGGTGTACTTTCACTCTTACAGTAATCATCTACAATTTAATGTTGTACAAAGCGAAAAGAGCTCGAAAGAGCAATGTCATTAAGTTAAGAATTTTGACATAATTATAAAACACATCATATTTGCAATTGTTTGATAAATATGATGTGTTTTTTCTTTCGTCTATTTTGCAGCACAACAAAAAGACAGATTGTTTATCTATCAAAAAAGCTTATAATTATCTATGATTAAGCCACTCTATATAGAAAGCTTACAGATGCCTGGGGTTTGACTTTGCGAGGGTCTTTTCGACCAGGTCTTACTGGTAATACATGCTTTTCTAAGATTATTAATTATTTTCATTTAATCACTATCCAAATAAATTCAAAATCCGTTTAGAATCAGTACTATATAATCGTCGCAAATTCCAGAAAATTAATAACATAGTATATAATATAAAATGCTTTTCCCGATATAATCAGGTAAGATTTATGATTTGAAATGAGGAAAAGTATGAACATATGACTTTATAGAATATGCGTATAATCATAAAAAATAGGGTTATAATACTTGCGTATAATCAAAAAATGAATTACAATGTGCGTATAATCATAAAAATTAGAACTAAAATATATGCGCATAATCTGGAGGAACCATGATATTAAAAAGAAAAATATATAAAAAACTACTGGAATGGAAAAATGAATGTCAGGGGAAAAAAGCTTTACTGATAGAAGGCGCCAGACGTATTGGAAAGTCTACCATCTGCGAAGAATTTGGAAAAAACGAATACGAAAGTTATCTTCTGATTGACTTTGCTAAAAAAGATAAGGAAGTCGAAATGTATTTTGAGCGATATCTGAATGATCTGGATACATTTTTTATGCTGTTACAGACACATTTTGGTACAAAACTGACAGAGAGAAACTCTCTTATTATTTTTGATGAGGTACAGATGTTTCCACAGGCAAGAGCTGCGATAAAATATTTGGTTGCAGATGGAAGATATGATTATATCGAAACTGGCTCATTGATATCTATCAGAGAAAATGTAAAGAATATTGTCATACCGTCAGAAGAAAGAAATATCAATATGTATCCATTGGATTTCGAAGAATTTGCAATAGCATTAGAAGAAGATTTGCTGGTTGAATATATAAAAAAATGCTTTGAAAAAAGGGAACCTTTGGAAAGAAGTATGCATAATCAGGCAATGCTTTTGTTTCATCAGTATATGCTTGTTGGTGGGATGCCTATGCCTGTAGTTTCGTTCATTGAAAATAAAAAAGATTTTACAGAAGCGGATAAAGAAAAAAGGGACATTCTTAAATTGTATCGGGAAGATATTATGAAGATAGATATGAGATATAGAAGCAAAGTTCTTGCAATCTATGACCAGATTCCGGGATTTCTTTCACAGCATGAAAAAAGAGTTGTATTCAAAAAGCTACAAGATGGTAGTTATGCAGACCAGTATGAAGAAACTTTTTTCTGGCTGTCGGATTCTATGATATCCAATGAGTGCTTTTTGTGTAATGATCCGAATGTTGGATTATCATTGAATGAGACAAGAAGCTATGTAAAGTGTTATATGGGTGATACCGGACTTTTGGTAAGCCATGCATTTGATGAGAATGAATTACTTGAAGATGAAGTATATAAACAGATATTGGCAGGCAAATTACAGATTAATGAAGGAATGCTTTATGAAAATGCAATAGCTCAGATGCTGGTGGCGAATGGACATAAGTTATATTTTTATACACACTATAATGAAAATAAGCACCGAAATGATATGGAAATTGATTTTATCATTTCAAATAATAGCAGATTAAAATATAAGATGTTTCCGATTGAAGTAAAGTCTGGAAAGCAATATAAAACAACCTCATTAAATAATTTCAGAGAAAAATACAAGGAGCGCATAGTGGAAAGTTATATTATTCATCCAAGAAATTTAATTGTAAAAGATGGAATTATATGCATTCCACCATATATGACGATGAATATATAAAAATCTGACATACACACTTGTAGGAGACAGCAAGGCTAATATCCCAATGAAAATCGAAATGATTTCATAAGCTGTCATTGGCGCCACCTTCATTCCTATGTATTCCGGCAAACCGGTCTATGGCCTGGGCGGCTCTTTTTCTTGCTGTAAGCAAAATCCATATTTATTACAGAAATTATCTGATTAATGGTAATTTTGACCTATTGCGCCATTTACTAAAGTAATCTAAAATTATATAAAATAATTGCTTTTATTTAACGATTAAGCTAAAGCCCCGGACTGTTTGATACAGTTTGCGATAAGGCTTCGTCAGCGTGGAATGATGTTGAAAATAATGGAGATTATTATGTTATAAAGGACAAAAGTGAATGGAGAGGGAGGTTTATACAATATGGCAGAACCTATGGAACAGCCGAATTACGTGTTGCAGTTTAAAGAAGGCAGTTATGTGCCAAAGCATGAATCTAGAACACCATTATACAAGGTTGAGATACATGGAGTGACGGAGGCTACATTTTATAAATATAATAAGGATGGTACATTAAATTCTGTACCGCAGCAGAATATTACATGTGATGCATATTCTTCATTTTATACAATGTTTAATCCGGAAATTGATTTTGCAAAGGTATTTGAGACACATACACCATTAAAGATAGAATATCAGGATGCGTAAGAAATAATATAAGGATAAGTAGGAAAACTTTTCTAGAGGAGGAATTATGATGGTGGAAACAAAAGAAATTTCGGAATTGACGCGGTCGAATCGCATTGCGATGCTGTCACATATCAGTACGGTAACGGTTATGGTATTTTTTATGATATGGGAAAGCGTAAGAGGACAACTGTCTCCGGTATATATGACAATCGCTACGGTCGTTGGTGTTATACCTTTGATTGGCGAGGTGATTTGTTGGAAAGGTAATACGGAACATGCGATGATCAAACATCTGGTTTCCTATGGATTTGCATTGTTTTACACAATATGTCTTTTTACCTCACCGACAAATCTGATTTATGTATTTGTAATTCCGATGATTTTTGTTGTCACCATTTACAGTGACACACGTTATCTTCTTCTGATTAATACAGGTACCATATTAGAGAGTATCATTGTTGTTGTGATCGGTGCGACAAAAGGCGGTTTTGGGTATCATGGAATCGAAGCAGCAGTTGTACAGATTGTTGTTATGATCATGGTTGGAGCGAATTCTGTTTTGACTACAAAAGTGATTCGCGAAAACACAAGAAAGAGATTTACAGAAGTGGCGCAGGCAAAAGCAGAGGCTGAAAATCTTCTGGAAAGAAATGAGGAACTTGATCAGCAGCTTTCCGGCAATATTGCAGATATCAATGTACGTTTCGAAAAGCTGACAGCGGCATCTAAGACAACGACTGAGGCAATGCAGGAAGTATCTGCAGGTGCTACTGATACTGCAGAACATGTGCAGAATCAGTTGGAACAGACACATGCAATTCAGGATAAGGTGGATGAAGTTGCAACCGCTGTGGAAGAAATCGGAAACAGCATGACGCTTACTCTGAAAGCGTTAGCGGAAGGCAAACAGGATATCGAGCACCTGGCATCGGAAGTTGAAGCTTCTGTTGATAATGGAACCGAGGTTACAGAAAAACTGGAAAATCTGAACCAGTATATGGATGAAATGAATTCCATTGTAGAACTGATTGGAGGAATTACGAACCAAACAAGTCTTCTTGCATTGAATGCGAGCATTGAAGCAGCCCGTGCCGGAGAGGCAGGAAGAGGATTTTCTGTCGTTGCAACAGAAATTTCCGGTATGGCAACGAGAACCAAAGAAGCAACCGTACATATTACAGAGTTGATCAGCAACGTGTCCAATGCAATCATGGAGGTGGTCGGTGTTGTCTCCAATATGATAGATGGAATTAACGAAGAGAAGACTGGTGCATCAAATGCAGAAGAAAGCTTTGAGAGTATCGAGGACAGTACGCGTGCAATTCAGAAAAATGCAGATACTCTTTCAAGAAGCATTTCCGAGTTGCAGAATGCAAATAAGGAAATTATAGATTCCATTCAGACAATCTCAGCAATTTCCCAGCAGGTATCGGCGCACGCAGGCGAGACGATGCAGGCAGAGGAAGAGAATTTGAATGTAATGCAGGATGTAAGTGCAATTATGCAGAAGCTGGCAGCACTGGCTGCCCATTCATAAAGGAAAATAAACAACACTGGAAATCAAGGCAAATCATAAGCAGGTGGTAATCGATGTCACAGATATGGAAGGATTACCTGCTAACGCAGGAATAAATATTGTGACGAACTACATAAATGGACTGAAAAATGTCATTTCATCACATAAAAGTGGTGAAATGGCATTTTTTTAGAAAAACAAAAACAAATAATCACACAAAATCTTGTAAAAGGTGAAGGCGCTTTAACGGTCATGATAAGACGGTCTGGGTTATGATTCAGGGAATTGTGCTTAATGTGATTTTCTATTTGTGGATGAATCGAAAAAATGTAAGTGTAGACGAAGAATAATATTTTCTAGCTAAATACGTTGATAAAATCGTACAAAATAAGTATAATAATAGTACGAAGAAAGGAAGTGGTGATATGTCAATTACAGCAACTGAATTGAAAAATAATCTTGGAAAATATTTATTATTATCTGCAAAAGAAGATGTTTTTATCACAAAGAACGGAAAGGTAGTGGCAAAACTGACAAATCCACATCAGGACAGAGTAGAAGTAGCAAAATCCCTGTTTGGAATCTTACCAAAGGATGCAGACCTGAATGAAGCAAAAGAAGAAAGGCTTGGTGCAAAATAGATGAGGATTCTTGCAGATACAAATGTGATAATAGATGCCCTGACTTCAAGAGAGCCATGGAATAAAAGTGCAGAAGAAATATTTCTTATGGCAGCAAATCATACAATCGAAATGTACATTACTGCAAGTTCAGCAACAGACATCTATTATCTTATAAGGAAACATTTGCATAACATAGAAGCAGCAAAGATGATAATGGGAAAGCTTTATTCATTGACTGGAATATTAGAGGTTACAGCGGATGACTACATGGATGCACTTGCATCTGCAATCAGTGACTATGAGGATGCAGTTGTTGAAAAGGTGGCATCCAGAAAAGATATGGATTATATTGTCACAAGAAATATAAAAGATTATCAGGCAGGTGGAACAAAGATAATTCTGCCAGATGATTTTGTGAAACTTGTTGAAGAGGAATAATTTTTACCACTTTTTGGAAAAAACTGCAAAAAAATATAGTATCTATTGGCTTATCAGTATATTTTAAAAAGTGAGCAACACTTGTTCAGTAAGCATGAATAGTAGAATCTTTTAGTGTCTATTGAAAAATACCACGAATAATATACAATATTTGGGACAAAAAGAGGCGGTCAAAGTAGCAAATGGATATAAGTAATGTTGTTGTAATGTCTGAGTAATGTCATATAATGTTTCGAATCCTCATTTTACTTTAATTAGATGGAAATGCCTGTGTATTTCCGTATATAATGTGTTAGTAATGTTATTGTAATGTTTAGTAATGTTTGATATAGTTATGTTAAGAACATTGTTAATGGAGGAGATTCATGAAAATCAGAGAGCTATATCCAGATGTTATTACAGAAGATACAAGTTATGAATATAAAGCGGTGTTAAATCCGGATAGTCCGATTAAATGGGCAAAAACTCTTATTGGATATGCAAATGATAAGGGCGGAACTTTATTTGTAGGGGTATCAAACGACGGTGAAGCCTTTGGAATTGACCTTGAAGAAGTTGATAAAACAAAACTGCTAATTTCAAGGATTAATGACAGACATATTTTCCCACATATTAAGATTTCATATATGATGCGGAGCGTGGATTCTAATGCAGAACATTTTGTACTAGCCGTTAAAGTTGCTCCAGCAGACTCTGTAATAAGATATAGAGAGGGAGATTACAATGAAACAGTTTTTATAAAGGGAGATGGAAATGCGACTCCTGCAACACCGGAAGAAATTATCTCACTTTCAAAGAGAAAATATGGTGTAGATAATGAGACAAGCGAAGTGGCATATACTGATAATCAGTGGTCAGAATACCTTAATCTTTGTAAGGAATACAGACAAGATAAATCCGCTCCAACAATAAAAGAATTGCAGAACGAAGAAATAGTTTCAAAAGATGGGTATGCAAAATCAGGATTTATAATGTTTTCAGACAACTATAGTGAAGATGATACAATGATATGCTGCCGTTTGTGGAAAGGTAAAAACAAGACAGGTATCGTTTTAGATAGCAACAGATTCAGGGGGTCTATTGCAAATGTTTTTACAAATGCATTAAACTTTATTGAACGAAATACAAAAACAGGCTGGGTAAAAACAGAAAATGGCGGACGGAATGAAATCAGATCATATCCTAAGGAAGCTGTAAGAGAGGCGTTGGTAAATGCTATTGCCCATAGGGATTATTCTATTTCGGGAACACAGATTGATGTTGACATATACTCAGACAGAATAGAAATAGTTTCACCGGGGTCATGGTTACTGCCTAAAGATTACAATGCATATCCAGCTGGTTCAATACCCTCTATCAGAAGAAATGCTATCATAGCAGCTTGCCTGGATGTGGCAAATCTGATGGAGAGAGGTGGAACCGGTTTTCAAACCATGATTGAATCCTACAAAGCCTGTCCTGATGAAATTCAACCGGTAGTATCTATATATCCGGGATTCTTGAATTTGAAATTATTCGACAGATTATATAGGGATGAAGTTATAGAACTTGATTTGGAAGGACTTACTGATGGAGAAAAAGTTCTGGCTATTCTTAAGATGGAAGGACCAAAGCCAATTAAGGAACTGCAGATGTCTCTTAACTACCGAAGCAGAAGCCAATTCCTAAATGAGGTTATAAATCCTCTTATGAAATCAGGGGAGATATATAGGGATGGTAAGCCAAAATCACCAACAGCACTTATTAAAATCAAAAGATAAAATATCATTTACAGTGCGTGATTACAAAGCTGATATAAGAAAAGATGCGGCAGAGAAACTGAAAGAGCTTGAGAAAGCTATGACAAAAGGGAGGGCATAAAATGTCTGTTATATATAATGAAACAAGAAGAATCTTTAAGCTGGATACAGAAAATACATCATACTTGATCGGTATTTCACCGGAAGGATATGTTGGGCATGTATATTATGGAGAATATTTGGAGGAGCAGAGGACGTCACTACACTTGAGATTACCTGTGTTGATCCGGTCTTAAATCTGAAATTAATACTTTCCTATTCAGCATTTGAAAAGGAAGATGTAATAACAAGAAGCGTGAAAATAGTAAATACAGGAAAACAGCAGGTAAGACTTGAGAAAGTTTACAGTGCATGTCTGGATATGGATAATGAGAATTTTGAACTGCTCACACTTCATGGCTCCTGGGGCAGAGAGCGTCATATCCAGCGTCGGGTAATTTGTTATGGAAAGCAGCTTGTATCATCTGCAAAAGGAAAACCCGGACATCAAGAACATCCATTTATAGCACTTGTGACGCCGGGAACAAACCAGCAGCAGGGAAGAGTGTATGGAATGCATTTCGTATACTCGGGTAACTTCATCGGACAGGCAGAACTGACACAGTTTGATACTGTCCGTATGGTAATGGGAATCCATCAGGAAGAATTCTGCTGGAATTTACGAGGTGGTGAATCATTTCAGGCTCCGGAGGTTGTGCTGACATTTTCGGAAGAAGGACTTGGGAAGATGACAAGATCTCTTCATGATTTCTATCGTCAGCATATGATCAGAAGTAAATACAAAGATCAGAAGCGTCCGATTTTGATCAATAACTGGGAAGCAACGTACTTTGATTTTAATACAGAGAAACTTCTGGATATTGCAAGAGAAGCGAAAAAAGACGGCATTGAGATGCTTGTTATGGATGATGGCTGGTTTGGTAAGAGAAATTCGGATAACTGTTCACTTGGAGACTGGTTTGTAAATGAAGATAAGATTAATGGCGGACTTAAGCATCTTGTAGAAGAAGTGAAGAAAATAGGACTGAAATTTGGCATCTGGTTTGAGCCGGAGATGATTTCACCGGATTCTGAACTTTATAAAGTACATCCGGAGTGGGCAATTCATATTGAGGGACGTAAAGCAACACAGATCCGTCAGCAATATGTACTTGATCTTTCTAATCCGGAGGTTATAGATTATGCATATGAATCTGTGGCAAAGATTTTAAGAAGTGTGTCGATTGACTATGTGAAATGGGATATGAACCGGGAGTTAAGTGATCTTGGCAGCAGTTATCTTGACAAAGATTCGCAGCAGGAATTATTCCATCGTTATGTGCTTGGTCTATATAAAATGCAGGAACGTTTGATTACAGAATTCCCTGATTTGTTACTGGAAAACTGCTCCGGAGGCGGTGCAAGATTTGACCCGGGAATGTTATATTATAGTCCACAGATCTGGTGCTCAGATGATACGGATGCAGTAGAGCGTCTGGAGATTCAGGAGGGAACTGCACTTATCTATCCGCTGTCTACAATGGGAGCGCATGTTAGTGTGTGTCCGAATCATTCCGTAGGACGAATAACACCATTCGAAACAAGAGGACATGTTGCACTTGCAGGAACATTCGGTTATGAACTGGATATTACAAAGCTTCCGGAAGAGGAGCGTAAAATGATCAAAGAACAGACAGAAATGTATCATAAGTACAATGACCTTGTAAGAGAGGGGGATTATTACAGAATCGCTTCCTTCTCTGAAAATGGTCATTATGATTGCTACATGGAAGTCGCGAAGGATAAATCTGAAGCACTTGTAACTTATGTCCAGGTACGCGGTATGACGAATAATAAGAGTAGAAAGTTAAAGCTGCAGGGATTAGATCCAAAAGCAATCTATCAATTAGAAGGAACAGAAGAGAGCTATTCAGGAGAAATTCTGATGAAAGGCGGATATCTGTTTAAAGACTTCTGGGGAGATGCGGTCAGCAGACTGTACCATTTTATGAAAAAATAATAAGTAGTAAAAGAAAGCTGTGAGATAGTAAGAAGTTTTTATTTTTTCACAGCTTTTTTGTAGAAAGGAGACTATGAAGAAAAGTCTGTAAATTAGATTCTTCTATGATAAAGATGGGCGAAAGGCTTGAAAAATCAGCTTTTCGCCCTTTGTTTATATATAACAGTTACTAAAACGCATATCAAGAGCAGGCGGTTCTGCAGCCTGTTTTGCGATGGAATATTGCCTATTCTGGAGGTCCACTTTTTGTCTTCGTCATTTTCTATCTTACCTACTGAACTTTTTTGCCTTTCAGCATATATATTCTAGATTCAAAATCGGTACAAGGAGTCACATTCCCAGGTACTTCACCGGCTGTCGCATCGGATGTGATCAATCCATAATTCATCAATTCATCTCCGTAATTTTCTGTATGGTTCCATACATTTTCATAAATCATATCCGGGTTCAATCCCTGTAATCTGACACGGCTATACGGCTGATTCACTCCATTTAAAACACGATAGTAGCCTACGATTGCAAGCGTGCGGTCTTCATTTGTCACCATCCATACCGTCTCATTTCCTTCGAATGGACTTTTCAGACGATAAAATGTTCCAAACTGTAACACTTCCCGGTATTCTTTCATAAATGTGATCTGTTCTTTTACTTCTTTGATTTCTTCTTCTGTCAATTTGTTGAGATCCAGTTCGTATCCAAAAGTTCCAAAGTATGCTACATTCGCTCTTGTATGTAATGGGGTATTGCGAAATACCTGGTGATTAGGGACAACAGACACATGGCTTCCCATACTGCTGAGCGGATAACACATAGAAGTTCCATACTGAATCTTCAGACGCTCAATTGCATCCGAATCATCACTTGTCCATCCCTGTGGTGCATAATACAGCATTCCCGGGTCAAATCTTCCGCCACCGCTGGCGCAGGATTCAAATAATACTTCTGGAAACTCATTTGTCAAACGTTCATACAGAGCATATACACCTAAAATATATGGAAAGTTTTTGTTTCCTTGTGAAAAATAATCTGTCTCATATACTACCTCTTTTACAATTGAATCTGTGCACTTGTTCCTTATGTTTGTTGATACAAGTATAGCGCACAAAAAAAGCATCTGTTATACCTTTTTGTTAGGATTTATATCTCAAATGTTAGGCATCAGATGCTTTTTTAACATTTTATCTATTCTTTTATCTAAGAAAAAAATACAATATTAACATGAATATCATGAATATAATATTTGAGGCTGTAAATATTCCCAAATACTTCCCTCTCAGATTCCTGTTTTCTTTTGCAATATATTTGAAACTTATCAGGCTTGCCATGGATGCAATCAGAGTGCCGAGACCTCCAATATTGGTTCCGACAATTAAAGCCCGGTAATTATCTGTAAAGCCGGATAAAAGAAGCGCAGCGGGAACATTGCTCATAATCTGACTGGCAAGAACAGCAGTAAGTGTTTCCCTTCCTGCCATGATTCTTTCCAGAAAACTGCTGAATTGCGGAATCCTTCCAAGGTTGCCGATAAAAATAAATAATGCGATAAAGGTGGCAAGCAGGGAGTAATCCACCCTGCTTATATTTTCCCTGTTTCTTAGCAGCATATATATAAGAACCAATACAAGAGGAATCTGGTATGGAATGATACGTGCAACAGTGAGCAGGCAGATTGTAAATAAGATCAGGTAAGCGGCCAGGTATTCCATGTTAAGTTCTTTTCTGTCAGAGAATCCCAAAAGAGTTTTATCTTTTTCGGAACCGCATACGTGAGGTGCTTTGGCAGCGGCTACCTGTATCCATATCAGAAGAAGGATAAGTGCTGTGGCGGAATAGGGAAGCATCAGGGTTATTAATTCTGCCGCGGACATCCCTGCTCTGGCATATAGATAAAGGTTCTGCGGATTTCCGATTGGTGTGAGCATGCTTCCGAGATTAGCAGCGATTGTCTGCATGGCTACTATTTTAAGAAGCCAGTAATTGCCCAGTTCCTTTGGCAGTTTATGCACAATGATCAGTGCAAGAGGAACAAAAGTAATCAATGCCACATCATTGGTGATCACCATTGACAGGAAGAAACATAAGAGTACCAACAGCCTGATCACACCCACAGTTCCCGATGTTCCCATCAGCAATTTTTGGGCAAGTATATCAAAAACACCAACAGCCTTCAAACCAGCTACAATTGCCATCAAACAGAAGAGGAGCCCGAGAGTCCTGAAATCGATATAAGTAAAATAAGCCTTATCCGGTCTGACCCAGAACATAGAAAGAAGCGCCAGGATCACTGCAATTGACAAAACGGTTTCTTTCCTGAAAAAAACATATAATTTTTGTAACATAATATTTCCTTTCCGGTCTGATACGACCACGTATAAGTATATCACAGAAACATCCAGAATAAGAAGAGTCAATATTTTGGTCGTCTCGTTTTTCTTTTATGCAGCTGGAAGGAATTTCGATTCCTTCATAGCTATATTGGGGATGTTTGGTTCTGTCAATAATCATTTTCGGATAAGAATCTCGAATCTGAAGCAGAGCATGGGAGTACTTGTTGCTCTTTTATCAAATTTTGTGTATATTATAGTAATTGTAGTGGGATACGTAGCGTGTAGGTGTTTGAGGCACTTTAGCGATCTGCGATGATGAACCCAGGGCTGTAATCTGTACGGTGCAGGAAACTGCGGTTGTAAGACAGTGTAGATTATAGATAGCAGAATAAATTATAGATAGAAAGGAGTTTCAGGATTAAATATGGCAGAAATAAAGAACTCGGAATCAGATATGAGCACTCAGCAGAAAGCTGAGCTGGACAAAGAGAAAAGAAAAGAAGAGAAGAAAGAGGCAAAAAGAGCAAAAAGGC
>ERZ1673699.390-NODE-390-length-51102-cov-4.976473_pt1 | contig 51102 bp, 59 predicted proteins | sample MGYA00580229_ERZ1673699 | MGnify/ENA primary metagenome ERZ1673699 (study PRJEB41218, sample SAMN15661785) | gut metagenome | host: Homo sapiens | place: Canada: London | collected 2015-08-20/2019-03-30 | study: EMG produced TPA metagenomics assembly of... | reverse complement strand
TGAACTGTAATAGTTGCCCCAAAATCATCAGTTTTGTAACCTGTAACCTTATCTTTAATAGTATGAGGTCTTAGGTCTTCGAAACTCATTTCCATATAACCTTGAGTTGCTGCTGATAGTTTCTTGGTGTTTATAAAAACATAAGAATCTTCTTTTTCGACATAAGCAAAATCTCCAGATTTATCAGGTGCTTCTAATACAGCAAGTTTTGTAATTCCTGTAAGATTACCGTCTCTGTCTCTAAAAATTTTCTTAGGAACAGAAATTTGAATAGATCCTGCCGGATAATCATATCCTCCAGATAACGCATAGTTGATTTTCAATTGAACTTTCTTTAGGCCATCGTCGTGCCATTTCAAATTCAATTCCTCTTCTTTATCATCTTTTACTGCGTCAGGAGTTAACCAATCGACTGAAATCATTTCAATCTTAGAACCGTCTGCTTCATCTACTACAGGCTGTTCACTCATAACCTTTAAAATATCTTTTCTTTCAGATATTTCAGGTACCACCTCATCTTCTCCAGAAAAACTAGATTCAAGTTTGTTTTCATCTAATTTCATTGGTTCGACTAATTTCGGTGGATCTTTGTTTAAAACTTCTGAGGTCTTTTCTTTACTTGGCTTTTCATTTTCTAGCTGCTCTAACGTTCCTTTTTCTTCTTCATGATACGCAAGTGATGTGATTGCCGGCGTTGAGAACTGAAAGATTATCATGAATGCCAAGATAAACGAAAAAATTCTCGTAAACCTTTTGTTCAAAACATTTCTCCTTTCTTACTACAAAAATTTTATATAATGAACTTTAACAAAATCATTTGCTAAAGAAAGTTGTCTATTTAATTGTAATCATACCAATGATCTATTATCACTTTATAAATGATCTAATGTTCAATTTCATTGATTGCTAAGTCATTTGGTATGTGTATATAAATCATTACATATATATTTGATAATCATTTAACTGACTATTTTATCATATTGAATAGAAGCCATGTAATATTCTTCCATATCCATCGGAGTAACTGGATAGACATTTACTCGATTAACTTTAATTGATTGTTGATTGTCTTTAATAAATTTGTTGATTCGTTCTTGTAGAACTTCTAATCCATGTTCTTCCGTCATCAATTTTACTTGTGTCATGATTTTCTCCTTAATTAACTTAATGTGATCTGATCTAATACCAGCATTAGTATCATAGTTATTACGAATGAATATTTGAATTTCGATTGTCTTTGCTCTTCTAATGAAGAATTCATCAAATATCGTATCATCGAAAATCCTATAGCTGTGCTATCGAAAAGAGCTAATGATCTTAATATGATTGTATGCATATCTAATATTGTCTCCTTTTCAAATTCTATTTTAAATTATTGTAGATTCATAATAATCAATCAATTGATTTACTGATTCAGCAAACAAAAGTAATGATTGATCATCTATATTTACTAGTTCTCTTGAAGCGATACTCATAATCAATTCTCCAGTTTCTTCATTATAGAAATTAAATTTGGAATTATTATCATTAATTTGTATACGACTAATTCGACCTGCGTTTAATTTGAAAACTAAATGAGATCTACCATATATATTTTGATAGTCCCAGTCGATAAATTTTTTAAAGTGATTTTGAATAACTTTGCCTAAATCTAAAGTTTGATTTTCGATTGGTATGAAATGAGATATGGCTGGTTCAAAGCCTTCTAAATAATCTAGTGGATTTCTATTCATGATCATTACATTCAAATCTATATTTAAGTCTTTGATCTGCTCATTAAAATTTGTACTTTGAGGATAACGATAGTTACATTCATTAAAATATTTAATAGTAATTACATTTTCTACAAGATGAAATACAATACTTTGATGAGTTGTCTCAAATTCAGTTTTACAAATACATTCTAATCTTTTACAATCTTTCAATGGATCGCTAAATCTATCTAATGAATAATCAAATTTTATATCGTATTTCAAATACCCTAAATCTATATTACATTCATTTTCAATTAATTCTAGGTATTGATTAGTTTTAATTCTACCTACATCTTGTGATTCAGAATCTAAACTATTATTTTCTTCAACGTCTATATCAAGAATTGTATTAGACTCATTCAAATAATCATTTTCAAAATCTATAAAGATTGTATGAGTTTTAGTAGATGAATGATTAGAAGATTTATTAGAATCTTCGCTAACTTCAAGAGGTAACGAATCAATATGGTAAATCAAATTACCATCGTCATCGTAATATTCATCTGAATAACATAAATCACATTCCATTAAATGACCATTGATATAATTAGTAAAATCAAAACATTCTTCATCTAAAAATTGTTTAGTCTTTAACTTAAGATTGTTTGGATCTTGATTAAGTTCGAAATGTAATTTATAATTATAATCATTGTCTTTGTCTGCATATATATTTTCTTCCAAATAAATTTTTGAAGATTCGATGCAGAAATCTGGATCATGAGTTTCTAATACTTCTATAAATTTTTCATATAAATAATTTGATAGATCTGTCATAAGTTTCATTTTTAATTTCTCCTTTAATCGTTTTTAATGATTATCTCTTAGTCTTCATAATATTCAATCAATTGATTGATTTTGTCTATGAATTCATAGATTGGATTAGCTAGCATTGATTTTAAATCGTCAGCTTCAAAAGACATTATTAATTCATTTGTCTCATTATAAAATTTGATTTCATTGATTTGACCTGTATTAGCACTGAATAATTTATAATCTGTAATCTTTCCAATGTCTAATCTAAATACTAGATGAGATCTACCATAATGCTCTTGCTGATTCCAATCAATATACTCATTAAAATTTGATATAATTGCTTTGCTAAGATTTGATTTGTCTTCTTGCAAAAGTGGATAAAATGTAAATATTTTTTCGTCATACAAATCTAAATAATTGACAGGATTTTGATTTGAGATGATAATTCCAAAATCCATATCTAAATCTGCAATTTCATTATAAAAATCAGTTTGTTGAGGAAATTTTTCATCGCATTCATTAATGATTTTAATAACTATTTCATCTTCAATAAACGCAAATGCCACTGATTGATGAGTTACTCTAAATTGATCTTTACAGATATCTGCAAGTTTTTTATATTGAGATAATCTAGATTTGAATTGAGATAGATCGAAATTATACTTCATATCAAATTTAAGATCATTCAAATCAAGATTGTAAAGTTTTTCTAATTTTTCTAAATATTTATTAGTTTTTATTTTAGCTTTCTTATGAGATCTTTCATCAAAACTAATTGTATCTATTTTATCTACATTTACATATGAATAAGACTTTAATTTGTAATCATAAGTGGTATTGACATAAATAACTTGTTTAGACTTTTCATCTTTTTGAGATTGATCAGGATATGATCCATCGAATCCTGTTTCTAATAATAAGCAAACTTCTTCACTTTCTTCATCTATAGGTTCATCAAACTCATCATACAATCCATCTTCATACATCAATTCGCATTTTATCAAATTACGATTAACATAATTTGTGAATTCTAAACAAGTCTCATCAAGTAATTTTTTAGTTGCTAAAGTCATATTTTCTGGACTTTGATTGATTCTAAATTGTAGATTATACTCATATTCATCAGGTAGATCTTCATACACATAATTTGTAACCAACGTATCTACTGATAGAATTTCTATAGATTTTTGATTTGTAACTAAGATTGACTTGAATTTCTCATACAAATAAGCTGATAATTCATAGATAAAGTCTTTCATTTTTTGATTTCTCCTTTGATCGTTTTTAATTAATTGTTTAAATTCTAATAGTTCTTAGTATTTATTTTATAATTATATTATATCATATATTGAGTAAAATGTACATACTTTTTTTGAAAATATTTTCATCATTTTTGATGTAATGCAAAATAAAAATGAGCTAATCAATTAACGATAGACTTAAATGCAAACCTATCATCATTTTTAAATCGACTAGCTCATTAATTATTAAATGTCTTATTAAATTGTAATATTGATCTGATTCTTATTAAATTTACAATAATGCTCTTTTAATAAAATCTTCAGATAATTTTAATTGACATAAGATAATGTTTGTGTGTTTTTCATAGAATGTATAGAAGATTTCTCCACCAAGAGAATCTTTGTATTGACTAATTATTTCTTTTATATTAGTGTCTGATGTATCATCTTCGTCATAAGTAAAATCTATTTTGAAATAGTCTTTATCAATAGCAAACTCGTCAATTTTTGCATTTTGACTTTCTGCATACTCATGCAGCTTATTAAAAAGTTTAGTCAACACTGGAGAAACTAATTCTTTAAAAGCTTCTTCTGCTTCATTCCAACATTCTTCATCTTCAAGCAGATTAGTATCGCCATCATAATACATCTTAGACAATACTCGAAATGGACTTTTGTTAAAATCATCTTCTGAAAATCCATATTCTTTAGCGGCTATCATGAATTCTTGATTTTCTCTAAGTCTATCAGATATCAAATTTTCGTCAAACTCGTACGTGTCAAAATGTTTTTCAGTTCCATTCACCATGTCTACATGTGGTAATTCATGCATCTCAACTACAAGATCTACTATAAAATTATAATGAGTCATACTTATCAATTCCTTTCTATAATTCTAAATGATTGTTTAGATTCCAATAATCTTTAGTATTTATTTTATAGTTATATTATATCATATATTTCGAGAAATGTACATACTTTTTTTTGCAAATATTTTCAGCAAATGAAAAGCTGACCTAAATCAATAGATCAGCTTTTGTTTAATCAAATTTTGGTTTACCAGTGAAATATGAAATAGTCTGCTACCCATTCATCAGAAAGAGACAAATAGCATAATGGTGTATGAGTATGTTTTTCATACAAATCATAAAAACGTCCGCTTATCGATTCTGCATTTTTATGAATGATATTTTCAACGATTTCATCATCGATTTCGTCTTCAATTTCATCATCTACAATCAATCCAATTGAAGAATCGCTAATACTTGTAATTTCTAAATTTCTTTCTTCAGCAAATTGTTTGATTTCATTGATAGCTTTAGCAACTACAGGTTTAGCTAAGTTTGTGTACGCTTCTTCAACCGGCACCCAGTCAGAGTCATCTTCTAAGCCAGCTAAATCATAAAATGGATCTAAAAATTCGATGTCATCTGCATCGTAATAAATCTCTGCTAAGCATCCGCAAGGATCTTCATTAATATCGTCTTCTAAAAAACCATATTCTTTAGCGGCCATTATAAATTCTTGATTTTCTAATAGTCTTTCACCAAATACGTCTGCATCTAATTCATAGTCTTCATTTATTCCAGTGACTCCACCATAAGCAGCGACTCCTCTCATTTCATCAATAGTTTCTTCAAAATCTGCATTATAATATAATTTACCCATACTTATCAATTCCTTTCTATAATTTTAAATGTTTTTCATAATTAACTTAATTATCTTTTGTTTAATTTTACCAAATTACATCCTCAAAGCATTCTGATGTGATTTGTAATTGGTACATTAATGTGTGAGTATGTTTTTCATAGAAGCTATAGAAGATTTCAGAGCTTAAATCTGAAGCATTGTCTAAAACTTCACCAGCATAAACAGGTATATGATCGTTGTCCCATTCACCTAAATCTAATTCAAATTCAACGTCATGAGAAGTGCGTTCTAAGATCTTGCCTCCATTATCTTCTACCCATTGTACAAGTTCTTTAATCATTTTTTCAAGATGAGGTTTTATACATTCTTCAAGAGCTTCTGTTGCTACTTCCCAACATTCTTCTCCATCTATAGACATTTCTGCAAGCGATCCACCTTCAACCAAATCAATATCACCATCATAATATATATCTGCTAATGCTTGAACTGGATCTGAATTAATATCATCTTCCAAAAATCCATATTCTTTAGCAGCCATTATGAATTCTTGATTTTCTCTAAGTCTATCAGCAAACACATCTGGATCAAGATCTATAAAGTCAATATTCTTTTCTCCTCCATTAACTACTTCAATTCCTCTTAATTCAGCAATAATTTCATCGTAATATACGCCCATAGAAAATTTTGGCATAATTCATCAATTCCTTTCTATAATTCTAAATGTTTTTCATATTTTGACACATTAGATTTTATTCAAGTATCATAAAATCTTCGACCCATTCTTCAGAAAGACACAAACTGCATATAAAAGTATGTGTGTGTTTTTCATAGAAATTATAAAAATCTCCACATATCGATTTTGCCTTTGGCCAGATAATAGTTTGAAAAATTTCTTGATTGGCTTCATCTTTAACAGTATCATCAATTTCAAATTCAATCGAATGATCACTTATATCTGTGATTTTGTAGCCTTTCTCGTCAGCGTATTCTTTAATTTCTTTAATGGCTTTTTCTACCGCAGGTTTAGCTAAACTTGCGTATGCTTCTGTTACTTCTGACCAATCTTCATTTGATTGTAAACCAGCTAAATCACGAAATGGATCGATACAGTCGACATCTTCTCCACCATAATAGACTTCAGATAAACATTTAAATGGATCTGATTTGATATCATTTTCTGAAAATCCATATTCTTTAGCAGCCATTATAAATTCTTGATTTTCTAATAATTTTTCTCCAAAATCATCTACATCAAATTCATAACATCCATTTGTGCCAGAAGCTGAACCATGAGCTTCAATACCTCTCATTGCGTGAATGATTTCTTTAAAATATGCCACATAATACAATTTTCCCATATCTTTGTTTCACCCTTTCTATAATTCTAAATGTTTTTCATAGTTTGCTAAATCAATCAATTTTTGTTTATAATCATTGATTGACTCTTCAGCCTGTTTTATACTTTCAAATGAACCAATCTTATAGGTATTTTTGTGATAATAATCGATCAATGTAACTTGATATCTGTTATCATTAGATTTAGTCATAAAATAATCAATATCTAGTTTTACATAAATTCCATCATGTTCTATAAGATTGATCCATTGATTTTCATTAGTTTCATTCATTTATGTTATCATTTCTATTCCTTTTATAATTATATTATATCATATATTTATCAATTTGTACATATCTAATTTGCAGCTAATCACTTTCGATTAGTTCTAATACATGATAATTATTTGTCTAATTTATAATTCGACACCTAAAATCCTTCCATACACTTTATCGTCATCAGGTCTAGCTTTTAGAGAAGATTCCGCAATTAAAGTGTCTCTAACCGTTATAGTATGACCAATTATTGGCTTTAATGCTTTTTCAGCTTCATAGTATTGTTTACCTTGAGTAGTATTAGTTAGTTTGAAGAAGACTAATTCATAAATAAAAACTTCATCAATTTCAAATGTAACTGTTTTAGTTTCTCTTTGTTTTAAAGAATCATAAATAGACTCCATTTGATTTAGTAATGATCCTAATTTAGCATTCATATCATCGATTCTTTCTTGAGTCCAACCAACTGCTTTAAAATAATCTCCTGAATCGTAATGCCCACTTGTAAAATACATAAAGTCATTGCCAAATACTTCTTCAGGAACTTGGTGACATTGTTCGCGTAATTTCTTAATTTCATCTAATGATTCTTTATTAGTTTTGTCGTAATAATCTCTAAATTCATTACCTATTTTTTCTAGATAATGTATCAATGCGGTATTAATGTCATGATAGTCTAGATTTTCAGCTCTTTTTATTAAAGCTTCCCATCCTCTAGAGTATTCAGGTTGATGATTTCTTAAAGCTGATACTACTAATTCTTTAAGTTCTTCAATTTGAGATCTATAAGAGTCATCTTCAAGCATAAAATCAGTAGTTGATTTATTGACGCTAGCTGGTGTATAATTAGCTCCAGGAGAAGCATTATAAGAAAATGCACTTCTATTATAAGATCTATTTATCGAAGGAAGATAAAAATGACCTTCCATGCTTTCTCCATAGTCATATTCAGTATTATCTTTAAAATCACTGTCAGGTAATATACGTAAAATTCTAAAGTCTTCTCTATTATTATGCTGTGTAACTTGATCTAATTTATTATCTAATCTAACAAATAGCTTAATGGTTGTATCATCATTGACTTTAATGGAATATGTTAAATCTTCATTAGCTAAATATTTTTCGATAAAATCATATATAGTTTTTATTATTGCTGCGCCAGTAACTTCACGTATATGATTTTGACTTTTTAAAACGTCTCTTACATTTTCTGAACTGACTTGAAAAACTCCATTACCTAAATGCTTAGTAATACATCCTTCAATCGCATTTTCATCTACACTATCTAATGCGCTACACAATTCTTTATTTATTTTTTCGTCAGCTTCATTAATCAACTCTAATATCTCACACAATATTTCTTCATATTCATTTAGAGCATTATCTATATCTTTATCAGAAAATTGATAGCCTTCGGCTTGATAATCTTTCAACAATACTTCAAGGCATTCCACTAATTCATTGATTCTTTTGACATTTCTTTGATCATTTCTACTTTTAAAACATAGTATATCTTCTTTTAGTTTAGTGTCATTGATATAAACTTGGTATCTGTCACTAATAACATTACTTATGCTAAAAGTACCTGTAATATTATATTTGATAGTTTTCATTATATCTCCAATCATGTGATGTATTTAATATTCTGAATAATTGTATAATCATTATTCAGAATCTTTATCTATTTTTTTTTAATTGAACTTTGTAGTCATCAATCTTTGGCGACTAAGTTTAACAAATAATCATTACGATCCCAATCAAATCTAGCTATTATCCAATCTTCTTCATAGTCATCATCTAAATCCCATACACTAATTTCTTCTCCAGATGAATTATATCGATTCATATCGTAATTTGCAAACCATTGTTGCTCGAATCCTTCACCAAGTCCATCAGAATTTTGACCTGAAATATAAGATGAAATTTCATCTAATTCATTTTCAGCTAATTCTTCATTTGCTATGACTTCAATGTAGCCAGATTCACAATCAGTTAAATGCCAAGTTATCGATTTCAATTTTCTTTTTATTTCTTCATTATCAAAATAGTCTAACATATTATCTTCTTCTAAATATGCTTGAGCTTCTCCTATATCTAATACATCAGCTAATAAGTGAAATCTTGTTTCGTATATATACATATTGTTCTCCTTTTTTAATTTTCAATCAATAATTTTACTTTGCCAATATTTAAATCATTTTGTGTTAATTTATGGTCACTATTATTGCAAATATTATCAATCAAAAATAGCATATCATCATTACTATAATCAATATAATCATTTAACAAATGAATTAATTTATTTTTATTAAATAAGTTTTTATCCATAAAAGCATTTATATTTTTAATTATATTATTGACAGCAGTATTAAATGCATCATGTATAATATCTGTCAAATCATCATAGTATTTGTCTAATAAAGGTATATCTAATAAATTAGTTACAAAATATAATGATTTTCCTTCATCTTCACATACGGCACTGTCTATTTCAAAATTTTTATCAAATTTTTTTAAGTAATCTTTTATTATATACGCTAATTGTATCAATTCACTTTCACCAGCTTCAGTAAAAGCATTTAGTGAAAGTGTAACAGAATATGGTTCAATTTTTTTAACCATCATTTCAGCCATAATCTTGTCACCATCTTTTGTCATTGGTTTATATTCATTTACAAATTCATAAAATTGATTATATAAAACTGAATCTAAAATACGATTCATATAATCGCCAAGTGAAAAGTTACTATTTGTCTCTAATTTTAATACTATATTATCTATTGCTGTAATATCCATTACTAAATCTCCTTTTAAAATATCTTTATAGTGTCATCTAATTCAGCTAATTGTTCTAGTTTTTTTTTTGTTTCACAAGATTGTTTAAACATTCATTTAGTTCAACTTCATTATGTTATAAGTTATCACCGTATAATGTTGAACCTTGCACTCTATCTTGCAGCTTTAATTGATAACCATTAGCTTGTGCAATAATTTTATAATAAAATTCTACATCTACTATTTGTCCGCAATAACTATATAAATATTGACATTCATTTAATTCTTCTAAATTTACCTAGATCATTTCATTTCTCCTTTAATAGAATTCTTCAGCAAGTTGTCTTTCAAAAGTCACTTCTAACCTATCAATCCTGTGTATATCTTCAACTGCCTCATCATAAGTTGAATAGTTTTCAAAATAATGTTCTGATTCTGTTAAGTCGTTTGATAATTTAATACCATAAATGGAAGGTTTATCTTCATAGACAACCTCATACACTTGATAAGTTATTGTATATTCTCCAAAAATGAATGAATTATGATTGTGTGTAAATTTTTCTAAATAATTTTTCAATGTTTTCTCCTTTACTTTAAAATAATTGCTCAGTAATATCTTGTTCAGATGATTTTAGTAAACGATTAACTCTTCCTACGTCTTCGGCTGCTTCATCATAAGTCTTATAGCCTTCTAAAAAGCATTTTTCATTAGTCAAGCTATTCTCAATCTTAATTGAAAAGCCGTCTTGTGTTTGATTAATAGGTGCTTCATACACATAAAATCTTAATGTGTATTCGCCTAAAATTATTGAACTATAATTATAAGTAAAACTTTCTAAATAATCTTCCATTATTTACTCCTTTCATTTAATAAATCATCTATTAATGATTTTCTAGACACTTACTAATGAAATACTTCATCTATAAGTGCCTTTATGTTCACTGTGTGATGATTATGAATTGATTGAATGCCATAAGCGAGCATCACTTTCGATAATCTTTGCTTCAACTTGTTTAGCTTTTTCTATTGCTTCTTCATAGCTTGGAATGTCTTCAATAAAAGTATCATCTTCATTTAATGAGTTGCTAATCACTATATAATAACCATCTGCTATTTCATGTTCATGAATTTCAAATCTCATTGTATAGTCTCCAAATATTGATGAAAATGAATCTACTTCTTTATACCAAGATTGATAATCTTCCATGACCAAAATCTCCTAAAATCCTAATTGGCTTGCATAAGAAGCTAATTCGAATGCTTTGTTAGCATAATTTGTTAAGTATTCTTCAACTTCTTCTATGGTCTTAAACATTCTATAATTTTGTTCGATTAAAACGTCTGTTCTCATTAGATCTCTAATATCCACTGAATAATCGCCAGTGTCGTGTTTAGTGATTCTGTATTCTAAATTGATGTCTAGTAATTTACCTTCATAATCAAATAAAGGTTCCCATTTCTTGAAATCTTCTAAATTTAATTCTACCATTTTACTAATCTCCTTTTATTCAATGTTTAAAGATAGTTTACCAATTTTGAAATCGTTAGCTTTTAGATTGCTTTTGATTTCACAAATATCATGTAATAAATATAAGCATTGATTACCTTGGTAAACATCAATGTGGCCATTAGCTAAATGTCTAAGTTTAAGTTCATTGAGTAACGATTCATTAATAAATCTATTGATATTAGCTATCACATCATCAATAATCAATTCATAATCATCTTGTAATCTCTTTTGCAGAGTTTCTATATTATCTAAAATCACTTGTTTGTTTTCTGAGTTGCATTCACATGTTATTAGATCTCCATTATCAGAAGCTTTAATACTAGTTAATTTAAATGTCTCATCAAAATTATTAAGATAATCTTTGATTACGACTATAAGATTTGATAATGAGGAACTAAGACAATAGTTGTATGAGGTTTTCATAATTTGCTTAGAATATCTGTCAAAATAACCTACAATTGTTTTAGTGTCAAGATCTTCTCCTGTTCTTTCTATCAATTTATTAGATTTTAAAAAATCATCTATTTTATCTTTAATATCTCCATTAATCAATTTTTCAAGATGATTGTCTATTCCAAAATCACTGTTTGTGTGTATAAAGATTGTTGATCTGTTATCATTCATATTTACTCCTTTAATAGTTATAGTTTTCTATTAATTCATTTACAAATCCTTCATTTAATTCAAACAAGTTATCAACTTTTTCGAATATCAAGCTGTCTGGTGTAGATGAGGTTTTAAAATAATAATGAGTTACTTTGTGGTCTCTTCCTCTTCTAACATTTCTACCTTTAGCTTGTTTTAATTTGATGAATGAATATTGATTTTGATAAAAGATTGTAGTATTTGAATCAGCAAATTCAATACCTTCTGCACCAGCTTGATATTGAATTAGAATTGGATCACTTGAATTTTTATCGACATTTGATATTGGGCTGTCTCCAGATACCAGTTGATAATTTATTTCCGATTCTTTTAATCTCTTAGCAATCTCCTCCATTACTGCCGTATTATGATAAAAAATTAACGGCTGAAATACATTTTTCTTTTTCACTAATTTGATTAATTCATCTAATTTTTGCTGATCACTATTGATTCTAAATACCACAGCATTTGTAAAGTCTCCAGCAGAATCAAAAGCTCTATCTAAATAAGCTTTTTGTAATGACTTTAAATCTGACAAAAGTTCTTTATTTGGTTTTAATGTGATAACTTTTGAATTTACTTCAGGCATTATAAAGTTTTCTGGATTGACATTTGGTTTAAATAATACTTTAGCTAATTGTGATTTAAATGTTTCTGCGTATGGCCATAAATGAGAATCTAATTCTCCATCTTCATTATATACCAACAATTCATTCCAAAATCCGATTCGTCTATCAAGGTCACTTTGCCTAAAGAAATCTGTTTTATTTTTGTATTGTCCATCCATTACTAAATAACTACATCCATCTAATACCATATTATTAGAAATTGCTGTAGCAGTCAATCCTAATTTCTTAATGTTAGGTATTTTTTGTAATTTCTTTGATCTTTTAGAAGTTGGTGTTTTATAATTGTGAACCTCATCTAAAATAATCAATGAATCTTTATCTAATTCTTTGATGACTTTTCTAAAAGTTTCTGAATTATCTAAGATTGATGAGAATCTGTCAGGTGTTTCTATCATATAAGGTTTGATTTTAATTTGATGAGATTGATTGTATGAATATAATGTCTCATGCCAACCTAGGCCATCTTTTACAGCTCTAGGAGCAACAATAATGATTTTAGCATTTGGATATTTAGATAAATGTGTAGCAGCATAATGAATTGCTAAAGCAGTTTTACCAAAACCTGTATCTAAATTTATGATTTGCAATTTATGATTATCTTCAAATCTTTTTAGTAATTCATTAGAACAACCAACCATTTCTGAATTATCCCAATCAATATCTCTACATTTCTTACTAGAAATGTCTGGATAAATATCTAATTGAGGCGCAGATTGTTTTCTAGGTTTGGAATTTGATTGACCTTTCTTCATCTTTTCAATTTTTGCTAATTCTTTTTCTTTAGCTTTTTGAGCTGCTATTTTATATCCATACTTATTCATCTTTAATCATTCCTCTTGACTATCCTTTTGATTATTAATATAGCATGCTTGCTGGTCCGCTATACTGAACGACTAAAGATATGTCATAAGCATTCAATTCTTTTTCTATGAATTCAATTAATCTAGAATTCTTTAGTCGACTTTCATAATAATTCATTAATTTTTTAGCTTCTTCATTAGAAATATACATTTGAGCTGACTTATATAATGGAGAACTTTCATACAAGTATTCTTTAACGCTTATATAAATCTCCAATGTATTATCTTTAGTTAAATGTGCATTCAAATGAAAGACTTCATCGAAATCCATATATAATAACGTTTCTAATCTATCTTTTAATCTTTCAATCTGTTGCAAATCAAATTGTATGAATTTACATTCTACATAATAAACTACACCAATTCTCATTGCATTCATACCATCAACTTTAACCTCGTACATTTAAATCACCTCTATTCATCTTCATTTTTATCTTTACATTCACATTCACATTCACATTTGCATTTCTTATCGTTATTTTTAATTTTTAGTTTGTTGATTATACCATAGACTTCAAATGACTTTTGTTTAACAAATATTGGATCATCATCAATTTTGATCAAAGTTACTTTTTCACGAGTTTCTTTGACAATTATAGGTCGAATGACCTTTATTTCACTGATTCTAATGTATATTGGTTCATTTGTTTTACAGTCAGTTAATCTTATGAATTCTTTTTTAAACATTTTATTGTCTCCTTTTAAGTATCTATCATTTATCATTTATCATTTAGCAGTTAGCAGTTAGTCTTCAATTTCTGTAATGCTTGAGATTGGAGTTATGCTATTAATATCATATTCTTCATATGCTACACAAATCTCTCCATTTGTTTTGTGTGCTTTACTAATGAATTTAGAAAATATAAGCATATTTGCTATGGTATGCAATTCTTTTCCATCTTCATTTAAATATGTGTAAGCAAATTCACCTTTTTCGTAAAGTATTTTTCGTATTTCTTCTACTGAATACTTGTTTCTATTTGTCATTCTATTGTCTCCTTTACATTACATTTTTAATATCCGTATAATTATATTATATCATATCTTGTTAAATTTGTAAAGGCTTTCAAGACAAATTTTTAATGTAAATGATTGATAAATGAGTAACATAGTGTTAACCAAACATTGATCTGCTTCGTTTAGGTTTTGTCAGATGTCGTTCAGATATTGGTACCTCAGCATCATATTCCTCAGCCCAAGATGCTAGACCAGCTTGAACTGTTGGTGTTTTATAATCGAATTTCTCAGGTTTACCATACTTGTCTTGTAAAGATTTGAATATAGAAGCTATTTCGTCGTCAGTTACAAATGGAAATTGAACTCTAACAAAATCAGATGTAGTTTTAATATAAGCATCTCCATATCCTCTTAACTTTTCTGCTCCAGTTTCATCCATGATGATTATAGAGTTGTTACCGTCAGCTACTTTCATTGCAATTCTAGCTGGTATGTTAGCTTTCAATGTACCAGTAATAACATCAACTGAAGGTCTTTGAGTTGCGATCATCAAATGAATTCCAGCGGCTCTGGCTTTCTGACCAAGTCTTATAATTGGTTTTTCAACTTCTGAGTATTGCATTACCATGTCAGCATACTCATCAATCATTACAACCCAATAAGGCATCTTTTGAAGATTCATACCTTTAGCTTTATTAGGATTTGCATCGATCCATTTATTAAAATCATCTATTTTCTTAACATTGACTTGTGATAGTTTTGAATATCGATTGTCCATTTCATACGTCAAATATTGCATTAGTCCATAAGCATCACCCATATCAGTTACTGGATCGATTGGACAAAATGGACTATCGATATAAGCTGTTGCTTCTACTTGTTTTGGATCCACCCAAGTAATGATTAATTCTTCTTGAGGAATCGCATGGTACATCATAGAAATAAGTATTGAGTTAGCTGCTACTGATTTACCTGAACCAGTTTGTCCACAAATTATCCAGTGTGGTCCTCCAGCTATCTCCATACTAACTGTATGTCCATCTAAATCAACTCCAAAAATAGCATGTGTTGGTGATTTAGCCTTTGTGTTTAGCATATTAGCCATGTTTGTTTGTCTCCTTTTCTTATTTTATACTTCAATCTTTTCTACATAAGTTTCATAAGAAATTTTGATTAATTCATCAATTTTTTCATGTATAGATTGTGCATTGAATTCAATAATTTGCATTTTCTTATCGAATAATTCTATTTCTATTTCTGCTTGGTTTTCTAAAGCAGATTTCGCTAAATCAATCAATTTTTCAAATTCTTCTTTAATAAATTTACATATTAAATCTTGATCGATTTCTTCTGGTACTTTACATTTCAATGAATCTGCTTCTTTTTCAATATCTATAGGTTCTAATAAGTTATTTTCTGATGAATATAGATTGATTCTATTAATGACTTCATAAATGAGTTTCTCATCTATTAAATCATTTTTAATCATTTGAAGTTCATCTATTAAATAATCTAATAAAGATTCTTCCAACTTATTAAAAGATTTGTCCAATAGGTAATCTTCTATGTTTTCTTTAGTTGGATTTCCAAATTTAGCTCTGATATCTTCATAATCGTCATATAACATTATTTCATCAGCATAATCTTCAACCTGTGATTGTAATTTTTTATTTTGAGACCAGACTTTAATAATAAGCTGATCAATATATTTTAAGGCTTTTTCTTCACTAAAATTTAATTTATATTTGATTTCGATATAATTCATTCTTCACCACCTTCCTGTGATGATGTTAAAATTGTTAAAATAATTTGTAATTTAGCTTCATAACCATAGGCAAATCTTTGTAAAGTTTATTTGCATCTACCTCTAACGTATAAAAATCTAACTCAGGAGTTGGTTTTAAAGCAATTGATGCTAATGAAATAGAATTATCAATGATAAATTTGACGAGTTGATAATGATTTGCTTCCAAAATTGAGATGATTTGCTTATCATCGATCTTTTCATCAATCATAAAATGTAATTCGTTTGTAGATTTTAAAGCTATCTCGAAATCATTCGAAATAGCTTTTAGTTGAGTTTCTACATTAGTTAAACATTTATCATACATTAAATGATTGATCAATAGATCTAAATCTTCATAAGCTTCATCAAATAAAGCATCAGATAAAGAATCAACATTTGATTCAATCGTTAAATCAATCTCATTTTGATCTTTACAAACAGATTTTAATGAATCTAGATAATCTTCATCATTTGTTAATTTATCTTCTACATAATTTTTAACTAGTTTTCTTAAATCTGTAGATGAGATTTCTGTTTCGTATCTTAATATTCTAAATTTCATTCAATGTTTACCTCTTTAGTTACATCACATAAATGTATGTTTATTTAGACTAATTCATAAACTTTAAACTTCTTAATTTTGGAAGAAGCTTCTGCCTTGAGCTGATTCTTCACCTTGAGATATTTCATCATCTCTTAGATATCTTTTAATGCTAATCCTAAAAAGCTTAGAAGTGTCAATACTTACATCAAAAATTTTAATACCATTTGAATAATATCTAGCTGAATCTAAATTATCAGAAATCTTACCTTCAAAATGTCTTTTGATATCGAATCTTATTTTATGAATTGCATCCTTAACTTTTTTAGTTTGTTTTGTTGTGAAAGTAATATCTTTTAACATTCCGGCAGGTAATGAATCATCAGAAGATTCATCTTCTTTCGAATCTATCGCAATTTCTGTTAAGATGTCATTAAGCTTTCCTTCAGTTGTTTTGATTATAGCTAATGTATCATCTATCATATCTAAGAATTGATTTTCATAAAATTCTTCTGCAGCATCTTCTATTGTATAATTTAATACCTCAGCTTCAATTCCATTTTCTTGCATAAGTTGATTTAGGCCATCAAAATCTACTTCAAATCCATCTTTAGATATACCAACAATTCCGCAATTAAAAATGTATGGTAATTTATCGATATTGTGTCTAGCATAATTGAAATCAGGTATTGTAAGCACATATCTATCTGTTTTAGCTGGTTTGCTTTTAGCTGATTTTTCTTTAGAATACATCAAGAAATTAAGTTTTCTAATTATTTTGATTTCAAAAATTTTGACATTCGTACCTGGAAAATAATATACCATATCATCAACTTGATTTATTAATGATGTATATCTAGTCTTTAAACCATCGAAAAATGCTTTTACCTGATCAGTCATCATTTCATCTGCTTCAAATCTAAAACGAGCCATTGAACAAGGTCCATGATCTTGATCTGAAGTTCTAGTGTATAAAATGTTAAAATCGTGCAAAAATTCTTCAACTTCTTTAACTGGTGCGCTTACGATCTTTTTCAAATTTTCCATTCCAGTTTTAACAACTTCTTCACCAAATTCATTTACTAAGTGCTTTATTATCTTAACTTGTATTTTTCCATCTGTCAATGAAATATCTGGATCATCTAGACGTCGTATGATTGAATTTGCCATTTTCTTATATTCTTCTGTTTCGTAAATATCATTATCTGCAAAAATTGATGCCACTTCATCATAATCAACATCAGTGCTAAGATATGGATATTCTGCTTCTCCGTCAAAACCAACTCCATCTCTAACATATCTATAAGCTCTTTTTTCTTCTTCGTAAAATTCAACAAATAAATCATTTATATACTTCATGATTATCTTCTCCTTATCTTATTTCTATTTATTTTTTTAATCTTCTTTGAGTGAATCTCAATCTTTTAAATCAATTGAACTACCGTATGCATCACTACATCTGCAAATAACTCCTCGATCACCAGCCCAAGCTAAATGTTCAAGTCTAGGATGATTTTGAATTACAAAAGATGCTTCATGCATTTGAATTGGCTCTGCTTGACTAAAATATTCCTTTGTGATTTGATAAAGCAAATCAAAATCTTCTTTTGAAGTACTGAATATATTTTTGCAAATAGCTTGTAAATATTGATCAAAATCTAAGATATCTAACAAAGTAAATTCAATTAATTTACCACGTTGTGACTCTAGATTTTCGACATAATTTTGTTGATATATTTTTTCAGCAAACTCATCTGTAAGATCTGTTAGTCCTTGACAAATTAACGAAACTTTTGTTGTTAATCTTTCTATTTGAGATTTGCTAACATTCTTTACAAAGAATTTATAATCATCATCAAATGGAGTAAATCCACTATCTTTATACATGTTGTCATGTTCTTTTGAATCTACCGAAATCCAATCAACAAAATCATCTCCAAATGTCTTTTCAATTTCTCTGCATATTTCTTCTTTAGCAGACTTTGATTTATTTTCCATTGATTTGAATTCATCTAAAGATACATACTCAAATTTAGATAAATCTATATTTTTAGTAATTTGGCTTAAGTCAATATAGTCACAAATATCGAATGAGTCATCTCCAAATGGAGAAACTGATTCTCTAAATCGATTTGCTAATTTAAACTGAATTGTGTCTGTTTCACCAAATGGTCTTTCACTTTCTAAATAATGACTTAATTTGACTATCATGTTATAACAAGATTTGTAAATATTTGAATGATAGTCATACATACGATAAATCGTTTCAAATCTCGCTCCATCTGAAGAATTATCATTATAATTATATCTAACTCCATCAAATGCTCTATACATATTATCGGAATTAGTCTTGATCTGAACTTTAATTGGATCTTCGTAATCTTGTGAAACTACATTTGCTTCATCATAGTAGAATCCATGTCTTATTTTAAATGGTGAAATGACTTTAATACGATTAATCAATACTCTATTGAATTCACCATCACTCCAAACAAATTGTTTTTCAAATGAATCAGAATATTGTCTTACAACACTTTCTGAAAAACTTGCAACTTCGTCACCAATATCATGTACAACTTTTTCTGCAACTTTATTTATGATTTTAGGATCATCTGCAGCAAATTCAAGTGTTTTGTTAGACTCATCATAAGTAATCTTACAATCATCAATAATTTGATTATTATAAGATTTGCATAATTCTATAGTCTTTTCTTCGAATGCGTTTCCAACTCCTTTTTCGACTTGAGTATGAATTTCTTCAACAATTGGTGCTAAAGCTGAACAGATTTCATCTAAATATTTTTGTGGCATTTCGAAGGTGTCCATGAGTTCTTTTAATTTGTCTCCATAGTAACCACCTTCATTTTCTAAGCTTCTAATAATTGTGAATGGATACTCATAATCGGTAAAATCAAGTTCATAACTATCATTGAGTTGCAAATAAATGCTATATTGAAAATTATTGACTTTTCCACCACTTCTTTCTTCAGAAGCAAGATCCATATTAATGACTTTTTTCATAATCATCATTTCCTTTCTTTAATTAATTAATTAGAATTTTCTAATTTGATTTCGTAAGTAAACTTTGGAGCGTTGTTCATTTCAGTGAATTCACCTTCTCCAATTTCATTTGCTATATAAAATGCTGGTATTTGAGAATGTTTCAATAATTGAAAATTGAAATCTTCTTTAGCTACTATGTAGCGTCCACCAGATCTGATTATATAAATTGCTTGTCTTAGTTGATTGATAAATGGTTGAGTGTCGCTTAATTTACATTCGATACCAACAAATGCTCCATCCATACAAGCAAGAATATCTGGTGCACCATTTTCTGAAAAATTAGAACCGTGTATGTTATAAAATTTGCAATAATTTTCTAATAATTGTTGTTCGACTAAAGAGACAGTCAATCTAGTTTCTTTTTGTGACATTCTAAAATATACCTCCAATCATTATTCTTCTATATTTAGAAGTTCAAGAATTGTTGAATCGAATTCATATTTATATTTAGACCAAGCTTTTCTAAGCTCATACAAATCTAATTTGTTATCTTTCATACCGAATTCTAAGAATTTCAATTGTTCTCTGATAACACTAAACTTATCTCCTCTAAATCTTATTTCTTTGTTTGCTTCAGCTAATTCAAAATATCTTAAATAAATTGAATCTAAAATTTGCATCTTAGGTTCTACTAAAAAATAAATATTGTCGACTTGTTTTAATGCATGAGTAACTTCTAATGGTGAAATCTTTTGATGGCATATAACATTTGATGAATCTAATCCAGTCATTTCTTGAAGTTTAGATTTAGTTAATCGATTTGTATAAAAATCTATTCCTTCATCGAAATCTTGTTGAGTAAAATAATAAAATCTATCTTCCTTTAAACTGCCACAATAAGCTGATAAAGTTTTGGTGTTTTGTCTAACTCTGTCATCTTTATATTTTAGTTTATAATTTTGTTTGATTGATTTCTGATACCATTTAGAATGTAATGATAAAATACCTGTAGGTAGAAATTTAAATGATTTAGGTTTGCCAAAATGATAATTATCACAAATTTCTGTCAATAATTTATGTTGAGAATCTAAATCTTTATCATTTAAAATTTGATAAGGTGTTAGCACAATCGATCTATTAATTAATTGGCTAGGTATTGAAATCTCATAATCTGGATCCTCAATTATAAAATATACGTTTGCTTTAGATTTGTCTAGTTTATCTATGATTTCATCTTTAATAGAGCCTGTGATAAATATAAATAAATCTGTGAATTCATCGAAATCTATATTATAAATATCTGACAAATATATTTCTATATTTTTGTCTATCGCCTTGAAAGTTCTTTTATTTTCATATTTTTGATATCTAAGATATTCATAGAACATAATTGGATTGAGCCAAATAATATGATTTTTATCTATTCGATTGTGCCAAGCATGCGTAATACATATCTTTTTTTTCATATTATCTATCACTTTCTTTAATTACTTTCTGTATTGATTTTCTTGAATGTAAAATGTTTGATCGATCTTAGGTCCATAAAATTTAAGATTAGTTACATCTACTGATGAAGTAAGACTGCGAAATAGATTTAGATTTGTTTTAAATTCAGTTTCATGCACATATTGTAAATATTCATGAATTGTAGTTGAATAATCATAAACAGTAACTAATGTATTTGGTTTGTTTCTAATCGAATACATTAATTTATCTATACAATCTGATGAATAAAGATCGAAAATCAAATATCTTGAATTTTCATTTAAGCTGTCCATATTTAAATGATAGCCTAGATCTAACCAAGATTTTTTATTTTCATTTAAATATTGATCTAAATATTTGACTTCTACAAATCCGTCATTCACATTTTCATTGTCGATCCAAACCTTAAGTCCATTAGAAATGATTGTAAATTTTAATGAATCTGCTTTAGATATATGGATTTCATTAGGTAACAAATTATCAGTTTCTAAATCATACATCCAATTCTTACCAATTCCTTTTAGCATAGGTAATCTAATTATGTTTGTGTTATTTACATTGGATTCTTTAGACCATTCAATAAATTTCTTTTCTAATGTCAATCTATTTCTAGCATACAATCCAGCATTATATTCAATATTGACTGTCATAGCTACATCAATTGATGAAATCAAAATGACTTCTGCATTTTCATGATTTTTAAGTATATCTAAAAACATTTCTATTTCTGAGATGTGATGATCATCTGAAATAATTCCTTGATTGATCTTCCATTTAGTTCCATACATGTTAGCAAAAATATATAATGTCTTTTTATTATCTTTTTTGTCTTTAATCGATTGATTAATTAAAGTTTCAAAATAGTTTGTTTTGTAAGTCGATTTAGATTCACCCTCATGCTTATAATAAGTATGTTGATGTTCGTCTAAATATCTTGCATAACCTAAATCTTGTAAAATCAGTTTAAATTTTGTTGGTAGACTTTGATAGATTGCTTGTGCTACTGAACCTCTACCAATAATATAAATTGCGTCATATTTGTTTAGATTAACTAAATGTAGATTATTTTTATAATTTTCCATTAATTTCTCCTTTTATTATTCTTGATTTTATGTTTGATTTTATTTTCCTTATAATATTATTATATCATAAATATTGGAATTTGTACAATGTAATTGTGTTAAAAATGTATCATAGTCATCTTCCAATGCATTTATAGATCAATGCAATTGATCAAGTTAGCATTTTTAGATGACTTTTGGTATACATAGGTAATCAAATATTCAGTTGTTAATTACCCATTGGAGGATGATTGACCATTGATTGAGGATTTTTATATTTGATTACAAATTCTTTCATAAAATCATTTAATTCGTAAATAGCACTTAATTTACCACTTAAGATTGAAAAGAAAGTGTTATCATAATTATGATGAATTTCAACACATCTTCCATCGTCATTTACTTTATTAGAGATTGTTTTGATTGTATAGATAGATCTTTTATATTTAGTATCAAAATCAATATCTCCAGTAAATTTAGATATCGTTTCTATCATTCCAGCTCTCTTAGAAGTAATTGACTTTTGATAAGCTTGATTGATTTCATCAAAATCTAATGAAGTCATGTGAGGTGTATGACATACACTTGTTAAACTCCAAGTTGAAATTAGCTTACTATTTATTGAATTTCTATAGCAGAATGGCATGATTGAGGCAAATGGTCCATCCATTACAGTTAACGCATTACCATTCAATCCATCTTCTTCAGCAATTGTAGAAGCAAATAAAGCTAATTCACATAATTGATATTTAACATCTAAATCAGTTTCTTGATCAAAAATCTTTTCGATTTCTTTTAAGCCTGAATAAGTACAGTTAAAAATATATCTAGCTTTATACAATTGATTATTTGATTTTAGCTTAAAATAATAATATTGTCCGCATTTTAATGTCGATTCGATTTCATCTAAAATTATTGATTGAGTTTCTCCATTTTTAGATTTCAAATAATTGTAAGTCTTTCTTTCCATCATTCTAAAAGTATCAACAGCTTTTTCATTAGTATTAACCAAATCTTGTAAGTGTTTGAATTTAATATCTTCAGGTAAATCTTTTTCTTTGAATAAGCCATTGATTTTTGATCTTAATTTATTCCAATTTTTAAGATTAGTTTTGTTTTCTTTATCATCTGCTAAACCATACAAATGATTCCAAGTATCAGGTTCGATTAATTCTTCCTTGAATTCATTTATAAATTTATTAAAATTCTTTAAACAGCTATCTACAGTTTCCATAGATCTTGGATAATGATAACCAAGATGTACTCTAGCTTGATTTGCTATAGAAGCCATTGAAATCTTTTCATTAGATCTACCATAAAATTGATCTTCATAATCTAGATACATTTCTTTAGCTACTACCTGATGTTTAATTTTGTTTCTTTTTAATAATTCTGCTACATGAAGTCCATAAATACCAGCTCCAATAACTAGTATATTGACGTCAAGTGCATTATTCATTTCTTTGAGAGTGTAATTTCCAGTATATTTATTGTTTGACATAATGTTTTCCTTTCTTGAATTTTTTTGTTTTTGTTTTTATCTAATTTTAAATTGCATTTTGTATATTGGCTCGTAAACCATCAGATCTTCCAAGATCCATTAAAGATTGATTATAACTTATGTTTGCATTTGTGACCCTGATCCACACTAAAGATGTGGAACCTTCTTACTCGAGGAAACTTTTGTTTCCAGCATAAATAAGCTATCCGGGAAAGCCCTTCCCTTCATAATTCTAAGACCTTCATCTAGAATATTTTTAGCTGCATTGTAATCTCTATCATGTATAGCACCGCATGCTGGACAAGTCCATCGTCTTGTCCCGAGTGTTATATCTTTATTTATAGCGCCACAATCATTACAAGTCTTGGTGCTGGCAAAGAATCTGTCTACTTTTACTAAATACTTACCTTTATCGGCTAGCTTGTATTCTAGCATACTTCTGAACATACCAAAACCGTTATCCATTGTAGATTTACCAAGTCTAAGTGTCTGCGACATAGCTTGCATATTTAAGTCCTCGATAACTACCAAATCATAATTATTAGCTAATTTTGTACTAAGCTTGTTGAGTTGATCTTTTCGACAACGCTTGATTTTCGCATGTGTTTTATTGACCTTTCTCAACTGCTTGTAATAGTTATTAGAACCATAATCACAATGACTTAGTTTTCTCTGTTCTCGTGTCAGTTTATCTGCTAATTTACGAGTCCAGTGAGTTATATCTGGTGACTCATTATTCGAATCTACATACAAGCGTGGACTAGAATAGTCCAATCCAATTGCTTTTCTGATTGATTGACATTCAATCTCTTTGGCTTCATACTTGACGCAAATACTCACAAAGTATTTAGCATCTACATCTTGGAAAACGGTAACATTTTTGATTATATATCCTTCTGGTAAAGCTCGGTGAAGTTTGATTTTTACTTTACCTAGCTTTGGTAGTTGGATATACTTATCATCGATCAACTTGATGTTAGCGATTACAGCTGAAGTTTTGTATGCTCGTCTAGCTCTTTTCTTAGATTTGAATTTTGGAAACCCAACATTTGGTTCCTTAAAGAATTTCTTGAAAGCAGCTTGGAGATTCATCTGCACATTAGCTAGAGCTAGACTATCGACTTCTTTTAGCCATTCAAATTCAGTTTTATACTGAGCTGGTGTATTCTTTAGCATAGACTTGGTTTCTTTATAGTAACTTATCTTATCAGCAAGCATCTGATTGTAGATAAATCTGCAACAGCCAATTGTTTTGCTTATCGATTCTTGTTGTTTCTTGTCTGGGTAGATTCTGTATTGAAACCCTCTAGTAATCTGCATAATTTACCTCCTTTCTTAGCCTTGATTTGCTATATAACGATGTATAGTATCCTCAGATGCTTGACCTACAGTACGTACAAAGTGGCCTCGTGTCCATAACTTATGCCTATTTACCCAATAATGTAATGATATTTCTTCTCTGTTGTCTTTCTATGCGTAGGTGGTAGAATATTGCTTTATTCTACTCACTACTTGAGATGGATAGATATGAGGTTTAGTTTGAATTAGTGAATGTACATGGTTAGGTTTACTATCATCAAATTCTCATAGCTCAATAGTAAAATCATTAGTTTTGCTACACTCGAAGGCGTATCGTATTGTATTTCTCACAGTAGGTGATAAGTAATTCTTATGATACTTAGTTACTAATATTATATGATACTTAAGTCTAAATTTAGCATGTGAAGTAGTATTATATGTGTCCATATTTATATTATACTATATTGGTAACGCTTTCATAACCCACACTAAAGATGTGGAATATTTCTCGCGCTACAGTTTAATTCTTTTAATGATTTGATCATTCATAAGTCTCTCCAATCATTTTTGTTAAGCATGACTTTCATCAGCTAATAATCTATCCATATATTTTTCTACACTATACAAAGATTTGTAATCTGAATAATAATCTACTTTAGTATATTGAATTTGATCATATTCATCAACTTGCAATTCATCTACTAATTCCATTCCAAAATCTAATGCTTCAAGATCAGCATATTCCAATGGTTCAGAGTATGCTTCTGGACAATCTTTAACTCTATGATTAATTACTTTATCAAGTCTTAAATAATATTTTGAATTGAACTTTTTGATGATGAATTGTTCGATTTCTTTATCTAAATTATAGTAACCATCAAATATTATAAAGTTTGAAGATTGATTATAGATTTCATTAATTTGTTGTTTATACTTGATATCTTTTAATTTATAGTAAAAAATATCGTAAGTCTTTAATAATTTCTTTAGTGCTTTTGAGTTGTTTCCAAAATTAGTCATTAGAATGAATTTATGATTTTGCAAATAATCGTTAATCGATTCTGCAAAATCTTCATCAATTAGATTTTTGATTATGTTTGATTTTGGTCTTCCAAAATAAATTGCACTTTCAGGAGAATCTGATTTGATTTCATTTTTATTGAAATGTTTGTAAAATACTAATTCTCCAAACGATTTGAATTTAATGCAATTATTTTTTCTAAATAATGAATTAGCACATTCTTCATTATAGCCATGATAGTGACAAATGATATCAGTAAAGTGACTTAGTGTTTGCAAATGTTGACAAGGTTGATTAGTTAAGATTTCACTTAACCAACGATTTGTATCTCTGTATACATTAAATAATCTTAATCTTTCATGACTCCATGAACGTACTTTTATGAAAGACCTATAGAGATGAAAATAACTTTCATCAAAATCTTCTGATCTAGTATCATATCCAACTTGCCATAATTCGTAATCTGCAAAATCCTCATAACCATTAATCTTATCAAATTCTTTAAAACTGAAACATAAAATTGGATCAAAAGGTTTTCCAGATGTCATTGTATCACCTAACAAATCTACAAATTGTAAAGTGAAGCCAGGATATAGTTCTTCAAATGCATTTGACATTCTAGTTAAATTAGAAAGTCCGTAAGATTCTCCTAAGATTTGATTCATCATAACCGGAATTGAAATCTTTCCATCCTTAATAGGATTGACTAACATATTCCTTTTATTTAATTCTTTTGCTAAATCTATAGCTACATTTGCATCTCCGCATTTGGAATGTTCATTATTTATCCAAGCTCTCCAATTAGCCAATGTGACTAATACTTTATGATCATCATCGATTGAGTCTTTAATTTTATAATCTACATAATGTTTTGTTGATAAGTCTATCATTGTTTCGTCTCCTTATAAATTTTGCTTTATTTTCGTTTAATTTCATATTTAATTAGTTTATAAGTATATTATATCATAGATTTTGGCAAAAGTAAATAGCTGAATGCAACTTTTTTTAGCACTCAGCTATTTAAAATTTAGAGTTGATTTAATTGTCGATCATTTATCAATCTTCTAATAATGCTTTTATGTTTTCATAGACAAATGATATTAATTCATCATCTGATTTTTTATTATCTTTTTGATTAGATACTGTAACTGCAGTAAATCCAAGATTGTCATCATAACTCTGAAGTCCTAGTTCAGGTATTTCTCCGGTTACTTTCCAAGTTGAGATTAAGCTTTCACACCAATCAGTATAAGCTTCAATATTAAGATTTGCGTCGATTGCTTTTAAATCATTTACATCTTCAGCTGTATTGATTAGCAATCCTTCTGAATCTGGATAACCTGTCAATTTAGAAATATACCAACATTTGATTTCTTCATTGTTTCCATCTAATAATTTAATCTTTGGATGCTCTTTCCAATACTCATTAAATTCTTCTTCAGTAAACGAATTAGTTAATTCGACTTCTTCTAAATATTGTAATTCTAATTCTGAGAATTTATCTGCATTTGATTGAGATTTGTCTAATTGTTTTTTAATAGCTTTCATTTTATTATCGTTCATTTGATATACTAGTTTGATTTTAGTATTTTCATCAAATTCAGCCTTAAATCCAAATTCTTTCTCAATATCAGATAATTCTTCTTGTCTATTTACATACCAATTTATTATTTTTCTAACGTGTGCTTTGGATGGACGTCTTAGATTACTTGATTCTAATTTATGTCCAACATTAGTTAAAATGATACGATTAATTCTTTGTTGTAATTGACCATCGTAAATTAATGCTCTTTTTGAAGATGAAACGTAAATATGATACCAAGGTGTGATTGAGTCATCTTCTTGCATAATAGACAATAAATAATTTTTCATTTTATCTCTATCAAATGGCTTTTTCAACCACTGATCATCTTCACTCATATATCTTAATACTGCATTCCCAACAGCTAATGGATAAGGTATATTTCTTCCGATCGATTCATCCATGTAATAAAGATTTCTTCCATGTCTCAATCGACCTCCACAGGTATTAATTGTTTCATTGTCAATATATTCAATACGATTTGAAGTGTCTCTATTAATCATTCTTGGTATGAATTCAGGATCTACACCCATTCCATATTCAGCTACATAATCGTCTACGACCTGTTGTGCTTCTTCGATTGTCAATCCAACCAAATACACACCATCGGTATTTGTTGAAAATACAAATCCACCTGCTTGAGATAATCTTTGAGCTAAACACCAAATATGCATGTTTCCAATTAATCTCATAGACAATGTTTTGTTATCTAAAGGTAATAATGCGTATTTCTGATGCATGTTTCCAGCACCTGTAGCATTATTTAAAATGAATTTCAAGCCCATTTGATTTTCATTGTCTACAACATTTTGTTCAGTCCAAGTAGTTTTATCGTGAGGTATTCTAGCTTTCAATTTTAATCTATGTTCGATTATTCCAGAATATCTATCTACACCATCTGAACCAATGTAAAGTTTTAATTTAGATGCTAATACTGGATAAAATGATGACCAGTCTATGTGAACCACATTTTTCACATCTAATGTTACTTTTTCTTTACCAACTGCTCCAAGATTAGCTTTGATCCAAGAATCGATTTCATCTGGTGACAATTTTGACAAACCTGACATTACAGATCCATGAGATCCACCTGTAGATGAGGTAATATAGACATCCAATGGCTTTCCATCTCTGTAATAAGGAATGTTGATTGTTGCACTGTGAGTAATTGGTTGAGCTTTTTTAACTCTTAGGTCATCCCATAATAACGACGTATTTTTTCCTCTAAAGTGTTTGAAGAATTCATACATATATGGATGCATAAATTTCTCATTTTCATGCATATATTCTAACAAATCTACATATTGACCATTTGCTAATGGAAAGTAATATGAGACTGTCTCATAATCTTTAGGTTTCTTTCTATTTTCTCCAATCAACACTTCGCCTGATAATCTAGCTGCTGTAGCATCTCTTTCAGACGGTGACCATTTATCTAGTTTGTTGTATGGTGTATTTTTCGGAGAAGTGTATGGATAAAGTTTTCTAATTATGTCTCTGGTAATCAATCCAGATTGAATCAGTTGATTCTGAGCTATCAATCTGGTTCCACAAACGTCATTTACATTATAATATATTAGATCATATATTTGTTTATCAGAAAGTGTCTCAGTTCCATCCATCGAAACTTGTTCGTCCATTACTATATTAAAACCATATCTAGCCATTTCTTTTTTCAAAGATGGTGGATATTTATTTTCTTGACCTTCTTCAGCGATTTTACCTAATCTAGCCCAGTCAATATGTTTTTCAGACCACATACTAATATTAAAATTGTGTTTAAATCTATTTGGATCCCAATATCTGACCCAATAATAACCTTTGCTTTTAGGACTTTCATCTAACATTTGCTTGACGTCATTTGCAAATTGCCAATCTTGACCTTCAAAATTGATTATGCAATCTGATAGACTTTTGATGAAAGATGGTTTGAAACTTGTTCCAAGACCGTCAATCAAAACAGTGTCCATCATATTTAATAATGTTAAGTCGTACCTGTATGAGTTCCATCCACAATAACAAACCTGAGATACTTGTCCATTTTCATTGTGTTCTAAGTCATATTTTCTGAATGGAGTAAGAGGCATACCAATTTTGACATTTGATGTGACTTCTTTTAGTTCCATCTGAGACCTTGTATCGCCTTCAGTCATTCTCATAAGAACAATCTCTGGATCTTTATCCATATTAGCTTTAGAAAATTGTAATTGATTTTGTTTTACGTAATCTCTCACAGGTTGCAATAATTCTTCATCACTAATATGGTCGTAATCGTGATTGCCAAAAAATACAAGTACGATTTGTTCCTTTCTCATAAAAGTTATTGTAAATACAGAATGTAAACACTCTATATCGTAAGTTACTTCATTCAAATTTATTCAACTCCAATCGTTTGAGTTCTATTTTCCTGATGAACCAAATTTTTTATCATTTCTAATTTCTTTACTTTCTGTTTCATTATCAAATAAATAATATCTGTGCAATATCGCTTGAGCTAGTCTAGTTCCTTTTTCTATCGTTACTGGATAGACATGATTATTAGTGACAATTGTCGATACATAACCTGTATATTGACTGTCAACTATTGTTGGAGTGACTACCACTCCTTTTTTGAAAGTGCTAGATCTAGTTAAGATTTCAACACACATATTAGGTTCTAATTCGAATCTAACATAAGTTGGAAGATAGGCTGTCGAGCCAGGCTCGATAACCACATCTTCTTGTATTGTTAAATCTAATCCGGCATCTCCAGCATGTTTTCTTACTGGAGGTAAATTTTCATCATTTTGAGGTTCGTAAAAGACTCTATTCATTTTGATTCTCCTTTGATTTTATATTAGCTTTATTTCTTATTGATCTTTCTTTCTGTTTTTCCAAGCGACAAACATACCAACTAATGAAGATCCAATGACACCTAATAGACCTGCGTTATTAGTTAAATCTCCTGTTTCAGGTACTCCTCCAGATTTTGGAAGATCAGCTTTTCTTTCAACTGGTTTATTGATTTGTTGAGCATTATGTTTGTCATTAGATTGAGCATCGTTAGATGTCTTATCGATCTTAGCTTTTTGAACATTAGTAGATGCTTTTTCTGATGACTTAGCTTTGCCTTTGTCATCAGCTTGAAGTTTAGGTTGAGTTGTCTTTTTGTCTTTTGAATGGTCAATTTCTCCAAGATCCATAATTTCTTCTTCAGAATTTTGTTTATCTTTTTGTTGAGCTTTTTGTTCAGGAGTTAAAGGTTTTTGAGGAGAATTCTTTTCAGGTTCTAATTGTTTAGCCTTTTCTTCTTCATCAGCTTTTATTGCCATTTCTTTTTCCTTTTCTTCAGAAGTTTCAGGTATTTCTGGATAAGCAATTTTTAGTAATTTATTTGGATCATTGACCTTTGCTTTTAAAGCATTCACTTGATCTATCTTAGCATTAATTTGAGTAAGCTTTGCTTTATATTCTTTCATCTTAGCTTCGTATTTTGATTTGACATCTGATGAACCAATAGTCTTATCGATTTGAGCAATCTTAGATCTAAGTGTGTTTAATTTGTTAGTCAAAGTTTGTTTTTGAGAAGCTAATTCATTTAATTGTCTTTGCAAGTCTGCTATGTCAGATGATTGACCAGATTTCTTAGCTAATAGTCGTTTATATTCAGCTTTATTTTTAGCATCAGTTTGTTTAAAGTTTTCCAATTGATTTAGCAATTGTTGCGGAGTAATTGGATCTGGATAATGATTTAATTTAAGATATGTTTTATGGATAAATGTGTTATTGACAAAACCGTTTGCAATAGACATACCTTGAGTTCCTTTATCAAAATTTGAACTTAACAAATTAGTGTAGTGACCTATGATTTGATTTCGTCTAGTTGCTTCGTTTTCTAATTCATCAATATGAGACTCATAAAAATCATGTCTTTCTTTGATTGAGTTAAGAGTAACATTAGGATATAAATCTTTAACTATAGCGTCAAAATATCCTTTTTCTTTATCATAACAACCATTCCAATAATTATTAAAGTTAGCTTGCCAACCTTGAGCTTCAAATACATCTCCACCGATTAAAAGATTTTCTGATAAATGTGGTGTAGCTGGTAAATCATAGTGATTTCTAATTCTCTTGTCGCCTTCAATTTTCACCTGAGTCACAAATTGAGTGTATGCTGAAGTATTGATTGGTCTAAGACCATATTGAGCTCTTTTTTCATTAGCTTTAATTAGTAATTTAGCTGATAATATTTGGTTGTCTAAAGCTAAAGCACTTTTTTGACCATCTTTTAAAGCCATATCCATCACTGTACCAGTATTTACTTGCGAATCATATTTCTCAAAATAACTCATGACTTTATCAATTGTTGTATCATTCAAAGATTTGTAAAATCTCATACCATCTAATTCTTCATTCTCATAAATCTTAGATAATTCGTTTAGTCTTTGTTGTTCTGATGAACTTAAAGAACCACCAGATGATTGATTGTCTAATTGAGATTTGATTTGTTTGTATTTTGCGTCTACTTCTTTCAATTGATCGAAAGTTGAATTGTATTCTGCTTCAAGTTTAGCTTTAGTTTGTGTGTAGTCTCCTGAATCGCCACCGAAATTTTGTAATTCTAAATAATAATCGATGGCTTCTTTGTCGATTCTTCTTAAATCAGATTTTGCTTGATTGATTTCATTAGTTAATTTAGTAATTTGACTTTTGATTTGTGAAGTATCTAGTCGAGAAGCACTAATTGTTTGTCTAGCTGCTTGACTTTCTGTAAAAGACACCATTGGATTGACTATAGATGAAATAGCCAAAGTTGCGATTGTTAATTTGTATAGTGTTTTGTTTTTCATAGTAAATCATACTCCTTGTTCTATGTGTGAAATTTTAAAATGTTCTTAAGTATCTGATTGTCATTCTAAAAACAATCTTATTTTTATAATTTTATTATATCACAAATTTAACGAAAAGTAAACACATTTTTGATAAAAATTTGTGATTTTATGTAAATGTTTCAATTCTGTAACAATTCTACTGATATTTTATACGAAAATTGGTAGAAATCTATACAAAACTTCTACCAATAATTGCAGTATTTATAAATATTAAACTCTTTAATTTTTTTTTTTCTTAATTTTAATTTTTGATTTTATTTGATTTTCAATTGTTAATTTTTGATTTTTGATTTTTAAATTTTGATTAGCTATTCTTGTAATCTATACAAAATAGCATAGTAATACAAATCCAAATATTGCTGACAAAGCCACAGATATGATGAACTCATTTCTGATAAATGATTTGTGTTGTTCCAAATGTTTAGTTTCTTCTCGATTTTCTGGTAAACTTTTATTTTCGATGTGTCTCAAATCATATCTTTCTTGAATTTTGTTATGATTTAACAAAAATATTTCAAATTTTTCTTGTAAATCCTTTAGATATGGTGCGTCGTTAGGAACTACGATATATGCTTTTTTAGTTAGTGGGCTGCAGCCGCCTGAGCATGATTTCATATATCTTACTTCTCCACCAACATTATGAGCATAATTCGTAATCATTTTAGTTGCAAAATCTTTTAGATCAAAACAGCCTACATCATAAGATCCCAAGTCAATAGTAACTTCTACTTTATCTCCATGATAAATTGTTGGTTTATCTTGTGATTTTGTAAAGAGTTCTAATAAATCTTCTTCTTCTTTGATGCTGCCAAATCTAGGCAAAGACCAACCATTATAGTGATAGTCATTTGTTATTAAATCTTTTATAGGTGTTGACTCGATAAATTCACGGCTTACATGCATATTCTTAAATCTCCTTATTCATTTCGATATCTTTTGTCAGTTTAATAAATTTTATCTTCTGATAATTAATGATTTTGTTTTGAAGCCTTTTTAATTATCTTATTGTAATCTTTTATGACAATCTTAGGCATCACTTTAGACGCTAATAACAATCTAAGTAGATTTAAAATTGCTGAAAAAGCGATTGTAAGAAATATCAATTTTAATTTTGTCTGTAAATTATCTGCCGCAAGATTAAAGAATTTCATAAGACAAGCCGTTAAACGTGTTCCAGCAAATATTAAAAAAGAATAAGAAATCGCATTAGTCAATCGAATTCTGTCTAACATAAATGTTATAATTTCTGGACATTTTTGATATTCTAATTGCTCTTCATTGTTAACATTTAATGCAGCAGTATGTGAATCTAGATAGTCTAAATGTTCAATGATACTTAAATGTCCTCTAGTCGATGTCATCACAGATAAACCAAAAGCAATTATGAAAGGTAATACTATTTTTGAATTGTCTATTAATTTTTGTAATGATAATTTAATAACTCGTGATATTGACGCATCGAATTGCATAAATTTTAAAAATGATATAGCAATTGCAACAATAATCGCGAATAGTACGACATATAAACTATAATCATATATTTTAGTTTGCTTATTATCTACCATGCTAAAATACCTCCAAAACTTATAAACAATATTATTACAAGCAATAGTATACCTGTGATTGAACTATCGATGTCAGATTTTTTGCATTGTTTGACTCCAAGTATGGCCAAAATGATTACAGCTAAAAATACTAATAAACTCTTTGGTTCAACGTCGAAATCAAAACTTAATCTTAATTTATTAAAATTCTCAATCACAGTATACAAAGCCATCAATATCACAATTATTGCTAACACAATATTTAGATATTTTTTATTTGACTTTGTCTGCAATTCATCTTTTAACAATGATTTTTTGTCGTTTTCTTTTTTCATTTGACTGATCCTTTGTTTTATTATTTTCGAAATGAATTAATCATCATTTAACTTATTGCTGTAATCTATCTAAAACTTGTTTTCCAAACATTTCAGACATATGCATTTGATAACTTTGCGTGTCATCATTAGAATATTGTTCGACAAATGCTAAAAGTTTATCGTTAGATAAGTGTCTTAGATTTCTAACAGCTCTATCTTCCAATTCTAAATCTTGTAAAGCTTCAACTAATGTTTGTTTGTCATAATTACCTTCCATTAATATATAATCAAATGTTGATCGTTGATAATGATTTAACACTGTATTAATATCATCTAATTCAGGCAATTTAGCTAAATCAGTAGCATATATCAATAGTTCATTAGTTGATTTTTTAAAGATTGTCATTCCTTGGCATTCGACATCATGAAGAACTGGAAATAGATAAATTTCATATTCATCATCAATTGTTCTGATGTCGAAAAAATGTCTCTTTTTAGTTTGTTCTACTCCAGCTAAAGATGCACATTGTGAATTTAAAATCAATCCATATTTATAAACAGCTGGTTTATTAGCTTTTAGCCAATTAATAACGGCTGAATTATAATGGTCACCATGTTTGTGAGTACAAATCAATGTAGTAATTCCATTTTTCAAATATGGTATTAACAAATCTTTTTGTAGACCAAAATCTATCATAATATGATCATCAATTATTGTGCAGTTTCCAGCTGAGCTAGATCCTAAAATTTGTATCTTCATTTTATCACTTTCTATTAGTTGTCTTAAGAAGTTCTAAATATAAAAAAGAAAAGTTAAAGAATAGTCATAAAGACTATTCTTCATCTTCTAATTCTTTAGCTTCTTGATATTTTTGTCTTAATTCTTCATTTTCTTCGATGTCTTGATCTTCAGATAATTCACCTATCAAGTAGTATGCAGTTTGACCTGATGCACCTGTAGAGAAGTCTCTTACTTCAAGACCAGAAATTCTTACATAACCTCCAATTTCCATCAATTCTTTAAAATCGATTTCAAATGTATTTTGAAGATCTGTTAAAACTTTTGCTTTAGAAGATTTGATGTTAGAGTCGTAAACTAATTGAAGAGTTTCTTTAGTTTCTGGATCTTTTTCATCATCTAACGCTTGTTTTAATACTTGCAATTTTGAAGTAGCGTAGTTCAATTTACCTTTGTTAATACCATTCGATAAATTAGAAATTCTAAATCTACCAACTTCTGGGATTTCTATACCTAATTTAATTCTTACTCCATAATGATCTTCAACTGGTGTAGATAAAATTGCATTATCTTCACTTAATGAGTTAGCAAAGCTTTTAACAGCTTTTACATTTTCTGGAGATATCATATCAAATCTTAAGTAAGATTTTGGTTCAGTCAATCTAAATTTTTGATATGCGTCATCCCAATAAGCTTCTAATTCCATATTAGCTAAAATTAATGGATTTGCTACTATATCATCGAATGATAAATTAAATAATTCCATTAATTGTTCATCAGTTTGAGCTTTAATGATTGGATCGTCTACTAAAGCTTTTGCAGATTCATCCCAAGATTTTGTAGCAAAAGTTAATATACCTGATTGTTCAGAATCTAATGCATTCAATACTAAATTCAATTCATCATTCATTACATAAGCTGTTAATACTTGTACTCTAATTTTTTCTGGTTTTTTCATAATTAATTTTCTCCTTTAATCGTTTAATTTTACTTAGTTTACTTTTTTTTCTTTTTAGTTTACTTTTGTTTTGATTTTTGATTTTAATTAGTTAGTTTACTCTTGCAATTTATCATCACCTTAGGTCAATATTTGCTCATTTCCATCATTTATTAATTCGGTTTCTCATTTATTTATTAAATCAATTGATTTAATATAATTATATTATATCATATAAAATTGCGTTTGTAAACGGTTTTTTGAACTTTTTTTGAACTTTTTTTTTTGATTTTTTTTTTTTGATTGATTATTTAGGTTCTTTTGGAGCTTTACAATTTACTTTAAGTTCGATGTCAAATCCATTCATTAAAGCGTCTTGTAACTCATTCAAAAGTTCTCCAAAACTACAATCAGTTATTTGTGTTGATTTTCTTTGAATTTCTATAACATGACCATCATCTGATTTTACAGGTGGTCTGTCAACACTTACTTTATTAAATGTTAAATCATCTAATAAAATTCTTACTTGAGTTGATCTTTGTTCGTCTAACATATTTTTTCCTTTTTTCATTTCCATTGTTAGTCTTCTCCTTTAATTATTTATAAATTTAGTTTGATTGTGTTTCAAACTCAATTTGTTTAGCATTTAGCTTATTCAAATTAAGTTCGAAATGATAAATTTGTAATTGATTATTAGTAAATAAATGGTTTACTAAATCAATTGCTTCTTGACCATTCAAAATTCTATCAATTTTATCGTCATATTGATGATCTTTAAAGTTTTTGATTTTCAATATTTTGATGTTTTCAATATCTGTCATTGGTATCAATAAAAGATTATTGTTTTCTTTAGTTAATATAAATTTATCGATCTTAGTAAAATATTCGTCATCAATCAAAATATTTCCATCAAAGTAATCTTCAATACCAGACATTTTTTTAGATTTTGGTGGTGTTAATTTCAATCAAATCACTCCCTTTCATATGAGTCTACTACTCTAATTGTTTTTTCTACAAAGTCATCAGCATCTAATACTATATCACAAGAATCATATTCTTCTTCAATTTGAAAAAGAGCTTCGTCTTCAGTTTTTGCTTCTACCTCAAAATCTTTTTCTAAGGTTTCTGTAATTCTAATTTTGTATATCATAATGATATCCTCCTAACTGATAGTATTAATCTTTGACATAGACTTTGATTTTATTGGTTTGGCTCATTAATCAGCAATGAGTCTTAATACTTTATTGTCTTTAGCAAATACCAAATAATTTGCATAGATGATTGTGTTAGCATAAATTTTTCTATAGCCATCTAATCCAGCATCTATTAATTTAGCATTATCAAATTCAAAATCATATAATTGTGCGCTTTTCACAGTTTGATGATCTTCTAATTTGAAATCGTTGTCTACTTCAAAATTGACTAATTTTAAATTTAATTTCAAATTATCATTATCTTCACAATTAAATGATACATCAGATCCTTCTGTTTTAGCAAGTTTGACTTTAATTTGACCTTGCTTCATTTTTTCAGAAATATCTTGATTAAATTTTTTGATAAACATTAAGCATCTTCCTTTCTATTAATATTATAATTATATTATATCATAAATTTTCACAAATGTACAATATTTTTTGATTTTATTTTAAGTTGTCGAAAATCTAATATTATTTGACTTTTTTTCTACTTTTTCTTCCTCCAGATCCAAGACTATCAGATTTTTCTAAATTAGATTCGTGTATTTTGTATAAATGACCATTAAGTTTGTATTCTAATTCATCATCAGTCGTAAAATATTCTACAGTTTCTTTGTGATATTGTCTGACAGATGAAGCAGTTGATAATGGAGCTAATTTTTGTAATGTTTCTTTTGTGATTCGTTTGCATCTTCCTTCAACTGAGCAACATAATATAGCATCTGGTAGTGTTTGATCTGAGCAACAATATAAAATATCATCGTCAGCTTTAAGTTTTAATATAATTCTATTTAAAGGTGTAGTCATAAGTTTTAAGTTTGTCAATTTAATCGAATTATATTTTAATAAGCTTCCAGATTTTAAGAAAACATATAGACAATTTTTATCTGTAATCAAATCTCCTTTAGATGAGTTCAATAAAGTCATTCCTTCACCAATTACAGACATTGTTGGTATCTTTTTATATGAATTGATTACTGAGGATGAAGCTGAATATAATTCGTCTACTAAAATCGATTTTCTATCGATCATACATTTTTTAATTTCTAATAATTCATTGATGATTTCATTTTTAATTAAGTTTTCGTCTTTTAAAATACCAACAATTCGATCTTTAGATTGATTTTTAGATTTTAATTTACTGATTAATTCATCATAAGCATCTTTATTGTCATTCGATAGACTAGTTAATGTAGTTGAATTGATAAGATTTTGTAATTCCTCAGGCATCACTTCGTATTGTATGAAAATATTTTTGACATTTTTCAATGATTTTTCGTTTAACATTAAATTTAGTAATTCATCTCTATGCTCAAAAATCAAAGCTCGATAAGTAAGCTTTTCAATTTCTTTATTTAAAATCTCTAAATCTTTTTGCAATTCTAATGTTTTGATTTCTGTTCTAAAATCACACCATTCTGTTAGGCAATCATAAATACCAAGTAATTTTGGTTTACCTTTAGATAACATCAAATGATTTGCTGAAAATTTTGATGTCAAAATTGATTTTGAGATGATTGTCTTAGCAATCTTATCTAATTCTTCTTCTTTAGCTTTAGAACAAGTAATCACAATTCTAACATGATGATTATCTTCTGTCAAGTCTTCAACATTCTCAATATTAGTCATTTTGGTTGACAAAGAGATGATCGAATTCATCGCAGATTCAGTAGTAGCTTTTAAAGGAAGACTTGTGATAATGATTTGATTATGTTTAGGATCAAGTTCATAAGATGATTGAACTGTAAACGAACCGACACCATAATCAAAAATCTTATCAATTTCCTTTTTATCGTTCAAAAGATATCCTCCAGTAATAAAATCTGGTCCTTTGTAAATTTCTCTAACTTCTTCTTTAGATTTATTTTGTAGAATAGCTATCGTACAGTCAATAATTTCTTTTGAATTAGATGGTAAGATATTAGTTGACATACCTAAAGCTATACCAAGTTGGTCATTCATTACAATTATTGGAAATTTAGATGGATAAAATTTAGGTACTAAACAAGTGTTGTCATAGTTTGGTACTAATAACTCATCTTTCAGTTTATCAATTTCTCCAATAACTAATTCTGCATAGCTATTATATCTAGCTTTAATATACCTTGAAGCAGCGGCTGAAGCACCATCGATAGAACCATTGTTTCCATAAATATCGACTAATGGTATGCTTTTGACCCAATCCTGAGAAATTGTTATAGCTGCCTGTTCAATTGATGTGTTTGCATGTGGGTGAAATGCTAATGTAGAACCAGCAACACCTGCTAATTTCTTATGTTTAGCCTTTGGATGTAATTTTTCTAAGTAACATTCCCATAAAAAGAAACGATGACTTGGTTTCAATCCATCTCTTATGTCAGGAATTGCTCTATCTAAAATTACACCTTTAGCATAGTCTGACATGTATTCATCTAATACTTCTGATAATTCTCTTTCTTCTAACATATAATTATACACTCCTCTGATTTAGTGTTCGTAAATTGTGCATGATTGACTCTGATTATATAAAATAAATAATCATTTAAGGCTGGTTTCAAATAATTTTGATTGATTTCATAGATTAATGTTTTTGAGTTTTCGTATGTCAAGTTAACTAATTTGTTAATCTGACCAAATGAAAATCCATGCAAATAGTATAATCGCCAACATTCTAATGATCTAATAAAATATTTGCCATGAAATGAGTATTTATTTGAGTGAAATGCCTTAAATCTTCCTTCAAGTGAATTGATAATGCCTAAGATCAAATTTGAATTGACTTCTTTAATATCAATGAAATCTATCAATCTTTTCCATCGATAATATTTTAGGCTATACGTCTGATTGATTTTCATAGTCATTAATTCCTTTCATAATTAAATCTATTGCATTTTCTAAGAAATCTTGCATAATCAAATCTTCATTTCCATTAAATCTGTCATAATTATCTGCATAATGATTGAAAATGATTTGCTCAAGACAACCATCTGTTGGATGAAGTATTGCAGCTAATTCTAATGCATCTTGCACATCCAAATTAGTTTCTCCAGTTCGTAAATAATCATTCAGCACATTTCTTGCAGCAAATCTAAGTTGACTCATAGAAATTGTGTTACCAGCAGCAAATGAATTCCAAGATGATCTTCTAGACATTTCATATTCATAAGCAATTCTTTTTTCTGATTTTTCTTTATGTTTATTCGAACGTCGATAATTTTTCATTGTAAAATAACCTCTTTAATAACTTTGATTGTAATTCATCCGCTAAAGTTAGATAATCTAACTCAGATTCAATATCTTCAAAACCATGATTTCTATGAAAATCGTCTATGAGATTGATTAGATATGCAACAGTTACTACATCTAATTCACAACTAATTAATGAAATTGACATTCTGACTATTTCTGGATCTTCATTTAATTTACCAGATAACATATTTTGTAGATAGTCAACTATACTTTGATTAGCTTTATCTGACAATTTACCTTTTAATCTTTCTTTGAATTGCTTTAAGTCTTCCATATAATTACTCCTTAGTTAGATTTTCATTCTTTGATTGCAGATGTTTTAGTTCTAACTCTAAATTAGTGATTGCTTTTCTTAGATCTTTTTCTTTAGCTTCTTTATCTTTTTTTCCAGCTCTTAACACATATTTGATTGTGCTACCTAAGCAAAAATCTAAATCAAAAGCTTGAATTACATCAATCACTTCTAATCCATTTTCAGCTTTATAGTAATCAGGTCTGATTAAATTCTTATTTTGCATTAGTTTGGCCTCTTTTCATTAAATTCTTTATAAATATCTTCTACAAATATCGGATAGTTTTCATGCATAATATCTAAAATTTGATATGCAATTTCTCTAATATCTCTATGAGCATGAGGATCCAATCTTTGTGTTAATACTTCTCTAATTTGTCGTAAATTCATAGTCACTATTTCTTTAGTTGCTGTACATAATGGTAAAATAGCTCTTGCTTTATCTCTTTCTTTTCTCGGAAATTGATTATAAGCGTCTATAATTGATTGACATGCAGATTGAATTGAAGCTATCTCAGATTCACTATACTCATCATTTAAAACGATTTGCAAATTAGACATGTCGACATATCTAGTTGATCTTTCATTTGGAGAATTATGTCTATGTCGATTTAGTTCTCTGGTACATCCAATATTTGTGATGATGACAAATGATAAACTTTCGTGTTCTATCACAGATTCATGACCAATTGAAATTAAATTTGCAATGAATTTTTCATTAGATTCTAATGTGTTTTCTTTTTCAGATGCGTAACAAATTCTAGCTGCAGTTACACATTTATCTAAAACTGTCTTATAACTCTTATTTTTGTCTACTAATTCTACCGAATTTTTCAAAATTTCTATCATTAATTTACTCCAATCTTTTGTTTAGATTTATCTTCTGATTGATTTGATTCGTATTGAAATTTAATTTTAGCCTCTAATTGATTTCTTTCATTCATCAAATCTTTATTGACTAATTTAAGTTGCTCATTAAATCTATGATCGAATTTACCTCGACTAATTACAGCTAACATATGAATGAGCCTATCATTTGAATTCAGTTTGTCGAAATCTTTCATTAGTGCTTCAGTAGATAAGCTTTCTATAAACGATGAAGTCAAATGGTATTTGTCAATGAATTTGATTGCTTTTTGTTGATCTGAAGTCTTTAACTGTTTATTTTCATTCAATAGACCAAATTCATTTAGTCGACCTATATTAGAATTCTTCATTGCATCATCAATTTTAATCTGAAGCCATTTATCTTTAGTTCCATAATCTTCATTTGGTGTAGTTACAACTCTTTTAATAGCTATACCATTAGATTTTGTTTGATGTGACTTAAGAAAGATAAAGATTAATGCTAATGATATCAAAACGCAGACTATAATAATGATTGACTTATTTACTTTCGACTTTCTAATTTTTTCTATCATCGATTTACTCCTCAACTTTGATTTGTTTTTGATAGATTTATTATATCATATCTACGAATAAATGTACAATCTTTTTTCAAATTATTTGCTTAATTGCAATAAAATAGCCTATCAATCAAGATAAGCTATTTTAGCAAAGGAATTAGTGTTCTTTATGAGTGTCACTAATACATTCAAAAATATATAGAGGCCTTTACTCATATTTATCTCTAAATATGGCTTTTAAATCAGCTAATTTTCTAGCTAATTTAGAGTTTGCATGAAGCGCAAATGATTTTTTTGGCGTAATCTTCATTTTTGACTTCATACCATATATAAATTTACCAATAGCTGGTAAAATTATATTAAGAATTAAATTTTTAAGTTTTTCTATTACGTCTTTAGTTAATATAAATAGTGCAAAATATAACACTATAATAATGAACCAAGATAATAACCAATATGCTGAATTTTGATCTAATAGATTTATTCCAGTGTATTGATTAACTACTTTTAATAAATTTATAGGTGTTTTAAGATACCAGATTATCGCATGCCAAGTCTTAACAGCTAATTTACTAGATAACATAACGTCATACATTAATTTGATGCTACCTAAAACAGTTTGATTTTCAGGTTTGTCTGGTGTAAAGACTGCACTAAATAATTTTCCAAATCCAGCTAAAATTGGATAAGTGAAAAATGCGAATGCATAACTCAATCCAAATAAGATTGCAAATAGTTTAATAATAAATCCTATTGCAATTTTTATAGGTAATATTAAATATCTATCGATTGCTTGTAATAAAGTTTTCATAATAATCTCCGTTTCCTTTGTTAAATGTTTGTTTTAAATGTCTGTTTTAAATGTTTGTTTTAATCGTTCAGAATAAATTCTAAATAAGTATTGTATACTATTTATTTTATTAATTATATTATATCACAACAAAAGACATTTGTAAACGGTTTTGTACAAATTTTTTGAAAATTTTATGAATTTATTACATTTTTGTAACAATTAACTGTCTGATTGTATTTTCTTATTGATTTTATTTAGACTAATGCATTCTTAAGAAGAATGAATATGCCTCTAATCTTTAGTATGACTGAAATTGTCATTAAACCGACTAAAAGTCCCAAGATAATATAAATTTTTCCTGATTTTTCCATTTTACACTCCTTTTGATATCATATTTTCTTATCTATTTTCATCTAAATAATTAGACCAAGTTTTGACTGATCTGTCAAGATCTTCTTGAAATTCTTTGCTTGTGTTTTCGAATAAATTTGAAACGTCATGTATATGATAAGCAAAATCATAAGAAGGAAATCCATGAATTTCTTCGTATGATGTTAACGCTAAATCTTTTCTCATACCTCTTGAATCTCCGTTTAAAGATATTTTAGCACCTATCAAAAGTAACGCTATGACTGAAACTGAGATTAATCTAAGCATGATTGTTGAATTTTTCATTTTGACCTCCTTCTAAAATTTTCTTATAATAATCTTTGTATTGATGTTTATTCTGCTACATCATCATCAAAATTAAGATTGAATGCCCATTTACGACGTCCTTCTATATTCTTGCCAAGTAATCTATCAAATGTTTCTTCTACAATCTGTTCATCGTCTATTCTATATTTAGTTAATTGTCTAGTTTCTGGATTAGCTAATGCAATTTTAGCTTCATCTAATTCCATTTCACCAAGACCTTTGTATCTTTCTACCTCAGCATTTTTAGGCATTTTGTAATGTCTCATTTCCTCTTCTGAGTAAATCATTTCGATATTAGGTTTACCATTTTGGTATGTGATTACTTTGTACAACGGTGGATTGACTGCGTAAAGTCTTCCAGACTCAATGATGCCAGGAAATAATTTAGCGAAAAGGCCGCAAAGTAGTGTTCGCAGATGGAAACCGTCGATATCCATATCACAATTTTTAACTACGACACCTGAATCGAGTACAAAGTTATGATAACTTTGTACATTCATACAATATACTTTCACCGGTTCATCGAAATTCAAAACTTCGATCTTGGCTATCTTATGATTATAATTCTTACCATATTCTAAAGCTTCTTCATAACTATCAAACCATTTCAAAATATTATCATAAGAAACTGTTCTAGAACCTTTATATTCTGTATAATTTTTTCTATTAAATTTCAATCCGTCATCTAAGATTTTTCTAATGACTTTAGCTATTTGATTTCTTTGTTTTTTCTTATTGTCATATGCAACAGTATAAGAATGAGCTTGTTTGTAATCTCTTAATGGAAAATCTTTAGCTTGCTCATAGATTTCTCCAAGGTTTTCAAATAAACCATCATTTAATAAATTTTTATAATATGGAGAATTGACGTGTCTATAAAAATCATAATGATATTCGTCAAATGGTAAATGATTATCTTGAAGGAATTTCACTCCAACTAAAATGTTTGATTTCTTAACTGAATTGATGTGTTTCTTAGATTTATTTACTCTACTAGCTGTCTCTGAATTTTTCTTTGAACCATTGTAACCGCTATTATTAAAATATAAATGCTCATACACACCTTCTTGATGAGCTTTCTTTACAGCTGCAATATGTTTTTCAGTACCATTGTATGTGTATTTCCAGCTTCTAAATTCATAAGATCCTCTTTTTTTAGCTCTTTGAATGTCTTCAAGATGCTTTTCATTTCCATTATAAGTGATTGACCAGTCTGGATTGTATTCTGTGAAATGTTCTCTAGCTGTTACCCACATTAGGTTTACAGGTAAATTATTAAGTTTGTTGAAATCTTTATGATGCACTTGAATGTTATGTTGATTAGGTTCATGAACTTCTACTTCTAATCTTTTTGCTGCTTCTATCATTTCATCTCCTAATACATTTTCTGCAACCATTCTATAGGTTAATTTGTATGAATTAGTATTTTGATCATAATATTCTTCTCGTCCATCTTCATTAATTCTTGTGTAAAGTGGCATTAGACTATCACCGACTTTATATTCTTGAGCTTGATGGTATTGACCTTCAGCATCCATCAAATAATGATCTAATGTAGATTTGAAACTTTTTCCATTATCTAAAGTTATTTTTAGTAATTGTTTAGCTTCTCCAGTAACTCTAATATCTTGACCTAAGGCTGGAACCACATTTCCATTTTTATCTTTAGCATAAGTCCAAATTTCTTTTTGACCTTTATCTACTAATTCTTCAAAACTGTATGAATTTCCATCCAAACATTTTATTTTAGTATCTCCTGAGAAACATGCCAATATTATCTTATGATATTGCATCTTATCTAATTCGAATTCTGTACCTACTCCAGCACCGATTGCAGCGATGATTGTAGAAACTTCTTTATTTTTTAAAGCTTGATCTATAGGTAATTCATAGACATTTTTAATTTTACCACGAATTGGAAAGACTGCTTGAGTTTTAGTATCTCTTCCGATATTTGAAGCTGAATCTCCTTCTACTATATATAATTCTTTTTCTTCTGGATTTTTGCTACTAGCCGCTTTTAATTTAGATAATACACTTAATTTTGTTTTCTTGTTAAGTTGTTTAGATGCTTCTTTAAAAGATTTTTCTACTTTGGCTTTAGCATTATTCAATTTGTCTTTTTCTATTAACTGATCGATTAATTGATCAGCTTTTGTAGGATTGTCATATAAGCAATCTAGTAAAGTTGTAGATGCATTTTCAAAAATTGCTTTTTCAGCTAAAGGTGTAGATAATAAATCTTTTGTTTGACCTTCAAAAGTAACAATTGAGTTATCTATTTGAGCATGCACCAATACATCTAATGAATCTAGAATTAATTTCTTTTTTAATGTTTTTGTTGATTTGTTAGTTTGTTTAGCATAATTTTGTACAGCTGATACCAAAGCATTCAGTATAGCATTTTGGTGAGATCCACCAAGTGGAGTTTTAACTGTATTTGCGTATGAATATATTTGACTTTCATCGTCATACTTAAATACTACATCATATTGAAAAGATTTTCTATGGTATTCGAACATATCAGATTTAAAATAAATATATTGATCAGATTCTCCAATCAATTCCTGAGCATATGATAAAATACCATTGTCATAAGAATATGTTTTGTGAATTTCGTTAGATGCTTGAGCTGATGATTGATCTAATGCTTGATCTGATGATTGATCTGATGATTGGATAAATGTAAAGTCGATTATTGCATTAGGTACTAAAGCGACGTTTAGTTTTAACATTTCCTCGATTTCATTGAAATTCCAGATTAAATCATTGAATAATACTTGATCAGAAGTATCATCAATCAATCCGTCATCTAAATAAGCTTTAATCTTAGATCCAGTTTGAATTTCATCTTTTGTATCTTTGATTTCTTCTTGAGATGACTCTACAATTTGATCTTGATTAAATGTTAAGCTATATCTGACTTTCTTTTTGTGATCAGTTTGAATTTGTTTTTTATCATCTAAAAATGTAGCTCTAGTGATAGCTTCGATTTGCATCATTTTAGATGCTGCATTGACTGCTTTGATACCAATACCATGCATTCCGGCGGTTCCCATTGAACCATAAGCTTTTTGATCAAACTTACCAGATGAGTGAGGTACAGTAAATGCATGTTTGACTTCACTAAAACTGTCTCCAGGTCCTTTAGGTATACCTCTACCAAAATCATTAATTTCAATCGAATTCTCATTAGTATTTACAATCAAACTAATTGTTGATTTTTCTTTCATCAAAGAAACTTCATCAAGTGAATTAGAAAGTAACTCTTGTATGATTTGAAGAATAGCTTTTGGCATCTTTACTCCATCTATTGAAGAAGTTGATCCAATATACATACCAAGTTTTTTTCTAATACCTGAAAGTCCGTTTAAGACTTTGATTGAATTATAATCATGAATGTGATCTGACATTAAATCTAACTCCTTTCATTAGACTTCTATAAAATATTCTTGTATGCTGTCAAACATATCTAAATCATAGACTTGAGCAGCAAATTCAGAACCTTCTCTCCAACGTAAATCTTCTATAAAATATATTTGACCGTTATCTTTGTCTTTATATAAAATTAAATCGTCGACTTCTGAATTAACATATTTAAGTGATCCTTTAAATCTTTGTACTTTCATTTGTTCTTCCTCCTTAGATTTTATTATTTGCGTATTCTTAATTAATTTATAGATATATTATAACATACTTTTCAAAGATTGTACAATTTTTTTAAATATTTTTTAAGACGTTTGCAAATCTCTGATAATCTCTTCTTTGCTTATTTCATCATACGTAGTATCTTCTTGACCATCTTCATTAGGTCTCAAATACTGACATAGATATTTGTATACTGGTAATAAATTTGTTTTTTGATCTTTTAATCTTTGGTTTTCATCAATGGCTTTTGCTAAACCATCATACGTAAATGGAATATTGTTATCTTTCATATAATCATACAATAAGTTATTCTTTTGATAATTTAGAACGTCTTCTAAAGTATGTGTAGAATACCAGAATCTTTGTCTTCTAATTAATTTCTTAAATTTTGAATCGATAGTTAATTTAGACAAATCTTTGTTTATCAAATAATCTAAAATGTCAAGCAAATATCTATTAGAATTAGTGTAGAATTCAAAATTCTCAGACATTGGTCTATAGATTGAATGAATCATTGCTTGTTTAAATCGTACATCTAATGCAAAATTAGCTCTAAGTTGAGTTAATACTCTTGATTTTAATGATGAGTATGTTTTTAATGATAATGTATTTCCATCGATTGATAATAAACTTGATAGATCGCTTTTAGCATTTACAAATTCTTCCCAAAGTTCATCTTGATTAAACTTTGAGATATCAACATTAGCTTCACAGATGTGCGGAATCATATCATCAATCAAATCAATTTTAACTACAAGACCTTTTTTCCATTTTTCATGTGGTAAGATTTGAGACATTTTGTCTAATGTTTGCAAAGATGCTTCTGAAATACCAATTCCATTAATGTAAACTGTATCAAAATGAGCTATTGGAGTAATCTTACCATTTCTTACAGATTTATATTCAATGTATCTCAATTTAGTTAATACCTTAGCTACAGCATGTTTAAGATACAACATTCCATCACATTTACCATCTTCATCTGGACCATCATTTTTCATTTGTTTAACGACTAAACCATTTATTTTACAGTTGATTGATTTTTCAAGATTAGTACACATTTTTGAGTCCATAGCCAAAGATATATTGATTGTCAAATCTAAATCTCTAGAAATTGTTCTAACTACACAATTAACAGCTTCTAAAGAAAATCTATCTGAAATGATAAATAATTGTTCAGTTTCTGTCAATCTTCTAGAATTCAATGAATAGTAATTGAATGCAATAAATCGAATACCATGAGATATCAGATTTTGTCTTTGTTTACGTTTTATAATTGTCGACAAATGTTGTTTGACATTATTGATTTTATGTGTAGAAATATAATTCAAATCTACAACTAATTCACCTTTAATTACGTCTCCAGGTTTGAGTTGTTTAAAAGTTTGAGCAAATCTTGGATCTCTTTCAAAATGGTATGTTACATCATCTCCACAACCAGATTTCTCATTCAAAAGAAAATGTACATCTCCATTTGATTCTTTTTGTATTGTCAATGCAAGTCCATCTAATTTAGGTTCGATGACATACGCATTTGTTTTAGAAGTCTTTAATAAATTTTGAATTTGATCGACGTCTAATAATTCTCTGACTTGTAAAGATTCATCATAGATATATTTATTAAATTTTAAATTTGGTATTAAATGTTTAATTTTAGTTGATGAATAGTCGTCTTCAAAATCCTTACTAAAATTTGAAGCTCGATCATCAAAACCTAGAGTGAATGCAATTTTGTTTCTTCTTTCTAATAAATCTTTATATCTTTCAGTAGTCATGATATATTCATTTTCATACCAGTATGCATATTCTGCTTCATCTAATTTATGATCGATTAATATTAATTGTTCTTCTGTTATCATTATGTTTTCACTTCCATTCTTAATTAATCTACTTGGTATAATATTAAAACAGTTCTCATTGGTCCTGTTGCTTCTGTGCAAGTAGATAATGTAATATAATGTTTAGCTTTCATAGCTTTATCTGGAAAATCTATTTTAATTTGTGATTTTTCTACTTGTTGTTTTAACCATTCTTCATTTAAGTCGTTTGGAAAGAATCTTCTATCATAAAGTTTAGTGATTCTTACAGCCATTATCTCATAATAATGAGTTCCTTGAGCTGACGTAATCTTAAATCTTGTCTTTCCTTCTTTCTTAGCTTTATCAAAACTAGCTTGATGTTCAAAATATTTAAAATTTCCAAACATCAATTCATTTTTCATTCTATGTCCAAAAATAGTTGTGTTCCAACTACCAAAATCAGATCTAGAATATCTATCCATAAATAATGTTCCATATTTAGACCATTCTTTTTTATTGATTTCGTGATGCAACCAATAATCATCTTCCTTTTGATTTCTTGGATAAACTATTGGATAAGCTGATGGTAAAATCTTACCTTCTATCAAAGCAACTACATTATCATTTTTATAAGTCTTTTTCAAAGCTTCAACTAATTGTTTTCCTAATTCTTGCTGAGCTAATGAATCTGACTTTTCAGATTTTGATCGAATTTCTTTGATTGCTATTTCTGATTGTTGATTAGCTTCATCTAAAGCTTGTTTAGACTTATACCAATCTAAGCCTAAAATCGAAATTGCTGTGATAAAACTAAATAATGAAATGAAAAATAAAAACTTAGTGAAAAATGAACTTTTCTTCTTTTTCATTTGTTTATTCATTTATTAATTTTCAAATCTCCTTACTTAATATCGATTTATATTATAATTATATCATACTTTTGATGACTTGTACATACCTAATCAAAAAAAAAAATTAAAGACCTTCATATTTCTACAAAGGTCTTTAAGATTCGTTTAATGGCTAGTTATATGACGTCAATCATATTAATTTATTGTTTTATTTAGAGATTTCTATTTAATAGATTATTTAGAAACTTCTTCTTTTACTTCTGATTTCTTTTTGATTGCTACGTAAGCTCCTGCACTAGCTAATCCAACACCAGCTATACCAGCTGCTATTTTAGCTGTTTTATTATCATCACCTGTTTGAGGCATAGATTCTGGAGCTGTACCTTTACCATTATCTACTGTACCTTTACCATTATCTGCAGGTGCTTTACCATTAGCTGATTCGTTATCATAAGCTGTTCCAGGAACTGCGATTACAATATCTTCTACTTCAACTTTATTGTTTTTAGAAGATTTCAAGTAATAAATGTGTCCAGCTTTACCTTTGAATTCGATTACACCATCTTCTCCATTTTTATTTGATGAAGTTAAAGTTTGCATTGGTGTTTCTTGATTCCAATCTTTTGCTTTAGCTTTCTTCAACATTTCTTCTTCTAATGCTTTACCAGTTAATGTAGAAGATCCTTTCATATCAGTGATGTCAAACAAATACATCATTACTCCATTTTCTTTTACATTAATCTTAATATCCTTTTCTACATTTTGTGGTGTCGTAGTTGCAGTTGATTGATTTGTAGTTGATTGATTTGTAGTTGATTGAGTTGTAGTTGATTGAGTTGTATTTGATGGTGTAGTTGTTGATGTTGATTGAGTTGTATTAGATGTTGATGGTGTGCTAGTTGATTGAGTTGTAGTTGAATTAGTATTTGATGGTGTAGTTGTTGAAGTTGATGTTGAAGGTTTAACTTCATTTTGCTTATCATCAGTTTTTTCAACTGTAATCTTAGATTCGATTACTTTACCATCTTTAATAGTAACTTTAGGTTGAATTACTTCTTTCTTTTGATCTTTATCTTTGTCTTTGTCTTTGTCTTTTTCTTGATCTTTATCTTTGTCT
>ERZ1673699.364-NODE-364-length-53154-cov-23.984745_pt1 | contig 53154 bp, 64 predicted proteins | sample MGYA00580229_ERZ1673699 | MGnify/ENA primary metagenome ERZ1673699 (study PRJEB41218, sample SAMN15661785) | gut metagenome | host: Homo sapiens | place: Canada: London | collected 2015-08-20/2019-03-30 | study: EMG produced TPA metagenomics assembly of... | reverse complement strand
TTGTTGCTGAACAAAATCGCTCATTTTTCAACATCAAGTCTTTCATTGATAAAACGAGATAGCGTATTCCTATCCACTTTGCATATTTTGGCTATTTTTCGTTTAGATACGCCAACTTGCAATAACTCTCTAATCAGATTTTCTTTACCCGATAACTTGTATTTTTCGGGAGAGTTCTTTTTCCCTTTTGGGCGACCAAGTATAACCCCTTCAGCCTTTTTACGTGCTAATGCTTCTTTTGTACGTTGGGAGATAAGATTACGTTCTATTTCAGCAGATAAGCCAAAAGCAAAAGCCAAAACCTTACTCTGTATATCCTCTCCAAGTCTGTAATTATCCTTGATAGTCCATACTCTACATTCCTTTGTCATACATACATTGAGAATTTCCATTATCATAAAGAGATTACGACCAAGACGGGACAATTCAGCACAGATGATTAGATCATCTTTTTGTATTCGCTTTAGAAGGGTTCCAAGTTGCCTTTTGTTATAGGCTTTTGTACCACTAATAGTTTCTTCTATCCAACCATCAATTTTGATGTTTTCTTTCTCACAGAAATTGTTGATTTCAAATCGCTGATTCTCTACAGTTTGTTTATCACTGCTTACCCTAATGTATCCGTAAATCATAATTTTAAATGTTATTTATTCCAACGCAATAGCGAAGGATTCCATTTAGAAATTACTCCTTTTACTTCGTATTATATTATATAGAAACATCAAAAACTGCAATGCACGATAACATTTAGGCACTACATATAATATAGAAAAATTGGTTACTTCCGCTCTGCAAGCGTTCTGCAATGCTGTTTACTAACGCTTACAAGTTAGGGCGGAGGTAATACCACTTGTAGTAATCTTATGAGTCACACTGCCTTGGAAATTTTGATATTTTTTCAAGTGTAAAGACACCTCGGAATTCAATAAATGATAAATTTCCAACTTATTTGTACGTTAGACATGAAAAATACATTTTCAACATCGGCAACTCAATTATTTTCCCATTTACCAATCAAGAATCACATGCAACTATAAAATATCACATTTGGGGAAATAAAAAACAACGGGAACTTTATGGTATCAATCCATAGAATTCTCATTGTTTTATATATGACTATCAGAGTATTATGTTTTGTATTTCGGTTCAAGTGTGAAACCAAGGACAGCGTTCAATCCAAGAGCGACTACGAGAAATTGACAGGTTCCGGTGCTATTGCCCGCAAGGGAATGTTCAATGTTTACCAGAAGAAGAGCGATTATTACTTTGAAGTGCCGGCAAGGCTGCTGGGACGTGATATGCTGGTAGTAAATAAATTACAGCGTGTTCCTTCCGAACTGAATGAGGCAGGTGTGAACCGTGGTACGAATTACGAAAATCAGATGGTGCGTTTTGAATTGGACAAGGCTGCCAACAAGCTGTTGGTACGTCAGAGCCGTCCTCTTCCGTTGGCGCCGGATGAGGATGCCATACGGCAGTCCGTACTGGATAATTATATTTCTCCGCTGATAGCCGGTTTCAAGATTGAGGCATTCAATAATGACTCTACCATGATAGTGGTCAAGGTCAACGATATTTATGATGGTACAGAGACGAGTATCAATAATGTCTTTACGAATATCAACCTGGGAACTTCGGCCATCAAGAATCTCTCCCGCATTTTATCTATCAAAGCTTTTGAGAACAATGTGGTAGCCACTTCCGAGTTGACAACTAAGGTGACCGAGGGAACAACGACTGTGTTTGTTACGGTCGAAGTCAGTTCCTCTCTGTTGCTGTTGCCGGAGAAACCTATGATGGGACGTCTGGATAGTCCGCGCGTAGGTTACTTTACCAATCCGTTGTTGAATTACAGTGACGGTCAGCAGCGTGTAGACAAGAAACCCTTCATCACCCGCTGGCGTCTGGAACCGAAACCGGAAGACCGGGAGCGTTACCTTCGCGGTGAATTGGTGGAACCGGCCAAGCCGATTGTGTTCTACATCGAGAACTCCACTCCCCGTCGTTGGCGGAAATATATCAAGCAGGGAATCGAGGATTGGCAGGCTGCTTTTGAACGTGCCGGATTCAAGAATGCTATCATAGCCAAGGAACTGACGGACAGCATGAATGTGGATAAGGATGACGTGAACTACTCCGTGCTGACCTACGCCGCCTCCACCAAAGCCAATGCCATGGGCCCCTCTATCCTCGACCCCCGTTCGGGCGAGATATTGGAAGCGGACATCATGTGGTGGCATAATGTGCTGGGCATGCTCCAGGAATGGATTACAGTGCAAACCGGTGTCGTACGTCCCGAAGCAAGAGGAGCAAGGCTGCCGGATGAACTGATGGGTGATGCCATGCGTTTTGTGGCATGCCATGAGGTGGGACACTCGTTGGGATTGCGTCACAATATGATTGCTTCCTGGACTTTTCCGACAGATTCTCTGCGTTCCAAAACATTTACGGATCGTATGAATACCACTTCCTCCTCTATCATGGACTATGCACGTTTCAACTATGTGGCACAGCCGGGTGACGGTGTTACGGCGCTTTCTCCCCATATCGGTCCGTATGATATGTTTGCCATAGAATACGGTTATCGTTGGTATGGTAAAGAAACCCCAGAAGCAGAGAAGGACTTGCTTGCCGACTTTCTGAGCCGTCATGCAGACCGTTTATATAAATATAGTGAGGCGCAGGATGTACGTGATGCCGTAGACCCGCGTGCGCAGAATGAAGATTTGGGCGATGATGCTGTCCGCTCGTCTCTGCTGGGTATTGAGAACTTGAAGCGTATTGTTCCTCAAATCATCCAATGGACTACTACCGGCGAGAAAGGACAGACTTATGAAGAAGCTTCCCGCCTATACTATGCGGTTATCAACCAATGGAACAATTATCTTTATCATGTATTGGCAAATATCGGTGGTATCTATATAGAGAACACGGTTGTGGGAGACGGACAGAAAACCTATACCTTTGTGGAGAAAGAGAAGCAGCAAGCAGCCTTGAAGTTCCTGCTGGATGAAGTGCTGACCTATCCCAAATGGCTGTTCGACACAGAAGTGGGAGAGTACACCTACTTGCTGCGCAACACTCCGCTGGGCGTAGTGGAAAATGCACCGACACAAGTGTTGAAGAATGCCCAATCCTATATCCTTTGGGATTTGCTGGGCAACAACCGCCTGATGCGTATGTTGGAGAACGAATCGGTGAACGGCAAAAAGGCTTTCACGGTGGTAGAGCTGATGGATGGCCTGCATCGCAACATCTTTGCCACTACGGAACGCGGTGCCTTGCCGGACGTCATGACACGCGCCTTGCAGAAGAACTTCGTAGATGCACTGATTACGGCAGCTGCCGAAAGCGAAGGAGTGAAAATAAACAAAAAACTGATGGACAACCACTTCTTGCTGGACCATCAGACTGCCCTTTGCAGCTGTGACGAGCATGCCGGTAAGACTTTGGATGCCGACCGTATGGGTGCACACCGCGAACTGAACTTCTACGGTTCGCAGATAAACCGCGTATCTGATGTCATCTCCGTGAAGCGTGGTGAGTTGCTTCGCATCAAAGAATTGCTCCAAAATCGTCTGGGTGCATCGGATATAGCCACTAAATATCATTATAAGGATTTGATTTTGCGTATCAATACTGCATTAGGAGTAAAGTGATTTTTCTTTTCAATAGAGTATTAATTAATTTTATATGTAACGCATGAAAAAACGTGTATTAATCGTTTTGCTATGCTTTGTAGGAGCTTTGTCATCTGCTTTTGCTGCAGAGAAAAAAGTCCAGGGCGTAGTAATATCTTCAGAGGATAACCTACCGCTTATCGGTGCTTCCGTTTATGTGACTGCGGAAGACTTGAAAAAGGCGGGGAGTGCTCAGACTACAATGGGGGTCATCACTGATGTGGATGGTCAGTTCTCTATCGCTATACCTGCGGGGATAACCCGTTTCTTTTGTAGCTACGTGGGATATGACGTATTGGAAGTGAAGCTTGTTCCGGGAAAGGAACATTATGAAATAACACTTCATGCATCTTCCCAAATGCTCGATGCCGTTGTTGTGACGGGTTACCAGACAGTGGAGCGCCGCAAGCTGACGGCAGCGGTATCCAAACTGGATATATCGGACGAGACCATCGGTGCAGTAAAAAGTATCGACCAGGCACTTGCCGGACAAATTGCCGGACTTTCTGTCAGCCAGACTTCCGGTGCTCCGGGTGCTCCGGCAAAGATACGCATTCGCGGTACTGCTTCATTGAATGGTACACAAGACCCTTTGTGGGTGCTGGACGGCATTCCTTTGGAGGGAACGGATGTTCCCGAACCGGATGAGCTGAATGACATCACCAACATGAAGCAATCTTCCATTGCAGGCCTGAATCCGGCAGATATTGAGAATATCACTATCCTGAAGGATGCGGCAGCCACTGCCATCTATGGTGCGAGGGCAGCCAATGGCGTCATTGTGATTACAACAAAGAAGGGTAAGGTCGGTAAACCGGTTATCAATTTCTCGTCCCGGTTTACCTATACTCCTACATTGAGCCTTGACCGGTTGAACTTGCTGAACTCAGCGGAGAAAGTAGGATTGGAAATGGATATGATCCGTAATAACTATTCTCCGGACAATCATAAAGGAGGCGTATATAATATTCTTTCCAATTACAATGAGTTGTCTGCTTTTCAGAATGGAGGATGGGATGCCTTGAGCAGTGATACACAAGCTGCCATCAACCGTTTGAAGAGTGTTAATACAAACTGGGGAGATATCCTTTTCCGCGATGCTTTCAGCCAGGAATATAACTTGAGCCTTTCCGGCGGTACGGAAAGGGTTACGTATTATACCTCTTTCGGCTATTATAAAGAGGATGGAAATGTGGACGGTGTGGGTATGGACCGTTTCAACTTGGTAGGAAAGACTTCCTATAAGGTGAACAGTATACTGAAAGTGGGTGTCTCCATGTTTGCCAACCGTCGCAAAAATACCAATTATCTGACAGATGCATACGGTATGTCGAATCCCGTGTTCTATTCACGCAAGGCTAATCCGTATTTTGAACTTTATGACAAGAATGGCAACTATAATTACGACTACGATATTCAGAACAACACTGATAAGGATTTAGGATTCAACATCTTTGAAGAACGGCAGAACACGTCTAATGAAAGCGTGGTGAATTCTTTTTCATCTATATTTGATGCGGAGCTACGGTTCAATGACAAGTGGAAGCTGACTTCCCAGTTTGGCTATCAGTTGGAAAAGACTTCCAGAGAAGAAATAGCGGACTGGGAAAGCTATGCCATGCGCTATTACTATAAGTTGAGCGAATACTCCCAAGGTGGAGAAACCAAACACTTTCTGCCCGAAGGAGGTATGCAGAAGTCTTATGAGAACTCCAATTCACAGATTACTTGGAAGGCGATGGGAGAATATCGCGACAGCTTCAATGATATTCATGAACTGGAAGTGATGGCAGGTACCGAACTGCGCAAGACTTGGTACGAAACCTTGTTCTCGGCAGGGTATGGCTTCGACCGCAAGACGTTGACCACCAAGCCGGTGATTTTCCCCAACGAAAGTTATGCCACGTCTTTCCCGCTCCATCAGACGACGTATAAGGAGAATGCTTATGTGTCTTTCTACTCTACGGCCTCCTACTCTTTATTGAATCGCTACACGGTGGGAGGAAGTATCCGTTTTGACGGTTCCGATCTTTTCGGTGTGAATAAGAAGTACCGCTATCTTCCTCTTTATTCTGTCAGTGCCTTGTGGCGTCTGTCACAAGAACCGTTTATGCAGCAGGCCAAGTGGGTAGATAACCTGGTGTTCCGTGCATCTTACGGTCTGCAGGGAAATATTGACAAGAATACTTCTCCGTTCCTGCTGGGTACATATCGGTCGGAGAGTATTTTGCCCGGAGTATCGGAAGATGTAATTATCATTAATTCCGCTCCCAACAAGAAGTTGCGTTGGGAAAAGACGCAGTCTGTCAATGCCGGCTTTGATTTTTCTGTATTGAACCAGGCTATCAATCTGAGCGTGGACTATTATTACCGTAAGGGTACCGATTTGATAGCTTTGCGCATGCTTCCTCTGGAGACGGGCTTTACTTCAATGAACGTCAACTGGGCAAGTATGGAGAACAAAGGTGTGGAAATCAGCTTGTCTACCCGTAACATAACGACAAAAAACTTCTCCTGGTACACAAATTTCAATTTTGCCTATAACGGTAATAAGGTATTGCAGGAAAACATACCGGAGCAGCAGACCACTCCGGGACGTGAAGGCTATCCTGTAGGGGCAATTTTCGCACTGAAGACTGCGGGAGTGAATAAGGAAACCGGTAATATGATGTTCTATAATCCGGAGGGAGAGAAAGTGACCTTGAAGGAGCTTTACCGCCTGAAGGACGAGTGGGGGATAGGTATTGCCTCTTCCGATGTAACTGCAGCCGAAGAGAGAACCTTTTATTCGTATATCGGGAGTAGCGATGCTCCTTATACGGGAGGTTTGATTAATACCTTCAGCTATAAAAACTGGGAGCTGAATGTCAATTTCTCTTTGACGTTTGGCGGGTATGTACGTACGCAACCCTCTTATGACATCATCAATCCGGATTATGGCAAGAACTATAATGCGGATGTGCTGAACCGCTGGACTCCGGAAAACCCGAATGCGGAGCTTCCGGCATTTATGCTGAGTGCTTCCAACCCGGAAGAGTACTCCTGGTATGATTCTAAAACCATCTGGAGAGATTTGGATATCTGGGTGAAGAAGCTGAACTACGTACGTTTGCAGAATCTGCGTCTGGGTTACCGTATCCCTGAGCTCCTGACAAAGCGTTTGGGAATGAACTCGGCAACGGTATCTATTGAAGGACGCAATCTCTTCGTGTTTGGTTCGGGATATAATAACTACATGGATCCGGAGTCGATGTACAATCCTTATGCAACTCCCGTACCCAAGTCGGTTACATTCAGTTTGAACTTGAATTTCTAACTTCAAAAGCAGAAAGAAAATGAAGAAAACAATAAGTCTGATGATAATGGCCTGCATGCTTCTGCTTGCGGCATGCGACAACTATCTGGATATACAGCCTACCGGTAGTGTCATTCCCAATTCTTTGGCTGAGTATAGAGCGTTGCTTGCCCGTTCTTATAAGGACGTGAGTAAATTCAGTGACCGGGGAATGGCTTGTTTCCGTTCCGACGAGATGCAGGTTCGGGATAATGAATATGACCAAAATTATTATATGGATATAGAGCGCTGGAACGACCTTGCTCCCAATGCCTATACCTCATCGTTTGAATGGGCCAAGTATTACAATGTGCTTTTTATTGCCAATCACGTTATTGAGAGCAGAAGTGATATTAAGGAAGGCACTGAGGAAGAGATAAATCAGCTTGTAGGAGAAGCGTATATGCTCCGTGCTTATGTACATTTCTTATTGGTAAATCTTTATGGACAGCCCTATACTAAGGAGGGAGCTTTGGATACCAAATCGGTACCGCTGAAATTGGATACGGATTTAGAGAAAGTCCTGAAACGCAATACGGTGGAAGAAGTTTATACTTCCATCCAAGCAGATATTGACGAGGCACGCAAACTGGTCACGAAGGCAGAATGGGAACAGAGATATTCATATCGTTTCAATGCGGCTTCGGTAGAGGCGTTTCAATCACGCGTATCCCTTTATAAGGGCGAGTGGCAGACGGCTTGGGATGCTGCTGAGGCAGTGCTTGCCGTGAAGTCTGTATTGGTAGATTTGAATGATGCCGCTGCAACTCTTCCTAACAGTTATAATTCCGTGGAAAATATTACTCCACTGGAGACGCCTCTGAGCAGTACAATCAATGGGGCTGCTCTGGCTACTCCGGTTTTTCTCTCCCTTTATGCTGAGAACGACCTTCGGCTGGACAAATATTTTGCTGAAACGGATGAAAAAGGTTTCCGGAAGAATAAGAAGGCGGGAAGCAATAACTACTTGTGTACTTTCCGTGTGGGTGAAATATATCTGACGGCTGCTGAGGCTGCTGCCCGACTTGGAGAACTGTCTCAAGCACGTACTCGCCTGCTGGAACTGATGCGGAAACGTTATGCACCGGAGGCCTACGAAGCGAAATCCGTTGTTGTCAATGCCATGGATAAGGAAGCGTTGGTACAGGAAATATTAGATGAACGTGCCCGTGAACTTGCTTTTGAAGGACATCGCTGGTTTGACCTTCGTCGTTCCACCCGTCCGCGTTTGGAGAAAGTGCTTGATGGTACGCGTTATGTACTCGAAGAGAATGATGCCCGCTATACATTGGCCATTCCGAAAGAAGCCATAGAAGCCAATCCGGGATTGCTGAACTGATAAAGATAAAACTCCCCGATTCTGTATTGACGAGAATCGGGGAGTTTTGTCTTTATGTGGATTGGATATGTATTTTTTACGTACCTTTGCACCGTTTTTTGTAATAGACAGTATAAGATGATACAGAATCAGAGACCTCCTATCCGTAGAATTGCTTTTCCTATTCTTATAGCATTGAGTATTTCGCATTGTTTGAACGATATGCTGCAATCGGTTATTTCGGCAGTATACCCTTTGTTCAAGGAGGATTTATCCTTGAGTTTTGCCCAGATTGGTCTGATTACGTTAGTGTATCAGATGTCGGCGTCCGTGTTTCAGCCTCTAATGGGATTGTTCTTTGATAAGCGCCCCATTGCCTGGTCATTGCCGATAGGTATGGGCTTTACTTTGGTCGGTATCATGAATCTGGCTTTTGCTACTAATCTGTATTGGTTGCTGGCTTCGGTATTCATTGTGGGTATCGGTTCGTCTGTACTCCATCCGGAGGCGTCACGTATTGCTTTTCTGGCTTCCGGCGGAAAACGCGGACTGGCGCAGTCTCTATTTCAGGTGGGCGGGAATTTGGGAGGCTCGCTTGGACCGTTACTGGTGGCTTTGCTGGTAGCTCCTTACGGGAGGAGATACATTGCCTTTTTTACGGTTTTTGCCTTGATTGCCATCGTGGTGATGATTCCTATATGTCGTTGGTTCCGTTCCTACTTGAATCATATCAAGAAACGCCCGATGCTTGTGGCAGGAAAGATAGAACGTCCCCTTTCTTCAAGAATGACGGTGTTTGCCATAAGTATTCTGCTGATACTTATCTTCTCCAAATATATCTATATGGCAAGTTTGACGAGCTACTATACATTCTATCTGATCCATAAATTTGGTGTTACTGTTCAGGATTCACAGCTCTTCTTGTTTGTCTTCCTGGTAGCTACTGCCATCGGAACATTGGTGGGAGGTCCCGTAGGTGATAGGATAGGACGTAAGTATGTTATCTGGGCTTCCATTCTTGGAACGGCTCCATTCAGTATGATGATGCCTCACGTAGGGCTTGCATGGACAGTAGTGCTGAGCTTCTGTGTCGGTCTGATGCTTTCTTCCGCTTTTCCTGCCATATTGCTGTACGCCCAGGAATTGCTACCCAATAAGCTGGGTTTGATTTCCGGGTTGTTTTTTGGTTTCGCTTTTGGAATTGCCGGTATCGCTTCGGCTGTATTGGGAGGTATGGCAGATAAGTATGGTATAGAGGCTGTTTATAATGTATGTGCCTTTATGCCTTTACTGGGGTTGGTGGCTTGCTTTCTGCCTAATTTGAAAAAGAGATAGAGATTTTTTATTCCCATTGTCAGCCATACGGAGAGAACGAAAGGTGCGGTCAATGTAATAATTCCCCAATTCATTCCCACAATTTGCAATACAACAGAGAGTAAAACGGAACATGCAGCCCATATACAGCTCATCCAGCTTTTACCTCCTAAAGCAAGGGCACACAATACGCCATTATATCCCATCAGACCCATATTCAAAGCTTCGGAATCCACTCCCAATAATGTGGCTAGGAGGAGGGGGAGAAGTGCTCCCAATATGGTATATACTGCTGCATTCCGGGAATTCACGAGAATGCCTGCAAGGAAAAATAGTCCGGTCATCATGTTTCCTTGAAACATCACCTGGCCTATGCCCATACTGAAACATTGTAAGTAATTTATGGAGGAAGAAGCGGGTGTTTCTGTATCAGAGACGAGTAGCATGTCAGGCATCAGCCAACTGCACAATCCCAGCAGCATCCATACAGAAAGGATAAAAGGGGTAGTGAATCCGGGCAACACGCGTTGCATGTTGAAAAACCGTGCAATGTAGGTAGATGCACACGAGGCAATAGCCATCAGCATCAAGGAACTTACAGTCAGAAGCATAAAGACCCCTACGGCTATTCCTACCAGTGTACCGTTAAAACCATATAATCCATTTTTTATATCATCACAGTCATATCCTGAGATACGGGCTGTCAACGTACTTATTATGTTGCCACTTACAGCCAATAGGCCCATTTGCCATGAATTCAAAAAGATTCCAATCAACATCAATAATCCGGACAATGCATTGTTTTGGAACATGACTTGCCCTATGCCACGTCCTAAAATAAGTAATGACTTGCGTGTAAAAGCTTCTTTCATGAGTTGTCGAATGAAAATGGACTATATGTAAATTTATAGCTCGTTAATGCGTACAAAAAAAACGATTAGACTAATCTAACCGTTTTAATTTTCGTGGAGCGTATGAGACTCGAACTCATCACCTCGACACTGCCAGTACAGCACGGATATGATTACTATTGTCTGTTTTACAAGGTATTGTGGCATATCTGAAAATATACAAAGATTCGTTTTGGTAAAATATAGGGTTATTTCAGTTGTTTATACGTCCTATGTTTTCAAGTACCTCGTCGATGAAAAGCGAACGATAGTGCGGACATTCCAGTACACCCTTTTCTTTCGCTTCCCGGTACACCTTTGAGAATAGTTTTGCTTTCTCCTTGTCGGTGGTCGGCAACTCATCTATGGGAGTGGCAAGGAACCGACACCCCCAGCCTTTGCAGGTAGGGGTGAGTTGGCAATAGTCTGTTCCTTCACAAGTGGACGCACATTGAGATATTATGGTTTTCATTTGTCTAATTTTACAGCTATACCTTCAATGATATATTGGTCTTTATTTAAATTTTTCCCTTTTAGGTTTATGATAGCATTAGCTCCAAAAGTTTTTGCTTTTTCTACTAACCTATCTACCATATATTCAGGCGATGCAATGGCATAATCCGCAAATGTATTAGGGTCTCCCTGCTTGATTATTATGAGTCCATCGGTATCACTAGATTTTCCTGGCTTTCCTGCTGAAAAAATGATTGAAATCTCAGAAATTGGAGTGTAGCCCAGGGATGAAGGAACGGCATTTGATGGGTAAATATAGAAACCTTCATTTACATATTTGGTGTAGTCATTTACATACGTCTTTTCTGAATATCTCATAGAGGTGCATGAACTCATAAAGGCTATTATAGCCCCCAAAAATAGCTTTCTCATATATTGTGTTGGTTTAAAATTATAATCTCATATTACGTTCGACCACCTTTATTACATTGTATATCTCTACCACATCATCAAGGTTAACGGTGTAGTCATTGAATAACTCATTGAGCGAGTGGCAGGTGATATTACCTTTATCATCTTGATTGGTAATTTGTTTGATGGATATACCGTTTGTACGGTGTACAATAACAAAGTACCAATCGTTGATATGAAGTTTGGGTAGCCAAAGGTCACGTTTTACCTCCCTTGCTAAAACTTTGTCGCCATCGCAGATGGCAAGCCTGCTGTTATCATCCATGCTGTCACCTTCTGCTTCAAATATGCGGTATTTCCCGTGGTAAGTCTTGTCTACAATGACCGGCATTGTGGGCAAGGTATCTATATATTCGGTATCTCCATATCCGGCGAGATAACCACATTGTGCTTTGATGTGAACTACTGGAACACTCATGTAATTTAAGTTCTCTACAATATGAGCATTGCTTTGTTTGATTTCTAATTGAGACTGGAGGTAAGATATTAGTTTCTCTTTTTCATAAATCTCATTGGATATTTTTTTTATATCATCAAAATTTAGATTCTCTTTTATCTCAATTTTATCAGATGGTTTATAACCGTATTTATTTCCTGTTCCAAACACACAATATGTTTGATTAAAGCCGAAAACCTCACATATAGTGGCAATTTGTTCTATTGTAAAATTTCTATTGTTATCTCCTAATGCATTTGTTATTGTGTTATATTTAATACCAGTGGCTTCGTGAAGCTCTTTTGGAGATATATTTTTCTCCTTGATAAGTTCAATAACACGTAATGTAGAGTCTTTTTTGGGCATGTTTACATTAATTAACACACAAAATGTGTGTATTTTCATTGAATTATTTGTTTTCACACAAAAAGTGTGTTATCTTTGCAACATCAACGTCAACAACAGCAGCAAAGATGCGAAGTTTAAGTGAGATAACCAAAAAAACAACATACCTAAAAAGGAGTAAGACAATGAAAAAGTACGATTTACACAAGATTATGAAAGCGGCTCACGAGATATACAGAAGATATTTCAAGCTATACCAGCTTACTCACGGTGTACAGACTTTCGGTGATTGCTTGAAACTCGCTTGGGCTAACGAAAAGAAACGTGTTGCTGATGAAGAAGCGAGAAAGGCTGAGAAAGAAGTAATGAAAGCAGCTTTGGTACGACCGGAAAGAAGAAGTTCTTATGATTACTGCAACGCTTCAGCTTCAGCTTACTACAATCAGAACAGCAAAGGGGCCTTCGGTTCCCGTTACGTAGGCGATTAAGATAATTATTCGCAGAAAAGGCAGCTACATATACCATGCAGAACAGCTGTACGCTTAACATGAATACTTGCGCAAGTGGCGTGCAAAGCCTTGCATGGGCGAATTGGAAGATTCTCCGTCCGGTCATTGAGCCTACCCTTTGATGGGAGATGGAGAACGAAATGGAGTGATTGCCCTAAGTAATCCGTTCCAGAAAGCGATACTGGCGCTTACCCTCAATCCCAGCATAGAGGACGCGAGAGATACCCGGAGTAGCAAGAATTTGCGACGATGTCTGAATGGAAGTTCAGAACGAGCGAAAGATTTGCAACGGTGCGAAATAGGAAGCCGACATGCCCCGAACGGTCATGCAGCGAAGTACAGTAGCTGATAACTCCGGTGGGAAGAGCAGAGAGAGCTTATCGGGGCACGAATATTAATCGAAAATAGAGAGAATATGAATGAAATAATAGATTACATTAAGGATTCACCAATCGAGTATGCGATTGATGCCTTGTCTGTGAATTATGTGATACAGACTATTGTTCAAATGGTACTGTTCCCCTTTGTGCTATACTTTTGTTGGAGGGTTTTTAAAAAGATACTTCGTAACATGAAATAATTAACAGAAACTCCTTACAATAGTATATGTAACCAATACGATGATAAACAGCAGGAATGAGACATACGAACATCCTTCACAGAATACGAAGATTTTTCTTTTTGGTATGCTTTCATATACGTAAGCTTGACCGTGCGGTAATTCCTCGTTATGATATTTTCTTAGGTATTCCCGATAGGTGCGCACAGCTTGATTGCTCAACACTCTATTCTCGTATAAAGATATTCCAGAGAAAAGGATACAGAGTGCATTTACGCATATTGCAGTCACAAGGAGAAGCTTGTTGCAAAGACTGTCCTCTGAAGGACTGCTTAAAGAAATGATTACTGCAAAGGTGGTTGAAGCTACCATTAAAAGTGTTGTTTGTATTTTGAATACCCATTCTGTTCGTTCATCCAGAGAACGCATGTAGAGTCTGATTAGATTTCTTTCACTACTCATGCTTACTTAATTTTAAATGTGGCAATGCAAAGTTAAGTAAATCTCCCGAATAAAGCGTGATGCCGCCAATCGGATTGGCTCGGGAGAGCTCAAATACTAATCATTAAAATTTTATAGCGATGAAAAAGCGAATAATCACAGAAAACTACACTCCGGCTTTGAGAGATATGGAGGTAGGGGAAGTTCTAACTTTTCCGGTTAAGGCGTATAATTCCATAAAGGGGACAATTATCCCCCGATTGAGATTGGAGTTCTGCGTTGAGGATGCTGACTGGAAAGTAGGGGAGGTTGACAAGAGGAAAGGTATTTTTGATGTGGAAAGGGTCGCATGATGATTTCCCTTTCTCCTACGGAACTGCTTGTCGCGAATGAGTACTGCAAGGGGCTTGCCGACAAGGAGGTGGCGGACAATCTGAATAAATCGGTTTGGACTGTCAAGACCCAGAAAAGGGCGATATATCGGAAGCTGGGTATCTCCAAAGATACGGAACTGCTTCTGTATATGATTTGTGATAGGCTTAAGCGTGATTTTGATTTGAAGGAATTACGCAGACACGGGCTTGAATTCCTATTCTCCATTCTGTTCTTATTGATGCAGGTCACTTGCAATGATATTGATTTACGGAGAATGAGAATACCCTCACGGACACGGACAGCCATGCGGTATATGAGGTTTGGTAAAAGGAATAGTAATGACTTTAATTTTTTGGAAGTATGATATACACTCATAACAATCAATGGCGTTCTACAATATTGATTGATGGAACGGCAGAGGCGAAGTTGGCAGATGTATTGTTCATTATGGAGAATGAAACTTTCGGTCAAAGAAAATCCGCTTCATTGGTCGGTGGCTTGGGAAGGCTTATAAAGTTAATAGAGGAAGGAAAAATAAGAAGTGATAAGCCCACCAATAAGCAAAATGGAAAGTGGTTCTGTAATGCGGCAGATGTACTGAAATTCGCAATAATCAAACGTAGAAAACCGAGAAAAAACAAGAAACATGAAAAGAATGATTCTCAACGTGCTATTGCTTAATGTATTAGCTACTCCTTGTTTGTTGGTATTCAACGAAAACATGGAATGTTGGTTCTACAATGTGATAGGAATATGCTATTCGTTCTTCTTCGCTATGGAGATGAAGAAGGCATTCAAGATATAAACCTCAGCGGAGGAAGTGTATTACTCATAAATTAGATTGATTTTTAAGTTAGACTGTTAGTTGCCGCCGCTCGTGAGAGCCGTGGCAGACACGGGTAATTAGCTCAGTCAGGTAGAGCGGTACATGATATTGGTATTTGTAGTTTGTCATGGTATTATTTAAAGGTTTCATCATGTATAGGTCACGGTGTTCAAGTCCCGTATTACCCACGACTTCTATTGTTTAACCAAGAATACCGTTGTAAAGGACAACGTGAGGTGAGAGTCCTCATTTAAGTTTTTATTTTGCTTTTGTTTTAAGTGACTATCCCAGTGTGGCTTGACCGCCTATCTGGGAGCAACTTTGTTAACCTGCCTGCCCGGTCTGTGAAGATATGGTAGGCAAATATGGGCGTTCGGTGTAATGGCTAACACAACTCATTTGAGGAAATTGGCGGTTCGAGTCCGTCAACGTCCACAATCCAAGAGAGGGTTATTTAGTAGTTTTGTCGTGTTTTATTTTTTGTTTGTGTTTCAAGGTGAACGGTTTGTGAAAATAGTTCACTTATTCTGGGAACGTAGCTCAGTGGATAGAGCACCGTGTGTGGTGGAAGGTTGAGAGTTCGATTCTCTCAAGTAGATTCTTAGCTTAATGGGAGAGCACCACAAGCGGCGGTCGGTGGTTCGAATCCATCCGTTTCTACAACCCTTTATGAGAGAAAATCCGCTTTTAGTCCGAGAGTAGGGCGAAGATAGCGCAGGGAATCATCCGCGCGGCATCGGTTAGCCGTTGACTCTATCTGAAAGGTAATGCGAAATCGGATAGGATTAGGAGTATTTGTCGTTTGCGCCCCGGAGAATACGCTTCGGGGCTTTCCTTTGGCTATTTTTTTATTAACCACTTTAATATTTTCTATTATGGGACTTATCAAAAGACCTAACGAGCTGACCGTTAAGACTACCTTGTCAGCACTGATTTACGGCCAACCTGGCATGGGAAAAACAACTCTTGCATTATCGGCTCCCAATCCGGTATTGTTCGATTATGACGGCGGTATTCACCGTGTCAATGCCGCCCATCGTGTACCGACCGTCCAGATTACAAGCTGGGACGAGACGAACCAGGTACTTTCGTCCGAAGAAATCAAGGAGTTTTCCACTATTGTGATTGATACTGCCGGAAAGATGCTTTCTTTTATGGATAAGGCGATTATGGCAGCGAATCCGAAGATGAAGAAAGCGGATGGTACCCTTTCCCTCCAGGGGTATGGAGTACGTAAGAACATGTTCATCAACTTCGTTAATCAAGTCACACTCATGGGCAAGTCTGTTATCTTCGTGGCTCATGAACGGGAGGAGAAAGTAGGCGACGAAAAACAGATACGTCCGGAGATTGGTGGCTCATCTGCCGGTGATTTGATTAAGGAGTTGGATTTGGTTGGTTACATGGAAGCTATCGGTAAAGATAGAACTATTTCTTTTGACCCGTGCGAGAAGTTCTACGGCAAGAACACATGTAATCTTCCTTCTCGTATCAAGATACCCGTTATCATTGATGAGTCCGGTACCGTAACGGGTAAGAATGATTTTATGACGAATATCATTAATACCTACAAGGGGTATCAGACCAAACAAACGGAACTATCTTCCGAATATGATGCTATTCTTGACGCTATCCGTGACACGGTGGAACAAGTAACAGATGTTCAATCTGCCAATTCTGTTCGGGAAGCTATTGCGGGAATGACGCATATCTTTGATAGTAAAGTTCGGGCTGGCATGCTGCTTAACGAGAAATGCAAAAAGTTAGGTTTGAAGTTCAATAAACTCAGTAATAAGTATGAGCCAGCAGCCTAAGTACAGATTCTACCCGTCACTGCTCGATAAATTCGAGCAGTATTTACGGGCTGATGAGCAGGTAGAGAGCTTCTGGAATGTCGATAATGAAACGGGAGAATACAAGAAAAGTCCGGAAGAAATTGAAGCGGAGCTGAAGCAAAGCCTACTTGATGCGATAAACCGTGTCCCGTTTGAGAGTGAGGCAGCTGATAAAGGAACGGCCTTTAATGCTGTCATAGACTGCTATATCCACAAGAAAAAGCATATACCAAGCGAACGGGAGCCATACACCATTATCGGTGATGGAGAAACGAATACCATTCAGGTATATTTTCCTGCTACTGATATCGCGCCAGAGCGTAATTTCTTATTTGACCGTAGCTGGTGTATAGAGCAGTCGAAGTATTTTTCCGGTGCATTATCCCAAGTCTTTGTGTCCGCAGTCATTCCCACTCGCTATGGTGATGTGGAGCTTTATGGGTATATAGATGAGCTCGTTCGTGATACCGTATATGATATCAAGACAACATCTAAGTATGATTTTGGTAAGTATGAACACGGCTGGCAGCGCCATGTATATCCTTACTGTCTGATTGCTTCCAGTCAGATGGAAAGCGTGAAAGCGTTTGAGTACACTGCCTATCAGATGAAGGGCGGTACCAGCCGGACGCCACTAATTAGCGGAACGCAATACCCGGAATACTACACTTATAACCATGAACAGACGGTTAAGCTGCTTACGGCACACTGCGAGCATTTCATAGAGTTTTTGGAAGCAAATCGAGACATTATTTCTGATAAAAAAATCTTTGGATTAGAGTAATGGCACAAGAAGCAATTCTGGAAAAGGTCAACGGCGAGGTACACATAAGCAAGTCTTTTGACTTCATGTGTTCCCAGCTTCGTAATGGTAGGTATCGTGTAAAAATCGAAAGGTTCACAGAGCCAAGGACGCTGTCACAGAATGCGCTTATGTGGTTGTGGTTTACTTGTATTGAGCAGGAGACCGGGACGGACAAGCAGGATGTACACGATTACTATTGTAACCGCTTTCTCAGAAGGACTTCGTATTTCAGAGGAAAAGAAATGGTCATTGCCGGAAGCACATCGAAACTCAATACAGTGCAGATGACTGACTTTCTAAATAAGGTTCAGGCCGATGCTGCTGCCGAACTGGGAATAACGCTCCCTCTTCCGGCTGACCGTTACTATAACGAATTTATCAACGAATATAAAGACAGGAGGTAGAAATGAATATCACCAAAGCAAAAATTACGAAAGACAACACGCTTGTTGCCTCTTTCAAGAATGAGAATGAGGACAATGTAACCATTGAGGGAAAGAATCTTATCCATAAGGATTTACGTGCAGCGTTTAACGAATTGATTCCTCACCTTGCTTTCCTCTGTGAGCAGAAAGAAGCTGATGGAAAGGACTCCATAGATGAACTGCCGGAAGAAATCTTCTCTACATTCGAGGTCACGGGCTACACAGTTAGCGGTTCGGATGACAATGAAGGTGTGGTATTGGTTGGAAAACGTTTTCTTAAAAGTAAGAAGGTGCTTAACCTTATAGCTCCGTTTACCATGTTCAACAATGAGAACGAGGAATATAAGCATGCATTCGAACTGCAGCAGGCAATTGAGGCATGTAATTATGAGGTGGAACAGTATCTTACCGCTAAGAAATGGGCGGTAGTCCAGCAGGAACTTCCGTTCGATGGGGATATTCCTACGGACATTGCAGCCGACCCGGTGGGAGATGCTGCATTTGAAGAGGAAGCGAATGAGTTCCTTAAACAAGTGGTGGAACAGAGTGGCACTACTCTGACGATTGACGGGAAGAAAGTGAAGCCGAGAAACAAAAGTAAAAAAGTGAAGATTAAAGAGCCGGCAGCTTGATATGGCAGCACCTTTTTGTATCACCAAATATCCGGACGGCTTCAAACTGAAATTCATGTATCATCCGATGTTGGTTAAATGCGTGAACAATATTCCATCAGTCAAGGCTAACGCAAAGAAAGCATATCTTTTCAATGAAAAGGCGTGGTGGGTTGACTTGGCTGATGAATGGTATGTTGATACAATGGCGAAATGGGCGGTACAGCAGGGATTCTGCGGTTCCGTACAACGGTCGGAGCAAAGAAAGGCCGATATGAGCTTTGACATTGCTCCGATGCCGCAGCTGACCGTTCCCCACGGATTGCTGCTTGAACCGTACGATTACCAGAAGGAGGGCATAGCCTATGCTCTGGCCCATAAACGGTGTATCTTCGGTGACCAGCCGGGACTCGGTAAGACCTTGCAGGCAATAGGCACGGTGACGATTGCAAAATCCTATCCGTGCCTTGTTGTATGTCCGGCAGCACTTAAAATAAATTGGCAGCGTGAGTTCAAGAAATTTGCTGGAAAGCAGGCGTTAATCCTTGATGACAAGAATAAAAATACTTGGCAGCGCTTCATTGAAACCAAGTGTTGTGACATCTTCATCACTAACTACGAGAGCCTGAAAAAGTTCTTTGTATTGGATGTGAAGAATGACACGCGGTTTACGCTGAAATCAATCACCTTTGACCCACGTATAACCCTTTTCAAGTCTGTAATCATTGACGAGTCGCATAAGTGCAAGTCTACCAAGACCCAACAGAGCAAGTTTGTTGAGGGTATCTGTAAAGGCAAGGATTTCATTCTTGAACTGACGGGAACACCGGTAGTAAACGATAATACTGACCTTATACAGCAACTTAAGATAATGGGACGGTTGGAGGATTTCGGAGGGTATAAGACATTCACCGAACGTTTCTGTAATGGGCCGAAGAAAGCCTCCAATCTGAAAGAACTGAACTGGCGTCTTTGGAATACCTGTTTCTTCCGGCGTGAAAAAGCCAAGGTATTGACCCAGCTTCCGGACAAGACGAGGCAGTATATTGAGATGGATATCACCACACGGCTTGAATATGAAAAAGCGGAAAGCGACCTTATACAATACCTACGTGTTTTCAAGAATGCAGACGATGAGAAGATTGCTAAATCTATGAGAGGTGAGGTAATGGTTCGTATGGGCATTTTGAAAGCCATCTCTGCACGTGGGAAAATCAAGGCGGCAGCTGATTTCATCCATGATGTGATAGATGGAGGCGAGAAACTGATTGTCTTTGCCTACCTAAAAGAAGTAGTATTGGAACTGAAGAAGATGTTTCCCAAAGCTGTAACGGTTACGGGTGAGGATAACGCTACGCAGAAACAGATGGCTGTCGATGCTTTTCAGAACAATCCGGATTGTACGTTGATTATCCTTAACTACAAATCGGGCGGTACCGGGCTCACCTTGACTGCTTCCAGTCGTGTAGCCTTCATCGAGTTCCCATGGACTTTTTCTGACTGTGAGCAGGCAGAAGATAGAGCACACCGTAATGGGCAGAAAAATAACGTCAACTGTTACTACTTTCTTGGTAAGAATACCATTGATGAATACATGTATGATGTTATCCAGCGAAAGAAAGGCATAGCTAACGGTGTTACCGGAACGGATGATGTGGTTAAGGAGAATGTAGTAGATATGGCTATGGACTTATTCAAAGGAAGATTATGAGAAAGAAACAAACTACACCGCAATCGGAAAGTCAGATACAGCATAGCTGTCTGACTTGGTTCCGGATTCAATACCCGTCTTTGAGTCTTATGTTGTTCGCCGTTCCCAACGGAGGAAAGCGTGATGCCAGGACTGGAGCACAAATGAAGTACGAGGGAAGTGTAAGGGGTGTTTCCGATTTGATACTGCTTGTACCTAAGAAAGGATTTTCCGCCCTCTGCATCGAAATGAAGAGACCGAAAGGGAAACAAAGCGAGGAGCAGATAAGATGGCAGAGAGAGGCTGAAAAGTTCCGAAATAAATATGTGGTATGCCATTCTCTTACTGAGTTTATGAATGAAGTCAATTCTTACCTATTATGAACTATATTGAGCTAATAAAGAACTTCTGGTTGCAACATAACGCATATTCGCTAACTGTCACAGAAACCGCTTTGTATTTCTATCTGTTAGAAACTAACAACCTCTGTAGGTGGGCGAATACGTTTAACCGTAACAATGGTAAAGTTCTTGCAGACCTTAGCATAGCCTCTCTAAAGACTTTGTCAAATGCTCGGAATAGATTAAAACAAGTAGGATTGATTGACTTCAAAACGAAGAATGGAAGCCCGAATGTAGTGTACACCTTGGTAAAATTTACCGAGGTTGGTGCGCAGGTTGGTGCGCAGGTTGGTGCGCAGGTTGGTGCGCAGGTTGGTGCCGAGGTTGGTGCCGAGATAATAAAACATAAACATAAACAAAAACAGGTGGGTAATTCTGGCGAGTTATTCCCACCGGACCAACCTCCGAAAAAGAAACCTCCGAAACCCAAGGTAGAGTTCATTCCACCTACCTCCGAAGAGGTGAAAGAGTATTTCCGTGATAAACTTCCCGATTGGGAACTGCAAGCGGATATTTTCTACAATCACTTTTCCGGTCTCGGTTGGAAAACTGCTACTGGTGCCAAGGTGGAACGTTGGGACAGTCGGGCCAATCTTTGGATAATCGAGAAAAAACAGCAGGACAATGGAAAAACAGAAAATCAAGCCCAAAGACAAAACAGTCGGGATGCTGATAAAACAGCAAAGGCAAGAAACCTCCTTGACGAATATGCAGCCATCGAGCAGGGAAGTAATGCTATCAGCCATCAAGGAGAAATACCCGACCTTTAGCAAGGCTTCTGCCGCATATTCAACGTCTCTTCAGCCTATGCTTCTTGCAGATACCGAGAAAGCGTACAGCGAGAAGTCTCCCACGCTGTCAGACCTTGAACGGATGTACGGATATGGTTCCTCGTCTCTGTGGGTAAAGACGCAGTTACTGACCATTGATTTTGCTTCTTCCACGAAGGAGGGGGCCGATGAAAATGCCTTGAATGAGTTCTCTGGGCTGTTCGTTAGCCAGTATCACTACATCAAACTGACGGAGTTCATATTGTTTGTCGCACGGTTCAAGCTGGGAAGGTATGGTAAGTTCTATGGTTATTTCGATACGATAACCGTTGGCGAAGCATTTCGGAAATTTCTTCGGGAACGGTCAGATGAACTGGATATTATCATTCGTCGACGCAATAACCAAGCTTTGGAGGAACAACAAGCTCCGGTAAAACGGAATCACCAACCGCCCGACGACTTACGGGCAAAACTGAATTTGAAATGAAAGAGACCAAACTGATAGCGACTATTCTGTCAATCCTGGCAGTATATGCCGCTTTTTATTTTGTCTGCTACTGGATAGCGGACTACTGTTTAAGAACTTATTTGTAACGCAATTATGGAAAACAAAACTTTCAAAGAAGCTATCAAGAATCATCTTGACGGACGTGCTAGGACTGACGAACTGTTCGCCAAGTCCTACGCAAAAGAAAACAAGAATTTGGATGAGTGCTGTTCCTACATCATGGGCGAGGCGCGGAAACGGGGTAATGCTGTAGCCATGACAGACGAGGAGGTATTCGGGATGGCTATCCACTATTACGATGAGGATGACATCAAAGTGAGCAAGATGCCTGCTGGAACCCGTGCATCCATCTCCACGCTTCAACCCGTAGAACTGACGGAAGAGGAGAAGAAAGCGGCTCGTGAAGCGGCGATAAAACGTTTGACCGAAGAGCAATATGCATCGCTTAGGAAAAAAACGTCACGGACAAGGAAAGGAGCAACTGAAATACAACAGATGTCATTGTTCTAAAGTTATGAAACCGAGGACGAAATTAGAAAAGTATGTCGTGGAGCTGGCAGGCAAGCTGCCGCCATTGACGGATGCGCAACGGAGATATGCCATTTCTCTGTTTCCAAAAATAGGCTACTATTTGAAGAAAGGTGAGGTGTGGTGCCAGTGCTGTGGGTATATCGACCGTGTGAGCAAGCCTATGCTGGCAGTATCTTTGGAGATGGAAACCCATTATTGCCCGAACTGCGGGAAATCATTGAATTTGGAACACAGACATAGCAGGAAGGCCGATTCCGAAGAAAAGCTTTATTCGGTAGTGCAATCCTTCCATGGCATGATGGTAGTACGGACATTCGATGTGCTGCGTGATAATGTGTATGGTTGCGATACCCGTATGTACATCCATGAGGTATTCCAGAATTGGATAACGGATGACGGCAAGGAAGTGATAACCGGGAAGAAATACACCCGTAGCCCGTTTCATTTCAGTTGGGATTACGATAGCAAGACAGATGTTAAGCAGCACAACGGAAGTGCTTCCGGGTATTACGAGATGAACGATGTCTTTGATGTGACGGGAAATTTTCTCTATCCGCGTGCATCAGTCACTCCCTTGCTCCGGCGCAACGGTTGGATGGGGCGATTATTGAAGATGGTACGGGTTTCTGTTGTGGATACTATTTGCCAGCTGCTTACCAACCCCTTAGCCGAGACTTTGGTAAAGACCGGGCAGTTGTCCGTTTTTGAATACATGTTGCGTAAGGATAACTACGAGATACCTTTCCGGCATGCCCTTAACATCTGCAACCGGAATCATTACATCGTTCAGGATGCTTCCCTATGGTTCGACTATCTGGAAGCATTGGCATACTTTAACCTCGACACCCATAACGCTAAATATGTTTGTCCGCCTAACCTTATGGAAGCACACGACAAGATGATGGAGCGTAAACGCAAGGTGAAAGCGAAGCGGAGTTTGGAGGAAAAGTGCAAGGAGGCAGCCAAGTGGGAAGAAGTGTACAAGAAAGACAAAGGGAAGTTCTTCGGTGTGTGCTTCGGTGACGGTGAGATAATGGTGACGGTGATAAGTAGTGTTGCCGAGATAGCGGAGGAAGGTGCGGCAATGCACCATTGCGTATATGACAATGGCTATTACAAGAGGCCGGATTCTCTGATACTTTCTGCAAAGGACACCGAAGGAAAACGCATCGAGACTGTGGAACTGAATTTGAAAACTTTGAAAGTAGAGCAGTCAAGGGCGGTATGCAATGGTGTTTCGCCTTATCACAATCGTATCATTGGTCTTGTGGAGAAGAATATAAATCTAATTAAACAACGAATGACAGCATGAAAGAATATATAGAATTTCTGAAAGACAAGATGGCCATCAGTCATCAGACCGGGTTCGAGGTCAATCCGGATGAACTGACACCGTCGTTATATCCCCATGTGAAAGATACTGTTCGTTGGGCGGTGTCCGGTGGTTGCCGTGCCATATTCTCCAGTTTCGGTATGCAGAAAACCGTAACCCAGTTGGAGATACTTCGGGTAGTCTTGAAACACAAAGGCGGCAAAGGGCTGATAGTTTGTCCTAAACGTGTAGTGGTCGAGTTCCTTACACAAGCGGAACAACATCTGCACATGAAAGTGACTTATGTACGAACTATGGCTGATGTGATGATATGCCCGACTGATATCATGGTAACGAACTACGAGCGTGTCCGTGATGGAGAGGACGGAGTGAGAATAGATTCTTCCTACTTCACCGTAACATCATTGGATGAAGCGAGCGTATTACGTGGTTTCGGTACCAAGACCTACCAGGAGTTCCTTCCCTTGTTTGCGGATGTTTCCTACCGCTTTGTCGCCACCGCCACGCCATCGCCCAACAGATACAAGGAGCTGATACATTATGCCGGTTATCTCGGTGTGATGGATACCGGGCAGGCGCTTACCCGTTTCTTTCAGCGTGACAGCACGAAGGCGAACAACCTTACCCTTTATCCGCACAAGGAGAAGGAGTTCTGGTTGTGGGTAAGTACATGGGCGTTGTTCCTCACCAGACCGTCCGACCTCGGTTATCCCGATACCGGATATGAATTGCCGGAACTGCGTGTACATGAAGAAGTGGTTAGTGTTGACAACTCCACTGCCGGAACCGACCGTGACGGACAAGTGAAGATGTTCCGTGAGGCTGCTCTCGGACTTGCCGACGCAGCGAAAGAACGTCGGGACAACATGCAGGAAAAGATTGCCCGTGTGGTGGAAATCATTAACCGTCCTGAAAACAAAGGCGACCATTTCCTTTTATGGCATGACCTGGAGAATGAGAGGAAAGCTTTGTGTGACGCCATACCCGGTTGCAAGGCTGTATATGGTTCGCAGGATGATGAGGAAGCCGATGAAGTGATAGCGGACTTTAAGGACGGCCGTCTGAAATATCTGGCCGCCAAACCGGAGATGCTCGGTGAGGGTTTGAACTTCCAGTACCACTGCCACAAGGCAATCATGTTCATTGACTACCGTTTTAATGACAAGTTCCAGGCGATAGCCCGTATCTACCGTTTTATGCAGCAGCATCCGGTTGACCTCTATCTGGTCTATGCGGAAAGTGAGGGCGAGATATACAAGAGCTTTATGCAGAAGTGGGCGCAACACCGCGAGATGGTAGCCAAGATGACCGATATAGTCCGTGAGAACGGTTTGTTCGGCTTGCAGGCAGAGGAAAAGATGATGCGGTGGATGTTTGCCAGCAGGGAAGAAAAGTCCGGCAAACTGTGGAGGGCAATCAATAATGACAATGTTCTTGAATGCCAGACTATGGAAAGTAATTCAGTAGACCTAATTGTAACCAGCATCCCGTTCTCCAACCACTATGAATATACTCCGACCTATAATGATTTCGGGCATAATGAGGATAACGGCAAGTTCTTCGAGCAGATGGACTATCTAACCCCGGAGCTTATGCGTATTCTTAAACCCGGTAGGTTAGCTTGCATCCATGTGAAAGACCGTGTTTTGTTCGGCAACGCCACTGGTGACGGTATGCCCACCATCGACCCGTTCAGTGAAATGACTGTATTCCACTACATGAAATACGGGTTCCGCTACATGGGGCGCATCACGGTGGATACGGATGTGGTAAGGGAGAACAACCAGACTTATCGGCTTGGATATACGGAGATGTGCAAGGACGGTTCAAAGATGGGTATCGGTTGTCCTGAGTATGTCCTTCTTTTCCGCAAGCTTCCTTCTGACACCTCACGGGCCTATGCTGATTTGCCGGTGACCAAGAACAAGAGTGAATATTCATTGGCCCGTTGGCAGATAGACGCTCATGCAAGTTGGAAATCTTCGGGTAACTCTCTATTGAGTTACGAGGACATGAAAGGGGCCGGCATTGACAAGATACGCCACCTATTCAGGAACTACGAGCGTGGGCACGTCTATGATTATGAGGAACACGTATCATTCGCCGAAGAGCTGGAGGCATACGGAAAACTGCCAAAGACATTCATGGCCGTTGACCCGGTAAGCAAGAAACCCTGGATATGGGACGATGTCACCCGGATGCGCACGCTCAATACCAAGCAGTCGCAGAAGAAACGGCAGAATCATATTTGCCCCCTTCAGTTGGACATCGTTGAAAGACTGATTGAACGGTACTCAAACAAGGGTGAACTAGTGTTTGACCCGTTCGGAGGTATCGGCACCGTTCCCTATTGCGCTATCAATCTGGGGAGGAAAGGTCTGTCAACCGAGCTCAATTACGATTACTGGAAAGATAGTCTTTCATATCTGTATGAGGCGGAGATGGAGGTCAGCGCACCCACATTGTTCGACTTAATGAATGATGCCGTATGAACATTCACCAGACAGTTCCCCGTTCGGATTGCACCTCCTTCGCCAAGTGCGGCAAGCATTCCCTTGCATATTGCAGGAGGTACGGTGCTATCGAATGCGGGCCATGTGAAATCGTGAGGAGGAAACCCCGTAACCGGGTGGTGGTTGACGGAGTGGAGCGTAAGCTGTGCACCCGCTGTGGTAGAGCACTTCCGTTATCCAGGTTCTTCGATAGAATAGCCCGTCGTAACAGTAAGGAATACCATCTGAAAGCGTCATGGTGCAAGATGTGTATGGCAGAGGTACAGAGCGAGAGAAATAGAAGAAATAATAAAAATATTGAATTATGAAGCCAATAAGAAGCAAAAAAGACATTGAGAGCCTGAAGACAGATGAAAAACTGATTGAATGTCTGAACGGTGAAGTGAATTATTATCGGTTTTTGTGCTTTCATCCGAGAAATGATGAATACGTGATTCTTCTGAACCATTGTGAGCAGCCAGTGAGATTTTATATTAAAAGCATTATAGACCGATTTTATACGGACTATACAACACGCGATATAATCATTTACAAGAGGGGTTATGCTTTGGAACAGGTCAAATTTTGTGAGCAGGCATTATCCGAATTTGATAAGGCATAAACATGTGCAAAAAGAAGCCATTTCTGCACATGAAGCATTAACACGAGCGGAAACCGGTGGTTTTTGCTCATAACAAGAAAGAATGAATAAAAAAGAACAACAATCAATCGACTTTTTACGTAGTATGGAACGTGAAGAGCCGTTATCTCTTGGATTTTCCGGTGGTAAAGATAGTGTAGTCATACTTGACCTTGCCGAACGCGCAGGTATTAAATATAATGCCATCTATGCTAATACCACAATGGACCCACCGGGAACAATTAGTTTTATAAAGAAGAACTATCCGCAAGTTCATATTATGCACCCAGAAAAGTCGTTTTTTCAGTTAGTGGAGGAAAAGGGATTTCCTTCCCGATTACGTCGATTTTGCTGTGAAAAATTAAAGGAAAGATACGGTATTGGGAAAAGAAACATTGAAGGTATGAGAACTTCCGAAAGTAGGAAACGGAAAGATTACGAGCCGGAGCAGTGCGATACACGTAAGTGGATGAAAGGGGCAAAACATATTCTTCCTATCCTCACATGGACGGAAGAAGATGTTTGGAATTACATTCGTGAGCGTGGTTTGCCGTATTCAAAGTATTACGATGCTCCGTATAACCTTTCTCGACATGGTTGCGTAGGTTGCCCTCTTTGCAACTCTAAACAGATGCAGTTAGAGTTCAAGATTTTTCCCGGTTATGCTCGCAGAATGATAGTAGCTGTTGAAAGATATATGAACACTCACCCTAATGGATTTCTTGCTCGTAATTTCACAGATGGCTATGAGGCATTTTACTATTATATCAATGAAATTCCTATTGCGGATTTTCACGAGCAAAAGAGAGGCTTATTCGGCTTTAATGCAAAAGAAGTTATTGAAAGGGAAATACTAAATCAAAAAGGAAATAAGCTATGAAACAGACAGTGGAAGAAGCGGCAAAGGAAGCAAGAATGGCAAGTGCCGAAACATTGACCACCTATGGTACACATACGTCACTTGATGATTTTACATATTTATCCCATGATGAAATTGCAGAAGCTGCATTTATAAAAGGTGCTGAATGGCAATCAAGGCAATTCCCATGGATAAGCGTCAAGGAACGGTTGCCGGAGCAAAACGAACTTGTTCTTTGTAGAATGGTATCAAATGGGGCAATAGTTAGTGGGTATATATTTGTTGAAGATAAAAAAACTCCACGTGTTGCTACACAGGGTTCTTTTGAATTTGAGGATTGGAACGACTACGAGTGTGACATGTGGATGCCTATCCCCTCTTTCGATGAAATACTCGAAGCCAACAAGGATGTACTGGAACGGATTAAGGAGAAAGGAGATTAACATATGATTGAACGAATAAAGGCAGCTTGGTATGCCCTTACAAGAAAAGAATATGCGTTCTTTTCAATTCAAAGGCATGAGGTTGGAAACAGTGGTAGTAGGTGTATCATATCTGCTAACGCAACCCCTATTTTCTTGCATACAATTATTAAATTTACAGAAAAATATATTAAGGGGATTGAAAATGAATGAAAGGAAATGTATTTGACAAAATAAGAAAGACTTCTATTAAATATCAAGGATATGCGCTTGATTGTTATGATATAGCCAATGAAGCGCGGAAGCATATAGATTGGAGTGACATAGTTTCATGTGAATATTATCACGGTGAGGGAATATGTATAATGATAGACGAAAATGTCTGCAATGCCGCGACATTCTTTGAGTTGGTGGAAGAATCAAAGAACGGTATGGTTGACAAGGAAACGTTTATAAGAAACTGTATTTGATATGAAAACAATCAAGATTTCAAATTTACAAGTAGGGGATTTATTCATGTACGAAGGTGTAATGTATGAGATTGTAGATAAGAGGAAATGGGAAACCTATTGTAAATATGTCAACGATAAATATTCATCAGAAGGATGGATTTCAAGAAAATATCTTTATTGTTCTTTCAGTAATTATATAAAAGTGGAGGTGTAAATATGCAAAATGAAATTTTATGGAATGATAATACCTATTATGAGATTTATAATCCATATAGTGATATTTCTCCTTTAGAACCGTGTGATACACCCAAAATGAGAAAATATCGCCCAAAAGATGATAGGTGCACAAACAAGCAGATTGCGAAACGCAGAAAGAAGAATAAAAACCGTAAAACGCATAGGAGAAAATAATCATGGAAATAAAGAATGGAATAATAATAGATGGAGTGCTGCATGAAGCTGTGAATTATAGGAAAGGATGTGATTGTGATACATGTTCTCTTCGTAAAGAATGTGATAAATTCGAGGGATATTCTAATGAATGGCTTTGTAAGTTTTTTGATTGTTGGTATTTCATTAATCGTGGTAAAGTAACCGTTACACTTTCTCGTGAAGAGCCTAAAAGTGTTGGAGAAATATATCGTAATGGAGTAAAATAGAAAAGGAGGAATAAATCATGTGTAATTCAATAGAATGGGGCAAATGCGAAATATGCGGAAAGGAAGACCAGTTGGAACGTACTTATTTTTACTATTCAATTCATTGTGAATGTTGTGGAAGCAAAGATGAGAATGGGCAAAATAGGCATTTTGAAATGGTAAGACATTGCAGAAAATGCCCGGCTCCTATGCCTAAAGAAATACATCCATTATATAAAGCGATGGATGGTAAGACTTATCGTGCGAATATTTCTAATATGCTTCCCGTTGATGTTAGAGGGGAGTTTATCGTAAATGAACCGATAATTAAGGAGGAATAATCATGAAAGAAGAACTTGTAACATTAGAGACAGCGAATATTCTGAAAGAGAAAGGTTTCGTTTGGGAGTGTGAACGCACGATAAGTTGCGATAAAATTATTAGAAGATGGAACCGTCCGCAAGACATGTCATGTTGTACGGAAATAGATAGCGAATTAGTTGAATTTTTATGTCCGACATTATATGTTGCCCAAAAGTGGCTGCGTGAAACCAAGGACCTGCATATTGGAATATGCTATTCACATAAGCTGTTTTGGTACTACGAGATAATGTCTGTATCGAACCATGTTTTAGTCGGTCTGGCAAACAGACCTTCTATTCATTACAATACCTATGAGGAAGCACTTGAAGCAGGGATTTTGGAATGTTTAAAACTTATATGATTATGGAAACCGTAGAACTGATAATTAAAATCTCCATCACTTTATTCAATGCCATTGCATTAGGATTTGTCCTAATCATGGTAAGCAGATGGCATAGGCGCATGGAGGACAAGCTGAATGAGATAAGGGAATACACCCGTAGGGTTTCAGACCGTGATGATGTTATTTATATGAATCAGCTTCAATGGCTGAAAAGTAAGATGATTGAAGAGGAACGGTACGAGGAAGCCGCTAAAATCAATAAATGTATTGAGGATGAGTATAACAAATTAAAGAATAGGAAAAGTGATTATGAAGCGTGAAATGAAATTCAGAGGTAAAGATATTGATACGGGGAAATGGGTATATGGATTTCTCTCTTTTTTCTATACTGCCGGAAGGGACGAAAACGGGCTTATCTTTACGGACAAGGCGAGGATATATTCCTCAGAAGACGGCTGCTGTTACGACGTATGGGCTGAAACCGTCGGGCAGTTCACCGGCTTGTGCGATAAGGACGGGAAAGAAATCTATGAAGGCGATATTATAAATTTCACTTTTTATTCCGACATGGCGGGACATGCTCATTTGGAAAATAGACCGGAAATAATTCGACCACAAATAGTTGAGTTTTACGATTGTAGATTCGTCTTGCACGACTTTACGCTCGATAAAGAAAATGTAACGTATTTCAATTTTACTTTTTCGGATAAATTTAGGCATAGATATGAGATTGCAGGTAATATTTACGATAACCCTAATTTAATATAAGAAATAGACATGAAAACAGACCTCATTTTCTTTATTGCGATATTCATCATCGCAGTATTGTTCATCGGGCATTTCCGGTTGACATTTTCACCGTTCAGCATATCACTCCCTTATTGGCATAGAGCTTTAGGGGCTGTCCTTATTGTTGCAGGCTGTTTGGTTTACAACATAGGTGAACATATGTCCGGCTATAAGAAAGGGTTGGATAACGGCATGGAAATAGTCTTGAAACAATTGAGAAATGGTATGAACGACCAAGGTGATTAATAAAGAAAAGATATTGCCAATGGTTGCAAAAAAGGCTATCCTCCCGGACAGCCAATCTTTTTGTTAACCTTAATCTAATACTATGAAAAACACATTGCAAAGGTACGGATTTGTGGAAGTTATGCAAATTATGAGCCTTTGTTCAGCCATCTTATAATATGGTTTAGCAAGCGGATATGTATGTTAACCATTAGGTGTAATTGTTAGATTGAAGGTTTGGATTTATTAAGGTATTGCTATCTAAAGCAAAATCTTCTGCCAAATCGTGTCAGTAACTTCTTTGATGCCGAATAGTCCGTTCGTGGATTATTCGGTATCTTTATTTTGTAAATCAAAATAATAAAGTATGTACGCAGTAAATCAGTATGATGCAGTTGCAGAGAGTTATGATTCTCTGTTCAAAGACAAAGCCAGTATTGAGGAGAATCGTAGGATTGCTTCAATGCTTTTTGAGGTTCCAGGGATTTTTCTTGATGTGGGATGTGGTACGGGGTTACTCCTTGATATTCTGAAAGTGTCTCCGGATGAATATTTGGGTATTGACTCAAGTAGTAAAATGCTTGATGTTTTCAGAAAGAAGCATCCGGAGTATAATAATTTGTGTATTCCGTTTGAATTGCTCAATTTGAAGTTTGCAACATTCAATAGCATTGTAGCTTTGTTCGGCTCGGCCAGTTACATTGATATTGAAGCACTGACGGATATTCCCGGGGGAAAGAATATTTTCCTCATGTTCTACAAGGAGAATTATCATCCGGTAACTTATAAACGTACCGGCTGTAATCTGGAACATTACAGTCATTCAAGGAGTGAGCTGGAGGAAAGATTTCCTCATTGTGAAGTAAGGGAGTTTGATAACTATTATATCGTGACGAACGTATGATATTGTATTCAGAGCAGAATGTATATGAAGCGGCAAAAGACCGGATAAGGAAGTTGTTTTCTATGGGTAACAGATTAGGTGTTTGTTTCTCCGGAGGCAAGGATAGTACTGCCTTACTGCACCTTACTTTGGAAGTGACAAGTGAATTGGGCATTCAAAAGTTGCCGGTTATATTTCTCGATCAGGAATGTGAGTACACATATACTGTTGAGTATATGCGTTATATTATGTCATTGCCAGAGGTGGAACCTATTTGGGTGCAAATTCCGTTTCGGTTATGGAATGCGAACAGTGGTGACTGGTTTATCCCTTGGGAGCCAGGGAAAGTGTGGATGCGTGAGAAAGAAGATGTCTCTTTTAAGGAAAACGTCTATGGAGTCGACAGATTTAAGGATATGTTTGATGCCATCGCATATCATCACTTGGGAGAGGGTTATATATCTTTGGGAGGTGTCCGTATTGAAGAGTCACCAGCTCGTCGTGCTGGATTGACGGGAAAGGAAACCTTGCCAGGAATGACATATGGAAAACGTTGTAGCCATGGTGTTGTTATATATCCTTTGTATGATTGGTCATATCGCGATATATGGTATTACATCTTCTCCAATCGGTTGAAGTACAATAAGGTCTACAACTATATCTTTTCAAAGGAACCGTTGCGTTCTGCAAGGGTATCTTCTCTTATCCATGAGAACAGTAATCAGAATATTCCTTACTTGCAGGAGATTGACCCGAAGGCTTATAATGCCATGTACATGCGTATTCCCAATATTGGCACAACGAACCATCTTTTGTTGGATGCCTTTGAAGAGGTAAGAAACTATCCCAACTGTTTCAAGGACTGGCCGGAATATCTGCAATATCTCATAGACAATATCGTAGCTGAAGGCAAGAATAAAGTAATTTTTACCAATAATCTAAATACGGTGGTTGATAAGATTGCGGGCTGGTCTGATTCCGATCGCATTGATATATATCGAGCCTTTGCCCGTGGTATCATTACAGAGGACTTTGAACAGACAAAGTTGAATAATAGGTTATTGGTTCATAAATCAAAGTATAAATATGGAAAAACTAAAAGAAATAATCATCCGGATGCTTGATGAAGCGCCAGACAAAATAAACTTCTTCAATGAGATAAGACAGATTTTATTCTCTCTGTCTCCTGAAAAGGCCAATCCGGTGGACCGTGTCCTTTGGGTACCGATGGATATGGTGAAGGCGAACAACTATAATCCGAACGCTGTGGCAAAGCAGGAGATGCAGCTCCTTTATACTTCCATTCGTGAAGATGGATATACACAGCCAATTGTTACGATTTGGAGTGAAGAGGAGCAAAAGTATATTATTGTCGACGGGTTTCATCGTAACCTTATCGCGCGCATGTATAAGGACATTGCCCAGCGCAATAGTGGGCGTCTTCCCATTGTTGTCATTGACAAGGATATCAACGACCGTATGGCTTCTACGGTCCGTCACAATCGTGCCCGTGGCAAGCATTCCGTTGATGGCATGACAAACATCATTTATAACATGATAAAAAACGGTGAGTCGGATGCTGTTATTTGCAGAAAGCTTGGTATGGAGCCGTTGGAGCTTGTGAAGCTGAAGCATATTACCGGTTTTGCCAAGATGTTCAGGAATTATGAATACAGCAAAGCCATCAAAGAGATTGTTCATCATACAAACTCATTAGAATTATAACTATGGATATACAGAGTATTGCAATAGATAGGATTATTCCGTATTGGAATAATGCCCGAAACAATAGTAAGGCTGTTAAGCCGGTAGAAGAATCAATAAAGAAATATGGTTTCAATCAGCCGCTTGTGTTGGATAAGAATTTTGAAATCATTGTCGGTCATACACGGTATTTTGCCCTTTTGAATCTTGGATATAAAGAAGTCCCGTGCATCATTGTTGACTTGGACGAGGAAAAGGCACGTCAGTATCGTATCGCAGATAATAAGACATCAGAATTTGCGTCATGGGATGAAGAGAAACTGATACGTGAGCTTAGGACAATGAATGTACCTGCAGATATGCAAGACTTCTTTTTTGAACCCATAGACCAGTTACTCGGTTTTGACATGAATTTTATTCCGACCAACAATTATGGCACGGAAGAGTCGCAATCAGAAGCGGCAAAACAGGAATTCAGTGAGGAAATGCATCGCCAAGAGAATGAATCTTTCAGGAAGAGGGCGGAACGTATTGAAGAAGGTCTGGAGCAGGAAAGAACTGAATATATTGAACTTGCATGTCCTCATTGTGGAGAGATTATCAGAATGAAGAAATAATATGGCGGCACCGACGGGAAATAAATTTTGGATGTTAAGGAGCAAGCATGGGAGGGATAAGCTCTTTTCCACGCCAGAACTCTTATGGGAGGCGGCATGTGAGTATTTCCAATGGTGTGATGAAAATCCCTGGTTATCCAAAAAGGCCATTCAAAAGACTGTTCCGGTAAAAAGGAAAAAGGGGAAGAAAGTGGAGACAGTCAATGAGCAACAAGTACAACAAGAAGTTTCCCCGACTTCCCGTCCGTATTCCCTTACCGGTTTCTGTATTTATGTAGGTGCTTCTTCCAAGTGGTGGAGCACTTTTCGTTCCGAATGTAGAAATAAGAATAATGAAGATTTTTTGGAGGTCATCGCGCGCGTGGAAGAAACAATCGAGACGCAGCAATTTGAGGGCGCATGTGTCGGCGCTTTCAATGCGAATATCATTGCCCGAAAGTTAGGGCTTGCTGACAAGCAGGAGGTGGACCATACGAATGCAGGAAAAGAGTTCAAAGGATTTAATTTTCTACCATATACAGAAGATGCGGAGAAAGTCAAGTAATGGGATATAAGATCAATATAAAGCAGAGGTTAGCCTATAACTACCTTCGTGACGATGTTACGAAGTTTCTGTGTTATGGTGGCGCCGGTGGAGGTGGAAAGTCATGGCTTGGGTGTGAATGGCTTATGCAATGTGCTTACTATCTCCCGGGCACTCGATGGTTCGCTGGCCGAAATAATTTGAAAGATAGCCGTGAGTCTATCTCTGTCACTTTCGACAAGGTGGCAAAGTGGCATCGATTCACTGACTACAAGCAGACCAATGACGGTATACTTTTAGGGAATGGGGCGGAAATCATCTTTCTTGACTTGACATATTATCCCGTCAAAGACCCGATGTATGAGCGATTGGGCTCCAAGGAGTTTACTGGAGGGTGGATTGAAGAAGCCGGGCAGGTTCACCACCTCGCATTTGAGGTTTTGAAGACGCGTATAGGACGGCACTTGAATGATGTGTATGGAATATCCGGAAAGATACTTATCACTTGCAATCCGAAGAAGAACTGGCTTTATCGTGAGTTCTACAAACCGTGGAAAGAAGGCAAGCTGAAAGCCCCATACGCTTTTATCCAAGCATTGGTGCAGGATAATCCCTATGCTACTGAGGACTACATAGATACGCTCCGTAATACCAGGGACAAAGTGACAAAGGAGCGCTTGTACTATGGTAATTGGGAGTATGACAACGACCCGACAGCACTTTGTGATTATGATGCTATTTGTGACCTATTCGCAAATGAGCACGTAAAACCAATAGGATTATCGACGGGAGCAGCTGACCTTGCCATGAAAGGACGCGACCGTTTTGTCGGGGGGCACTGGGTGGGTAATGTGTGTTATATCCGGTTAGACCAGGAATATAGCACGGGTAAATCTATTGAGACGGACCTTAAAAACATGATGATACAGTGGAAGATTCCACGTAGCATGATGGTAGTTGATAGTGATGGACTTGGAAGCTACCTTGAAAGTTATCTGAATGGCATCAAAGAATTTCATGGTGGTACCCGACCGATTAATCCAGAGTACGACAACCTGAAATCTGAATGTGCATTTAAGCTTGCAGAGCTAATAAATAATCGGCAGATAAGAGTTATATGTACGGAAGCGCAAAGAGAGCACATAATGGAAGAATTGTCCGTCTTGAAGCAAGACCATATAGATGCCGATACCCGAAAGAAAGGGATAATCAGCAAGGAGAAGATGAAAGATATACTCGGGCATTCTCCGGATTACCTCGACATGTTGATAATGGCAATGCTTTTTCGTATAAAACCGATACCTAAAAGACCAAAAGCAAAATTAGGACAGATATGACAGTAAAAGAGTTTTTGATATTGAGTGATGTGGCGAGCAATGCTACTGAACTGTTGGAGCAGATAGGAAAGTTGCCTAGACCAGACTTTGTCGCAGGTGTAAGAATTCCGGAGACTCTGAACGACCTTACCATAGGTCAGTTGATGGAACTGCAATCCGTACGCAATGGAATAGACTGTATAATGGTTCCATGTCGTGTTGTCCTCGGTTTGCCTATTGATAAGATAGAGAAGTATGAAGCAGCGGATATTTTGGGATTCTCCACATGGATAGCTAGGGAAGTTGAACGTATTACCAAGCTCTTTGAAACTACAAGCGTGGCACCGACTCCGGAAGAAAGACGTGCCGGAGTGGATAAGCTTTCGTTCGGGTTGTTTGGCTTGGTGGATTACTATGCTACCCGCATGGGGATAACTGACCATGAGCAGGTAGAGAGTGTTCCATGGGTAAGAGTGTACAAGTGTCTTGACATGGACGCGGAGAAAATACGTTATGAACGTCGATTACGAGAAATATATCAGAATAAGCAATGAATACAAGTGTAGAAAGGAAGATAGCTTCTGTTGCAGAAAAACTGGAAGGAGTCACCTATTTGTTCGATAACTGGGCGACTGCCAATATCCGGTTGGATAAGATGCCATTGCCGGCCATTATAAATTTGCTTCCTATATCCGGGAAATTCGTCATATCAAGAACACAGCTAAGGGATTCTCCTAACTGCATGATAGCATTTGCTGATAAGACCAAATTTGATTTCGATGGGGTGGAGAATGATGAGGTTATTGAGAGGTGCAAAGGGTATGCAGTTCAATTTATCTGTGAGTTGAATAGGAGCGGGCTGTTTGAGTGGGTAAGCGATGAGGTCCCTTATTCCGTTTTCTATGATAAGCTGGATGTAAATGTTACTGGAATAGTAATAGAATTGAAACTGAAAGAGGTTCAAGGAGTACCCATGTGTTAGTTATGGAAGACAGAAGAAAGGACGTTAAAGATATACTGAACGAGGAGTTGGATAAACTTCGACAGCGTATCATTGAGAATCATATACAAGCTGGACAGCGTGCAAGCGGAAGAACCATCAAGAGCCTGCATGTCGTAGTCGATGATAATCATGGTGTTTTATTCGGTAGACAGGCTTTTGGAGTTCTGGAAACAGGACGCGGACCGGGAAAAATCCCAAAAGGTTTTTATCAAATAATTCAGCAATGGGTGGTGGATAAGAGGATTCAAGTAGAAAAGCCTAAATCGTTTGCTTATCTCGTAGCTCGTAAGATTGCAAATGAGGGTACTAGGCTTTATCACTCTGGAACGCATGAGGATATATATTCAACGAGTGTTACACAAGCGATACGGGATATTATGGACCGTGTGTTTGGTGTTTTTCTGAACGATGTACAACATATAAATTTGCATAGTAATGAGGACGCATAAGATAGGAAATACTACAATCGAGTATCCGGATGAAATATCTTTCTGTTTCAATCCGGTAGTGATAAATATTAGTGGATATACTTGGGCATGGGTGGAAGCAACGATAACCGACGTACTTACTGGAAAGGAATATAAGGAAAAACGTGCATTATTTAAAACCGCATGTTTCTTTGATCTGTCTTTCTATATGCAATCGGCTTTTGATGCAACGGAGTTTGGCAAGATTGACTATCAATCCTCTATTCCACAAGATAGTCAGCTTGGGCGTCTGTTCTCTGTTGAAGTGGATATGTATACGTCTGATAGCACTATCGGAGAAAGTTTCCAGTTTAATACTTTTATTATTTGGGGCGCAATGAAAGTCGGCGAAAGATATAATGGTGACCGTATTCTAACATGGTTTAGGAACTTACCATTTACGGTCGGTATGTACACTGCGGGGGCCGGTACTGTTAGTGTGACTGCTGACGGTCAAGTTTTGCCGTCTATCATATTGTCTGACCGCAAAGTGTATAATCTTACTTTGCAGGGTATTGATGCGAATAGGGATGTTGTTTTGAATCTCCCTGGAACCAGTACGGGAGCAAGTGTATTCGATAATACCTTTGACTTTACTTTTCACGCATTGACGAATGTGGCCGCAAATGTGAGGCTTTTAGTTGATGAATGCACGGATGGAATTTATTTACGTTGGATAAATCGTCATGGCTTTTATTGCTATTGGTTGTTTAAACGTGGTGATGAGAGCAAACAAATTGCCAATGATGGTGAATTCATTCGTAATAATATGCAAGACTATAACTATGTTAATGGCTATCATGGAGGTTCAGGACGTAAGCAGAGAAAAACAGAAGAGAATACATTGTTGGTGTGTGCTCCTTTAGTGGACTCTGAAACGTTTGACTTCTTGTTTCAACTCGCGTTGTCACCCATCGTTGATATGTATGCTGGTAAAAATGTGAATGGAGTTGATAGCTGGAAGGCGGTGAATGTATCTGTTGGTAATTTCAATAAGACAAAAGCCGTATTGCAGGATTTCGTAGCAACAATCATATTACCAGAAACAAGAGTACAAAGCTTATGAGAAACGATATGCTATTCATTGGTGATAAACTGATGGATTTGGATGATGATACCAAAGTAACGCTCAATTTCAAAAGTAATATATTTACGGATTTGAGTAAGATTATAAGTAATAATTCTTATACTATCAAACTTCCGAATACTATACGTAATCAGTGTGCAATCATGCATGCTGATTTACCTTCATGCGACATCGTTTATCCTAGAATTAAACTGAATGCTCGTTATTTTCGTAACGGGATAGAGATACTTAATAACGCAACTGCGGTCTTATTGTCTACATCGGATGTTTTTGAATTTGCTCTTTCATGGGGTAATGTCTCTAGATTTGCAAATATTATAAGTGGAAATAAAACGCTACGTGATTTGAAGGATAGACACAATTATGAGGTCATTGCTGATGATGATTTTCCAGATTATCATGTATTTTGGAAAGTAGGTTCTTTTGAAGGGGATGCTTCCGGTAATTTTTTTATTCCTAAAGTAGACTATGGTATACGGCGGGAAGATACAACAGGGTGGTATCATCCGGGGTGTAAGGTTACCTGGATTTTGTTACAAATTATGAAAGATAATGGTGTCACTTTTACGTTTCCTGCTAATCGCGCTTTTATGTTAAGTAGATTGTTTGTACCCTTATTAACTCGTAATGATAGCAGAAGTTATGCTGCAAAAAATGCATTACATGCAGAGTTTAGTTACTATGTACATGGACGTCTTGATAAGGGAGAACCGGAAAAATTGTATTTTGCAGATAAGTCATTTTCAAGCTATTATGGGACTATAACCAAGTTTAAAAGTAGTTCTGGAAAAATTTATATTCAAGGCTTTAAACTTAATGCTCCGAATATGAAGATTTTGATGAATGGTAATGTGTCGTTTGATGTATCCACTTCTATATACCCTAATGGAGCATGTCTGGTTGCTTATTACATTATGGATGATGATACAAGAGTCGATATTGCAACTATAGATTATAGCAAGATTGAGAGGCATAACACAAATAGTTATACTATCTATTTTGATTTTACAGATATAGAGACAGATACGCTAGAGGAAAGTAAGGAGATTTTGTTTGGATTACTTGACGCAGGGTGGATTGATGATGGTGGTATATCTATGGATAATTCATTTAGCATTACAGCTATATGTGATCAAGTGATGCCTTCGATAGATGATGAGATAAATGCAGGATATGGGCACTTCCCGATTATTGCAAATTTGCCCGAAATAAAACAGATCGATTTTATTAAAGCTATTGCTGCAATTCTCGGTGTTTTTGCTGTTCCTGGTAAGAATGATTCAAATTCCATTGAGTTTGTTTCTGTAGATACTATTAAAGAAAATGAAACAAGAGCATATGATTGGACAAAAAAGGTTGTTGCTACTTATAGGGAGAATAAACCTAATATGTTGGAATATAGGCTGAATGATTTTGCACAGCTGAATTATCTGCGTTACAAAGAAGACTCTACGGTTAATGGCTCTTATGATGGAGCATTACAAGTATTAGATTACACTTTGGATTCAGAGCGTGATATTCTTACGCTTCCATTTGCTGGTACTGATATGGCAGGTGGCGTTGCGTCTATAAAGTTATATAAGTATGACAGTGATGGTAAATCTTCTCTAGAGAAAGTGGAGCCAAGAATTTTACTTTGTACAGATGATGCGGATGTTCTGAAAGGAACATTTGAGGAACTTGATTTTTCTTCTGTGATTAACTCTTATTACAAAAGTTATAGTGAGGTAATTTATATGCCTAAAGTAATCACAGAAAAGATAGAAATAAATGATATTGAGTTGAGAGACTTGGATATGACTGTTCCAATTTACTTGGCCCAATATGGTAGATATTATGCCATTATTTCCATTAAGGCGGAAGATACGGGAATATGTGAATGTAAATTGTTACAATTGGAGGTGTAGTTATGGGAAATAGCAATGTAGAAGAAAAGATTCTTGATATTAGAGTACGTTATGATGATGCTATCCGTAAAATTGCGGAGTATCGTTCACAGTTGGATGTACTCCGAAAAAGGGAGCAAACTTTAAAGGATGACTTGAAGGCTGGGCGGATTAGTCGAGAACAATATAATTTGAAATTGTCTGAAACGAAGATAGCAACGCAGCAATATAATGATGTTATTCGGATGCTGAATAAGCAAGTTCAGAATCAATTAAAATTAGAGAAGGAACAAGAGGGTAGCCTTGTGGCTTTACGAGCAGAACTTTCCAATGCTACCGCTGCATATGACGCATTGAGTAGAGAAGAAAGAGAAGGCACTAAAGGTAAGGAACTGCAGAATCATATTAATGCAATCACCGAGGAATTAAAGGAAGCAGAGGAGGAAACGCAGCGTTTTTATCGGAATGTAGGAAACTATGAAGTTGCTATTTTAAAGGCTGCACAATCAAATATCCCATTTCTTGATTCAATTATTAAAATGCAAACAGAACTTGGGGGAGTGAAACAAGCTTTTAATGTTGGGAAAACAGCTGTTATAGGATTTAGTAAGCAATTATTAGCTTTACTGACGAATCCGATAGTTGCTATTCTTGCTAGTATTGCTGCAGCGATAATGCTTGTATCCAAAGCTATTAATTCCAGTGAAGAAGCGTCAAATCGTTGGAACATTATTGCCGCTCCATTATCAAGGTCACTTGATTTTCTTTTGAACATAGTTCAACGATTAGCGGGAGGTATTCTATCTGTTGTTGAGTCTGGAGCAAAGATGATTGGATGGATAGCTAAGATGGCAGAAAAATTGCCTGGCATAGGAAAGTATATCAGGGACATTAACGATGCCAATAGAGAGGCTATCAAACTAGCTAAGGAAGAAGCAGCCATAGCAAAACAAGCGCGAACGGACCAAGTACAGAATGCTAAAGACCAGCTGGAGGTCGCACGTTTGCGCCAGCAGGCGAAAGACAAGGAGAAGTTCACGGCAGAGGAGAGACTTGCTTTCGTAAAGCAGGCTAATAAGCTTGAAGAGGAGCAGGCAAAGCGGAATGTGGATTTGGCAACGAGAGAGTTTGAGCTTCTTCGTAAGCGTTCAGAATGGGCAGAAAATGATGCAGAGACAAATGATAAGTTGGCTGAACTTGAAGCTGCAAAATACAATGCGGAGAAGGAGTATTTCTCTAAAACTATGGAATTACTTGAGCAGGAGAATACGATTAGAGGAGAAATAGTCACAGCGCAGAAAGCTGTGTCAGAGAAAGTGGCTGCCATCAAAGAAAAAGAGCGTGAGGAAATCCGAAAAGCAGAAGATGAAGCCTTGAAGATAGTCAAGGATGCCCAAGAAAAACAATTTATTGAGACTAAGAGAGTGTATGAGCGTCAGATAGAGGATTTACGTATCCGTTTACGCACTGAAATAGGGCTTACAGCAACTATGCGCCAAGCACTTAATCAGCAGATTATTGCACTTGAACAGCAAAAAAATGATGCATTACAGCAATTATCAGAAGAACAACTGATGAAGGAGGTGGAGAACCGGCAGAAACTAATCTCTCTGCAACTTGAATCCGTAAAAGCTGGAAGTGAGCAGGAGTACCAACTAAAAATACAGCAACTTGTTGCCCAACGTGACGTAGAACTCCGTCAGAAAGAGCTTACTGAACAGATGAAGCTTGCTATCACGGAGAAGTACAATAAAGAGATTGATGATTTGTCCGTTCAACATGAGAATGATACAGCAAAGAAACAAGCTGATGCACTCAAACTTCGATTGGATAATGAATTGGCAGAAGCTAAATTGAATGGAGATAGTGAACTTGAGCTTCTTCGTATGCAGGAACAGCAGAAGCTTGAACTGAAAGACAGCTTGAGACGGATGGAAGAGGAGAGTGATACCGAATTTCGGGCCAGGCAGCTTGCTGCAGACCAAGAATACTTGGATGCAAAGCAGGCGGTCATTGACAAGGAAGTGGAGATGCAGCAAAATAAAGGTGAATCCCTTTCTGTCTTGGCAGGGAATCTTTCTGATTTGTTGGAACAAGCGGCAGGAGATAACGAGAATATGGCCCAGTTGGCGAAAATACTGGCTATTGCGGAGGTTTCTATCGCACAAGGGGTAGCCATTGCCAAAGCCGTAGAAACAGCTACCCGCTCATCTGCAACATGGATTGACATGCTTGCTGCGATAGGTACTGTAGTGGCATCTGTAACTACTGTTATGGGAAAGGCTATGAAATCGGTGAAAAGTGCTAAATTTGCACAAGGAGGTAAAGTTGAAGGGCCAGGTTCCGGTACAAGCGATTCCATACCTGCTATGTTGTCCAACGGTGAAAGTGTAATGACGGCTGCTGCAACCTCGATGTTTGCTCCGTTATTGTCGGCTTTCAATCAGATAGGAGGAGGTATTCCCATTAATGTAACAGCTTCTTCCAATCAGGCGTTAGGAGAGGACATGTTGGCCAAAGCTGTTGCAAAAGGTATGATGATGGCGCCTGCTCCGGTGGTTTCTGTGGAAGAGTTTACCTCTGTTGCTAATAGGGTTAAGTACGTTGAAAATCTTGGTAGTATATGAAAGCATATGAACTATTGATATTGAATAAAAGTCTTCTTCAAATGATGGGGGACGCTTCGCTTGATGTCGGGGATGTGAAATATATTCCCGTGTATCAAGAGTATGTTCGTCTGTCAAAGGAGGGGCATAAAAAGACTTATATCATGCAATATTTATCCGATGAGTATAATATTGCGGAAAGGACAATTTATCGGATAATAGATAAGTTCTCAAGTAAAGTGGATATTTAGGGGCGGAATTATTCCGCTCTTTTTTTGTTTTGAAAAAGTTGCTGACAAAGCGTGTCAGTGGAATAGACTTCTTATTTTCTTCAAGCCGTATCATGTTTTCTACCTTTGTTACAAACAATTATGTGATATGGCTAAATTATACATTAACAAGGACATTGTAGCCGATAAGGATAAAATGGAAAATTGGTATTTGACCGGTGACGAGGGGCTTTCGTTTCCGGATATCCAATACTTTCTTTCATGGCTTGACCCGGCTGACCCTAAAATTGATATTGAAATCCATTCGTGCGGCGGTGATACGGTTGAGGGGTATGCTATTTATGATGCATTACGTGCGTCGGGCAAGGAAATATCCTGTACCGTTGTTGGACGATGTGCTTCTATGGCTACCATCATTTTGCTTTCTGCTCCACTTGAACGCAGAAAAGCTTATCCTCATGCAAAGTTTCTCATCCACAAACCATATTTGGCAAGATATGATGATTTATTGGACCTTGAAACTATAGAATCCATCAAATCAAGTCTGGAAGCGGAAAAGGATAAGATGATGGCTGTATATGTTGAACGGACAGGAGTTGAATCGACCATTTTGGAGATCCAGATGAACAAGGAGGCATGGTTTGGCGGTGAGGTTGCAAAACAACTTGGATTTATATCTGATGTTCTTATACCGACTACAGCAAAAGGAACTGATTATAAACTTAATAGTGAGAAAATGAACAAAGAGAAACAAGTAACGGTAAAGCAATCTATCATTGACAGACTGCTTGCGAAATGTGGCTACCAGAAGATAGAAGACATTCCGGTAGTATCTATGGAACTGACAGATGCCGAAGGTAATACACTGACGGTGGAACGTGAAGAAGGAGAACCGCAGGTGGGAGATGCGGCATCCCCCGATGGCGAGCATGTTATGCCCGATGGTAAGACTATCATTGTAACAGACGGAGTGATTACAGAAATCAAAGACCCGGAAGAAGCAAACGGTGACGAGGAGATTGAAGCTTTAAAGGCGCGCATTGAAGAACTTGAAGAGGAAAATGCGGCGTTGAAAACCAATGCCCGTACAGTTGAGGACAATAAGATACTGAATGCTGTAAAGATGGCAGGAGGTGAGAATTGGCTAGCAAAACATTGTTCAACCTATAGAGTCTCTTTGCGTACCCAATCCTTCAAGAATACTGGTGAGACACAAGCAAGTGCAGAGGAGACACCTATTCAAAGAAAGTTGAGAGAGGAAAGGGAGAAGAGAACTAAAAAGTAAAGAAAGGAGAATTGAGTATGCCTATTTTAGATTTTTCAAAATTGACGCCAGACAATCAGGCAGTGAAGGATTTGAAAGACTTGATTGAACTGACAGTCTTTCAAAATGAGGATATGGAGCGTTTTATGACGTTCATGCCTAAAGTGACCAATGGCAAGAAAGTTGGCTTCATCGGTGAGATGGAGGATGTAGGTATCGCAGGCGCCGGATGTGACCCTGAATATCAAAAAGTGGCTATCGCTGCCGCCCAGAAAGTATGGGAAATTGGTGACTGGCAAGTCCCGTTGGAAATGTGCTATGAGGACTTGGAGAATACTATTGCAAAGTACTGCTTGAAGACCGGTACCAATATTGCGGACCTTACCTCTACTGAATATATGGATGGGATTGTCCTTCCAAAACTGACGGAAGCAATGATGAAAATGTTATGGCGCTTCACTTGGTTTGGAGACAAGGATGCCGCTAATATTGACGGTTCCGGTCAAATTACGGATGGATTGAATGTAGAATTGTTCAAGACATGTGACGGTTTCTTTAAACGCTTGTTTGCCATATGTACAGAGAATTCCGGTCAGCATACCGTTATATCAGCCAACTCTGAAACATCTTATGCTTTGCAGAAGTCCAAGATGAAAGAATTGGGGGCTGCTACATCTGTGTTTGACGCGATGCTTGAAGATGCGGATAGCCGTATTTTCCAGAAGTCCGGACATGCAATTTTTGCTACAAAATCATTATGTGATTCTTTGTCACGTGATGTGAGGGAGAAATATAAGGTTATTATGCCTTGGACGGTTATTTTTGACGGCCTTGAAGTAGGAGAGTATGACGGCGTTACGGTTGTAAAATGCTCTATCTGGGACCGATTTATTCAAGCATATCAGAACGACAAGACGAAACTGAACCTTCCTCACCGTGCGGTTCTGTGTTCTCCGGACAACTTGATGTATGGCTGTGAAGGCGATAATCCGATATCTGACCTTGATATCTGGTTTGAAAGAAAACCCCGTAAGAATTACATCTATTCTACTGGTAAACTCGGTTCTATGATTGGCGAGGACAACTTGGTGCAAGTAGCATATTGACAAAAGGAGGTATTCTATGGGAGTATGTGATGATATTTTAAAGAAAGATATTGTTCCGTCGTGTGATGATCCAGTAGTACAAGGATTGGAGCAGGAAGGGGTAATAATGAATCGTGCGGATGTGGACTTTGCAGCCACAGTATTCAATTCTACGAAAAAGAATGTGATTGAAACGCTGGCTATGAAAACCGGGAAGAAGGCTTATAAGGTTGTTGTTCCTGGTAAAAATCCATTTACGGGTACAAAGACCTCATTAGTGGCTGGCACATATCGTAGTTCGTTTACCAATACAGTCGCGATTGTGATATTGGCAAACGATCCGGATGTATGCGCTGATGTTATTGACGGATTGGCTAACGGTACCTATGTTGTGGTGTTGGAGAATAAATATAAGGGTTTACAGAAAGAAGGAAACCCTGGTGATGCCGCTTTTCAGGTGTATGGTTACTATCAAGGACTTACAGCTACAGCTATCGACAACGATAAGTATAGTGAGGATACTGAAGGGGGATGGGCTGTTACCTTGGAAGAACAGAAAACGCCTAAATCTGCATTATTCTTGTTCAAGACGAGTTATGAAGCAACTAAGACAGCTGTCAACACTTTGACGGCTGAACCGGCAGCATAGGAGGGAATATGCTTGTCTTGGAGATGGTTGATAAGTTGAAGAGATTGGGGGATAAGGTCTCCCTTTCTTCTTCTGATAAATCAGACATTGAACTGATGTTTCATGAAGTTCTTGGTAGGACATTTACCAAGACCTCATGTGGTGATTGCTATCGTGACGCTGTGATTGAAATGTATTCGTACTTAAAAAGATATGGAAAAATGAAAGAAAAATCAAGTTATGCATTGAAAAATGGTGTATTGCTCCAAGTAGGTTTTGGAAGTAGTGAAATGTACACCAACAACAATCTTACTGACGAAGCGGCAGAAAGGTATCTTGCGGAAAATCCTAAAGGGATAGTCTTTTTTGCTTCAACGCCTTCCGATTGGGAGAAAAGGGTTGAAAGACGGATGAGTCCTGCTTTACCATTGGATGAAACTTTGGTCTCAGAATTGGTGAAAGCCTTTGAAGTGGAAGGTGCTACTTCTGAGATTGTGAGAGATGCGTTCAAGACTTATAAACTGAACGGGAAGAAAGTTACAGCTAAAGTATTGGATGGTCATATTAAAGAGGCTCAATCTGTAGTTGACTCTAAGCAGACTATAGAAGCCGTAGAAACGGTGAAATAAAGAATAACCTCACGGAACGATGAATGTAAATGAATTAAAGAAGAAGAGTAATAGGCGTGTTGACACGGGCTATTTACGTAATCTTGGCATCCAAAGCTACGGTGATGATAATTTATATCCCCAGCATCTAAGAAATATCATCGCTGCGAGTTCAACGGGTAGCGAATGTGCAGAACGTTATGCCAATTTCATAGAGGGAAATGGGTTTCGTGAGGTTGCTTTTTCTGAATATGTGGTTAACCGCCGTGGAGATACGGCAGATGACATCCATGCTTTCGTCTGCAAGGATGTTGCTGATTACGATGGGATGGCGATACATGTTAATTATAATATGTTCGCAGATATAGTGGAAGTACAGCACATCCCCTTTGAAAATTGCCGTTTGTTGGAGGAGGATGAATCCGGATATATCGCAAAAATCGCAGTTCATCCGGATTGGACAGGAAAGAAAACCCGTCAGGGAAAAGCCATAAAGGTAATACCAGAAAATGTGGAGCTTATAGATGTATTTAATCCACGTAAGGAGGTGGTCTATGCGCAAATTCGGGCTGCCGGAGGGATTGAAAACTATAAGGGGCAGATACTATGGATTAGCAACACAGGGAAATTCGTGTATCCTATCGGAAGAGCTGACCGTGTGATTACGGAAATGAGTACGGATGAGGGATTAGCCAATGTGAAGTATCGTAATGTGCGTTGTAACTTCATGCCTTCCGGGATGATAATTACAAAGAAAGGTGCTTCTTCGGTACGTTTTGATGAAAACGGAAATCCTATAAAAGAGGATAGGACTAACGAAGATACTGGTTTTTCTGATACTATCGTGCAATTACAAGGAGACACCAATGCGACAAAGGTCTTAGAGGTAACCTTGGAATCTGATGAAGAAAAACCGGAGTTTGTGGATATTAGTCCTAAAAATTATGATAAGGAGTTTACCGTTACTGATGCCAGTGTGGTTGAACGTATTTATTCGGCTTTCGGGCAGGAGCCTTGGTATTGTATCCGGATTGGTAAGGTCGGTTTTTCTGGGGATATATTGGAAGATGCTTTTGAATACTATAACTCTATTGTGTCAAAGCAACAACGCATGATTGAACGGGCTTTTCAGAAAATTTTTGCGCATTGGTATGAACCTCTCAATCCTTCCAATGACTTTAGTGTACAACCTCTTAAATATATAAGAAATGCTGCGATGTCTAATAACAACAGATGAGGTCTATAAGTTGGCTCGTACGATGTCAATACACATCGATACGGAAAAGATAGAGGCATATATTCGGGAGTCGGAGAACATTGATTTGAAGTCAGCTTTGGGTGATGCTTTATTCTTAGATGTGAAAGAACATCCGGAAAATTATAGTGAGTTGCTTAATGGTAGTTCTTATACCATAGAATGTGGAGGCAAACGTTCCTTTGTAGGGCTGAAAACGACATTAGCATATTATACCTATGCTCGTATCGTGAAAAATGGAGATGGAAATGTCACCCGTTTTGGATTTGTCAATAAAGATAACGAATATTCATCGCGTTCTGATTTTAAGGAGAAACTTATGGCTTATAATGATGCTTTCTCTGTTGCTGATAGGTATATGAAAGAATGTGTTCGGTATTTGAATGATAATAAAAAAGACTTTCCGCTGTATAGGGGAAGTGGAGGGATTAATGCTAATCGTGTAACTTTTAGAGTACTTGGTGAATAATGCCTGATACACTTGACATATTAAGGAAACTTGCTCTACAGATAAGGAACGCCTCTTCTGAGGGAGAGAATACCGCAGAGAGGGTTGGACGGACATTTATTGGCATTCTTGAACTCATTCAACAAGGAATGAGCATCGAAGAATTATCAAAGGTGTTCCTTCGCAAAGACCAGGCTGACGGCACTCCCTTCCCCATAACCTTCGGAGATTGGGTCAAGTTCGGTGAGTTCATCACCGGCATTTCCGGAGGGTGCATCGACAAGAATGGCATCCTTGAAATGGAAGAGGGCATTTTCCGCAAACGTCTGTTTGTTCCGGAGATTGCCTATAACCGTGTGACCTATTTCAAAGGCAGGATGTGCGCCTCTCCCGGAGGTGGATGTACGGTCAAGGAATGGAGCGACAACGGTGACGGCAGCTATACGATTACACCCGATTTGACGGATGCCGACGGGCTGAGCCAGTTTGTGGATGACATACTTACTACTTACTTCGTCACCAAGAACGCCGAAGGCAAGCTGCAGGGTTTCGAGGAGATGAAGTTCCGGGTGACTTCCGCAGACTATACAGCCAAGACATTCGTCATGACGCCGAAGCCGGGTACTGACTGGAAGCCGGGGGATGCGATGGTACTTGCCCAGACGGGTAACTTCACGGATGAGGATAGACAGACGTACATTCTTATCGATACGGTTAACGGCAACAACTGCATTACTTTCTTCGACCACGCCAATACCTGGGATGTCGAGCCTGCCCAGGAAGTCTCATGGATTGGCAAAAAGAAAGGCCGTACCGTGCATGGCATTCCTGCAGACAACTATTCGGCTGTTTTTCGCCACGTCATCATGTCCGGCAAGATATTCCAGGTGGATGACATCACCGGCGAGGCTTTCCGGGTGCCATTGTTCAAGGGGACGTGGAAAAAGGGTGAGAAGTATGCCTATTACGATGAGGTGACGCATAACGGCAGTTCATGGATATGTGTAAACGAGAAAGGTTCGACTACAGAACCGGCAGACGGCAATGCTGATTGGTTGAAATACGCGGCAAAGGGAGAAAGCGGCAAGGGTATCAAGTCTACCGATGTGGAATACGCGATATCGGTGTCGAATGTCATTGCCCCGGTGGATGGTTGGCAGACTACCTCCCCTGAATGGGAAGCCGGTAAGTATATTTGGTCTCGGACAAAGATAGTCTATTCTGATGGCGAAGTCAAGTACACACAAGCGGCTTGTATCAGTGGTGGGCAGGGAGCCGACGGCAAGGGCATCAAGTCCATTACCGAAGAATACTACCTATCCTCTTCATCGGCCACCACAACCGGAGGCAAGTGGCAGACTACCTCTCCGGCATGGAAAAACGGATGGTATATCTGGACCCGGACAAGGATAGTCTTTACTGACGATACTTCCACCACAACGAACGCCATCTGTGTGACTGGCAGCAAGGGTGCAGACGGTACAAGCATTACCAATTGCGGTGAATGGGAAACCGGAAAGCATATACCTTACATGGGTATTACCAAGATGGCCGGACGTGTCTTTTTATGTGTCGCTCCTGATGGTACCGACAATCCTCCGATGTGGACTCAGACGACCAATGAGGGAAGACGCATCCTGCAGACGCAGAACGGCGGCAAGTCCTACGGTTATACCATTACCGGGGACTTGAACACGGCCGAGTATGAGCTGCTGGTGGAGAACGGCCAGGACGGGCGTGACGGTAGGGATTATGAGTGGATATTCAAGCATACGACAGAGAATATCGCTCCGGCAACCCCTGCCACCTCGCAGGTGGATGACTACGTGCCGTCCGGCTGGCATGATGACCCGATTGGTGTCAGCGAGAGCCTGCCATACGAGTGGGCTTGTTGCCGCACGAAGAAGGACGGTGTATGGAGTGCCTTCAGTCCGGCCGCCATCTGGGCCAAGTGGGGCTTTGACGGCGAGTCTGCCATTGTAGCCGATTTCGACAACGAGATGGAAAGCGTTGCCTTGACATACGAAGGAAAGACTGTTTCGCAGTCCGTACTCAATACAACCGTCGGCATGTGGTATGGTACGAAGAAACTACAGCTCAAGTCCATATCATGCGTGACCCCTGCCGGTGTGACGGAGAGCTACAATGTCAATACGGGGGTGATAGCGTTTACCGTGGCTTCCGGCATTTCAATGCCTGCACGCTCAGAGGTTAGGATAACCGTTACGGCTACGGTACAGGATACGGATATAAGCCGTGAGTTGGTGTTCACCATTACCGGTGTGCGTGCCGGTAATCCGGGCAGTGATGCGGTACTCTATAGGCTGGTGCCTTCTGTCTCATCGGTAAGCAAGCGGAAGGATGGTACCTACAGTGTGGCAAGCGTGTCATGCACACGCACCAAGTCTGTAGGCGGTACCACTTCCATCACGACTGACGGTGTGCTGAAATACAGCAAGGACGGAGGCGCAGAGGTCGAGATACAGAACGGAACGGCCATTTCCCCGAAGAACTTCACGGCGCAGTTGCAATTTGTCTATTATGTGGGTGGGCAGGTCGTGGACCGGGAAACTATACCCATGGTTGTGGATGGCAACGACGGTAATCCTGGGAAACCGGGCGGTGACGGCGAATCCGTCAAGGCTGGCGGTGAGTGGCGCACGGCTAATACTCCATACAAAAAGCTCACCATCTGTACGATGGGGAGTCGCTCCTGGCTCTCCAAGGTTGACACTTCGAATCCACCTCTATGGACTCAGACAACTCATGACGGGAGGCGAATCACTCAGACCCAGAACGGCGGCAAGTCCTACGGTTATATTATTACCGAAGAAGTGAACACCGACGAATGGGAACAACTGACATCAGACGGCGGCATGGTCTATCTCATCAGTACATGCAGCAATATACGGGTGAGCAGTGCCGGGTCGCTTGTTCCTTCGGCTTTCCGGGTGTATGCCAAGCGGACGCTCGGCAGCGCCACATTGACTTATCCGGACGGATATCTGGCAGCGAGAGGTTACAGCAACGGGATATGGAGCGCCATCGCAGGGCCTTCGAGGGCTTCCGAGATTACGGTCAACGCTTCGGCTGGGTATTCAACTTTCTCTGTCCGCTGTTACCAGAGCCAGGCTGACGCTTCGGCATGGAATGACAGTTTCATTGCGGAGATGTCCGTGGGTGTAAGTTATGACGGTTCAAGCGGACGGGATGCCAGTGAGCCGCGTCCGAGAGGTTTTTTCGCCAAGGGCAACACGTATGTGTGGAATGAAGATTACCATGACATCGTACTGGCCACATTCAACAATCGCACCATTCCGTTCAGGGTACGGGCATACGGTACTTCTGTCACTGTCGCACCTACCTCGATAGACGGTGATGCTAATTGGGAGGCGGCACAGCAGTTTATGTTTGTGGCTATGGATATGGCTTTAGTGAGAAAGATACGTGCCGATGAAATCCTTGTGGATGATTTGGTGGTGCAGAACGTATTGGCAAGGGATAGCGATGGGAATCCGACAATCGAAATCAATGGAGATGAAAAGAGGTTCACCATAGGCGGCATTGAAATAAATTCCGACGGGTTAGGGTCTAAGATGGCTGATTCCGGAAGGCTTGATTTGAACGGGAGCTTTATGCGGCTCGGTTTGGACGGGCTAAGAGTAAGGCATTCCCAATATTCGAATCTGGATAACATTATCAGATATGTATATAGTATCGCGACATTGATAGATGGCTGTCTCAAACTGGAATCCAAAGGGGCAGTCTATTCACCCAAAGAGGTATTCTATGCCGTATCAGGTAATTTCGGTTTGAAAATAAACAGTTCCGGGATATATAGAACTTCGGACGGAGGCACAACATGGGTTCAATTATAATTTTAAATATCAGTGTTATGAAAGTTTTTTATGAAAGCAAGTTAGCGAAATGGCTGCTGTGGCAGGGTTACAACACCATCACATTGGGATGCTTTGTCTTCACCAAGAAAAGTAAGGAGGAGATTCAGCAGAGTACACTTAATCATGAGGCGATTCATGTAAGGCAGTGGGAGGAGTGCTTGATTGCTTCGGCAATCCTGCTGACGGTAATCATGCTGTTTGCCGGGTTCAACTTATGGGTATATCTGCTATGCCCGTTGTGGTTCTACCTTCAGTATGGGTTGGAGTATGCGATTTCATACGTTTATCACTTATGCCGTAACCGGTGTTGGATAAATGTAGGTGATAAGGCTTACGGCAATTCCGCGTTTGAGATGGAAGCGGAAGCTAACGAAGAGGTAGACGGTTATCTGGATGTGAGAACTCCTTTTGAGTTCTTCAGATATTACGGAAAAATTTGATTTATAATTTACAAAACGAGTTAATTATTAAAATGTCAAATCGGGTAATATTTCCATCCGGAAATTATGCCCCTTAAATGTGAGAATATTATGGCAGATGATATCAGAGAGAATGCGATGGC
>ERZ1673699.361-NODE-361-length-54039-cov-5.166531_pt1 | contig 54039 bp, 55 predicted proteins | sample MGYA00580229_ERZ1673699 | MGnify/ENA primary metagenome ERZ1673699 (study PRJEB41218, sample SAMN15661785) | gut metagenome | host: Homo sapiens | place: Canada: London | collected 2015-08-20/2019-03-30 | study: EMG produced TPA metagenomics assembly of... | reverse complement strand
AAAGACTTCGATGGAGTGGAGTTATCTGGCGGCGAAAGGCAAAGGCTTGATATAGCAAGGTCCATGTATAAAGATTCAAAGCTTATCATACTTGACGAAGCAACATCAGCTCTTGACCCAATGCAAGAGAGCGAGATATTAAAGAAATTTTTAGACATATCAAAGGGAAGGACATCCATCATCGTTACGCATAGACTTGGTATTTGCAAAAGCGTTGATAAGATAGTAGTCTTTAAAGATGGTAGAGTGGATAGCGTTGGCACACATGATGAGCTAATGATAAAGTCATCATACTATAGAGAGATGTATGAAGCACAAGCAAAATTTTATAAGTAATAAAATAATCAAAGACTATATATAAACGGTCTTTGATTTTTTTGTCTCTTTATGCTATAATTATGGGAAGAGGAGTTGATAAGATGGAAAAATATTATTTAAGTACACCAATTTATTATCCAAGTGGTTACTTACACATAGGAAATACGTATACGACTATAGTTGCGGACATGCTTAAGAGGTACAAAGAGCTTCAAGGCATGGATGTATATTTTGTTACAGGCTCCGACGAACACGGCGAAAAGATTCAAAAGAACGCTGAAAAGGCTGGCGTTACTCCACTAGAATTTGTTACTAATATTAATAAAGAAATATATAAGCTATGGGATTTACTTGACATTAGATATGATAAGTATATCAGAACTTCAGATAAATCTCACGATGAGATGGTTAAGAAGATATTTACAAGGCTTTACGAGCAAGGCGACATCTACAAGGGCGAATATGAAGGTCTTTACTGCACTCCATGTGAGTCGTTCTGGACTGAGTCTCAACTTGTCGATGGCAAGTGCCCTGACTGCGGTAGAGAGGTGCATCCAGCTCATGAAGAAGCGTATTTCTTCAGATTAAGCAATTACAAGGACAGACTTTTAAAATATTACGAAGAGCATCCAGAATTTATTGAGCCTGAGTCTAAAAAGACTGAGATGATCAATAACTTCTTCAAGGACGGCCTTCAAGACCTATGCGTTTCAAGAACATCCTTCGACTGGGGCGTTCAAGTGCCATTCGATCCAAAGCATGTTGTTTACGTATGGATAGACGCTTTGTCGTCATACATTGACGCGGCAGGATATTTACAAGACGATGAAAAGTTCAAAAAACTTTGGCCAGCTGATATTCACTTGGTTGGTAAGGATATTTTGCGTTTCCACGTAATCATATGGCCAGCACTACTTATGGCTCTAGACCTTCCATTACCTAAGAAAGTCTTTGCTCATGGCTGGATACTTTTTGAAAGCGACAAGATGAGTAAGAGTAAAGGCAATGTCATCTACCCTGAGCCAATAGTTAAGCTATATGGCAGAGATGCGCTTAAGTACTACGTTCTAAGAGAGTTTAACTTCGGTAGCGATGGTAACTTCCAAAGCAAAAAGTTTATGGAAAGAGTTAACTCTGACCTTGCAAATGACCTTGGTAACTTGGTTTCAAGAACTATTGCCATGGCAGAAAAGTACTTTGGCGGCACTGTAAATAAAAAAGCATCTGATGATGAATTTGATAAAGATTTAATAGACGTGGCTTTAACAAGAAAAGCTGTTCTTGATGAAAAGATGGAACATCTTAACCTATCTGTAGCCATAGATGAAGTATTTAAGCTAATTAGAAGGTCCAATAAGTACATCGACGAAACATGCCCATGGACTTTAAACGATGACGAACACAAGGAAAGACTTGAAACTATCATATATAATTTACTTGAAGCACTAAGAATTTCATCTGTTTTACTAAGCCCATTCATCCCTGATACTGCTAAGAAGATCAGAGAAGCGCTTGGCTTAAGTGAAGAAATGAAATATGAAGAGTGCGACGAATTTGGTTTGGTTGATAAATATACTGTAAAGAAGATAGATACACTATTCCCAAGACTTGACGTTGATAAAGAAGTAGAGAGACTACTTACAGAGAACGAAAATTTAATTAAATCTAGAGAAGAAAAAGATGGCAAGGCAAAGGCAGAAGACGCTGACGCTAAGCCAGCTATAGAGTTTGATGATTTTGCTAAGCTTGATCTAAGATTAGGCGAAGTAATTGATTCAAAAGAACATCCTGAAGCTGACAAGCTTTTGATCAACACTATTAAAATAGGTGACGAGACAAGAACTATTGTTAGCGGTATTAAAAAATGGTACAAGCCAGAAGACATCATAGGTAAGAAGGTTGTTGCTGTATGTAACTTAAAGCCTAGAAAGATTAGAGGCGTTGAATCTCAAGGCATGATACTTGCTTGTGAAAACGGCGATGACTTATCACTAGTTACATCGCTTGAAGATATGCCATCGGGCTCAGTGATTGCGTAATGATATTCGTTGATTCACACGCTCATCTTGACGATGAGGCCTTTGATGAGGACAGAGACGAAGTCATAGCCGATATTTTATCGGGCGGAAACTATTTTTTCAATATAGCATCTGACCTTAAAACAAGCTACTCGAGCTATGAACTTGCCAAAAAATACGCTCACGTCTACGCAGTTGTAGGCGTGCATCCGCATGAGGCAAAGGATTACACAGCTGAGACACGTGAGGCACTTAAAGAGCTATTGAAAAAGGATAAGGTTATGGCAATAGGCGAGATTGGTCTTGACTATCACTATGATTTTTCGCCAAGAGATGTGCAAAGAAAAGTTTTTATTGATCAGATAGATTTAGCTAGGGAAATGGATGTGCCCATCGTTATTCACACGCGTGAAGCGATGGAAGAAACTTATGAAATACTTGAAAAATACGCTCAAGATATGAAGGTTCTTATTCATTGCTATACAGGATCCATAGAGATGGCTAGAAAATTTTTAAAATTAGGCTACAAACTAGCTTTAGGCGGAGCACTAACTTTTAAAAATGCAAAAAACACAGTAGACGTCGCACGGGAAGTTGATTTGAAAGACCTCCTTATAGAGACAGACTCACCATATATGACGCCAGTACCTTTTAGGGGCAAGAGAAATGACCCGAGAAAAGTAGTCTTGGTCGCAGAAAAACTTGCCGAGATCAAAGGCATCAGCACAGAAGAAGTATTAGAAGCGACAAAGAAGAACGCATTTGAATTTTTTGGAGTAGAAAATGATTAAAGAACTCATAGTTGTCGAGGGCATGGACGACATTGCTCAGATAAAAAATGCTATAGATGCCGATATAGTCGCGACACATGGCTATAAAATAAAGAAGACGCTCTTTGATGAGCTGAGAAAGGCTGTTAAAACTAGGGGAGTCATTGTCTTTACTGACCCTGATTACGCCGGCAAGATGATTAGACGCACTATAAATGAAAATGTTAAGGGCTGCAAAAATGCTTATCTAAAGCAGTCAGATGCGATTAAGAAAGATGATATAGGTGTTGAAAATGCTTCAAAGGAAGCAATCATTGATGCCTTGATGAATGCAAGAGCCTCAACAGAGGAGAGAAAAGTTTTATACACAACGAAAGATTTGTATGAGACAGGTCTATTAGGAGCAGACGGTTCAAGCGAGAGACGCGAAAAACTTGCGAGCCTACTAAAAATTTCTAATTCAAACGCAAAAAAAATGCTCGACGCACTAAACTATTATCAAATTTCGAGAGAAGATTTCGAGGAGGCTATGAAAAAAATTGACTGAAAAAGGTTTATATAGCATAGCAAGACTCAAGGAGCTGCAAGAGAGCTTCGGTTTTGAATTTAAAAAAGCGCTTGGACAAAATTTTTTGATTGATGGCAATATAATAAGAAAGATAGCTGAAGAGAGCGGAATTACTAAGGATACTACTGTGATGGAGATAGGCCCAGGCATAGGCACTTTGACCGAAGAGCTAGCGAAGCACGCGAAAAAAGTCATTGCCTTTGAACTTGATGAATCACTTAGAGAAATTCACAAGGAGACACTTGGCCCACATGGCAATGCCCATGTAATTTATAAAGATTTTATGGACGCGAGTGAGGACGAGATAAAATCCTTGACAGGTGGAGCGTTCAAAGTGTGCGCCAATCTTCCGTATTATGTGACGACACCAATACTAACATTTTTGCTTGAATCAAAACTTGAGATAGATTCAATCACAGTTATGGTGCAAAAAGAAGTCGCTCAGAGGATAGTCGCCGATGAAAAATCAAAAGACTATGGAAGTATATCAGTCTTTACAAGAGCTTATGGCGATGCGCGCATTGCGTTTAATGTGTCAAAAGACTGCTTTTATCCAAAACCAAAAGTTGATTCAGCAGTACTATATATAAAAAAGAAGAAAAAAGATTTAGCAAATGAAGAGCTATTCTTAAAAATAATTAGAGCTTCTTTTATGAAGAGAAGAAAAACGCTTGCGAATGCTTTATTTAATAGCGAAGTGGGTATAGATAAAAAAGATACAGTGGATGCACTTAAGGCCATTGGCAAAGGTGAAAATGCAAGGGCGGAGGAGCTAAGCTTCGATGACTTTGTAAATATAACGAAAGACTTGGAGGGAATATATGGAAAATAAAGAATTAACTCAAGAAGAATTAGACGCGATTAAAAATGATACCATAGATTATAAGATAGTTGAGAGACTTGCAGATATCATGAAAGCGCTTAGCGAGCCTTCAAGAATACAAATCATACACGCGCTAAGCATAAGCGAGATGTGCGTTACAGACATTTCATACGCGCTAAACATGACACAGCCACTTGTTAGTCACCACTTAAGAATATTAAGAAACCTTGGCCTAGTTAAGTACGAAAGAGATGGCAAGGCACTTATTTACTCACTTGATGACGAGCACGTTTTGATGCTGTATAAGCAAGGCTTGGAACACGCAAAAGAAAAAGTTCAATAGATATATTATCTGTCACCGAAATGGTGGCAGATTTTTCGTGCTTAGATATAGTTTATTAATAGCATATAGATATTTTGTTTATATAAATTTATTTTGCAGCACTCTTTTTTTATACCTAAACAAAATTATTTTTTATAATATTTCACATCTAGATTACTTAATATACGCTTATTGCCTTGCATTTTCAAGTATGTAGTGATATAATTATATTGATATTGTATAGGGGAAGTTTAAAAGACGCAGTCGCCGCTGCCGTTGGCGCACACTGAGTAAACACTTATGTCACTGTTATTCGTTTAATAATGGGAAGGCGTTTACAAGGGCTTAAAACGCTAGCCGGAAAACCTTACTTTATCAAGAAATACCTTCGGCAAAGAGAGGTTCTTTTCTAAATCAATTTGATTTTTAAAAGGAGTCTTTGCGTAGGAAAATAAAAGGAGGAATAATTTATGAGAAAGAAAAATTTCATTCTCATGGGTCTTTCACTAATTTTATTGTCCGCAGACGCTTATGCAATGCACATCATGGAAGGTTACCTTCCTAAAGAATGGTGCTTAATCTGGGGACTAATATCACTACCATTTATTATACTTGGTATTAGAAAAATTGCTAAAGACTCTGATTCAAACGAAAAGAAGGTTTTACTTGCACTTGCAGGTGGATTTATCTTCGTTTTATCTGCTATGAAGATCCCTTCAGTAGTAGGTAGTTGTTCACACCCAACAGGTACTGGTCTAGGTGCTATACTATTTGGACCTCTTCAAACATCTGTTTTAGGTTTAATTGTTTTAATTTTCCAAGCTTTGTTATTAGCTCACGGTGGTTTAACTACTTTAGGTGCTAATACATTCTCTATGGCTATAGCTGGACCTTTTGTCGCTTTTGCCATCTATCACTTATTGAAAAAACAAAATAGAAGTTTAGCAGTTTTCTGTGCAGCAACTATTGGTGACTTATTCACTTATGTTGTTACAGCTACTCAACTTGCTATTGTTTACCACGAAGGCGTTGGCTTTGCCGCAGCTTTAGGAAAGTTCTTATCAATCTTTGCTGTTACTCAAATCCCTATCGCTATAGTTGAAGGTTTATTAACAGTAGTTATAGTTAACCTTATGGTTAGATATAAAGGTGAGGGGGTACTTACAAATGAAAGATTATAAGAAAACCAACTTGATCTTAATCATACTTGCGATTTTACTAGTAGTTTTACCACTAGTTTTCGTTCAAGGCGAATACGGTGGATCTGATGACGCTGCAAGTGAAGAAATTGAAGCTTTAAACCCTGATTATGAACCTTGGTTCGAATCCCTTTGGGAACCACCATCGGGTGAAGTTGAATCCTTATTATTTGGACTTCAAGCAGCTATCGGTGCTGGAGCTATCGGTTACATCATTGGTACTTGGAAAGGTGCTGCAGGTAAAAAAGAAACTAAATAAAGGAGCTAATACAAATTGCTACTCATTGATCAGTTCGCGTATACGAACGGTTTAAGGCACGTTAAAGCTGGATATAAATTTTTATTTACATTAATTATGCTAGTTTTAGCGCTTGGTCTTGACAATATTTACGTAAATTTATCCATATTTATATTAATAATAATTCTGGAACTCGCATTTGCAAAGTTTAAAGTGAGAAATGTCATATCATTTATAAAAATTCCTATAATTTTCATATTTTTAGGAACAATATTTTTGATAATTGGTTTTTCTAAAGAAAATCATTTTGTCTATTCCATAAACATCTTTGGCATATACTTTGGAGTGATTGAGGGGCAAGAGATGCTATTTCTAAATGTTTTTTTAAGATCTCTTGCGGCGACCTCTTCGGTCATCTTTTTAAGTGTAACGACACCTATGGTCGATATTATCAGAGTTTTTAAGAGCTTGCGTTTGCCAAATGTGTTTATTGAGCTGTTTATGCTGATATACCGCTTCATCTTTATAATTATAGAAGAAGCTCAGACAAATATAAACTGTCTTGAGATAAAATTTGGTTTTATCAATACGAAGACATCGTTTAAGTCAGTCAAAATTTTTGTTGAGAATATGATTTTAGGCATATTAAAGAGAAATGAAGAGATGATAAATGCTCTAAATATCAAGCTTTACAATGGAGAATTCCCAGTTAGGTGATTATATGTTAGAAGTTAAAAATTTAGAATATACTTATGAGAGTGGAAAAAAAGTTTTGGATGGGATAAGTCTTTCGACTAAAAACGGTGCCATCACCATGGTAATTGGTGAGAACGGCGCTGGAAAGACTACTTTATTCAAAAACATCCTTGGTCTATTAAAAAGGGACAAAGGGGATATACTTGTCGATGGCGAAGAACTTCGCTATGACAAGAAAAGTCTTTTGAATTACAGAAAAAACGTGACTATGGTCTTTCAAGACCCGGATAATCAAATTTTTTACTCGAATGTTTTTGATGACACTGCTTTTACGCTTAGAAATCTTGGCTATGACGAAGAAACTGTCAAGGAAAGGGTTGACAATGCTTTAAGAAGTGCCAATGCATACGAACTAAAGGAGATGCCTGTTCACTTTTTAAGTTATGGACAAAAAAAGAGGGTTGCCATCGCTTCAGCGATCGCTTTGGGCGCTCGCTACATCCTTATGGACGAGCCAACGGCTGGTCTTGACCCTGTTTCTATAGGCATACTTAAAAAGACTATCGCAGGTATTGCCAAAAACAGTTCACTTTTAATATCTACTCATGATATGGAGTTTTGCTATGAAATGGCAGATTACATTTATGTAGTTAAAGACGCTAAGATTATCAAAGAAGGAAGTAAATATGAAATTTTCAAGGATGAAGATGTCATTAAACGCGCCAATCAAGAGCTTCCTCTATGTGTTAGAGTGGCTAATGCATTGGGAGTTAATTTCTTTGATAATAATGATCAAATGATAGAGGAGTTAAAGGCTTATGCTAAGCATAGCTCTTAATATAAAGGGTAGACCTGTTACCATAATTGGTGGCGGGTCTGTCGCTTTAAGAAAGTTTAAAACACTTATAAGTGAAGGTGCTAAAGTGAAAGTTGTTGCTAAAGACTTTATTGACGGCTTTATGGACCAAGGCGCTGAATTAATTAAGGACATTTATAAAAAAGAATACATAGAAGGAGCCTATTTAATTTTTATTGCAAGTGACGATGAAGAGCTCAATGCTCGGATTGAGGCGGATGCAAAAACTTTAGGTGTTTTATACAATAGATGCGATAAAAGTTCTACTAGTGATTTTATCTCCATCAACATGAAAAAGATAGGCGGCATAGACGTCTTAATATCAACTGCTGGAAGGCTTCCTGATTTAAACAAAACTATCATGGATGATTTAAAAAAGTATGAGGCTTATGACGATGAATATTTAGATTTAGCGTCTAAACTTAGATCATACTACATCCATTATCAAAAACAAGATGCGATAAAAAAGATAAAAAATTATACTAAGGAAGAAATTTTATCTTACATAAAGGAGTTTGAAGACTTTGAAAATAAGAGTGGGAACGAGAACGAGTAGGCTTGCTTTGAAGCAAGTTGAACTTGTTTTTAATAAACTTAAAGAATTTTATGATATTGATTACGAAGTAGTAGGCATAAATACGCTTGGCGACATCGATAAGAAGACGTCAATCAGGCAGATGGGCGGAAAAGGTGTCTTCGTTAGAGCGATTGAGGATGCTCTTAAAGATGGAAGGATAGATATTGCCGTTCACTCCTTAAAGGACATGACTTCTGAGATTGAAGAAGGTCTTGAAATAATTTATTTTGGAGAGAGAGCTAAAAGAAATGATATTATCGTTCTAAATGAAAAGCATAAGGGCAAGAATGAGCTTGTAGATGGCATGAGAATCGCAACTGGCTCGCTTCGTAGGAAGTTTTTACTCGCTATGGATGAAAAAGATTATAGCATTGCCGAAATACGTGGCAATATTGAGTCAAGGATAGCAAAGCTTGACTCAGAGGGCTTTGACGCGATTATATTATCAAGAGCGGCTATTGATAGACTTGATTTAAATGATGGACTTGATGGAAGAATCATAGACCTAGAGGAAGATGAATTTTTGCCATCGCCTTGTCAAGGGGTTATTGCTCTTGAAATAAATAAAAATAACCACGAGCTTAAAGAGATGCTTAAATCGATAAGAGATGAAAAAACTGATTTTGAAGTTTCTATTGAAAGAGCATTTTTAAGCGAATCCGGTGCTTCGTGCAACAAACCATTAGGCATACATGTAGTTTCAGATGATAATAAGGCACATGTAAAGGCTTTTATGGCGTCGGATGATTTAAAAAGATATAGATTTATAAATTTTGACACGGATAAAGAAAATTATTTAAAAGATGTAAAAAAATATACAGAGAGTATTAAAGGTGATATAGATGTCTAAGGTATATTTAGTAGGAGCAGGCCCTGGTGATGAGGGCCTAATTACTGTCAAGGGACTGAGACTTATACAAAAGGCTGACTACATAATTTATGACAGGCTCATCAATTATAATTTACTTAATGAAAAAAAATCAGACGCAAAATTATTTTATGTGGGCAAAGAGGGGATGAAGTCCTCTTGGAAGCAAGAAGAAATTAATAATTTGCTTCTTAAATGCGCTCACGAAGAAGGAAAGATTACTCTTAGACTTAAGGGTGGCGATCCGCTTGTTTTTGGACGCGGCTCTGAAGAAGCACTTTTCTTGAAAGAGCATGGAGTTTCCTCAGAGATAGTCCCTGGCATCTCTTCATCGATCGGCGGTCTTATTTATGGAGGAGTGCCAACAACTCACAGAGAAGTCTCCAGAAGCTTTCATGTATTTACTGGTCACACTATGGATGGACCAGCTGAGCTTGATTGGGAGAACTTAGCTAAGATGGAAGGAACACTAATCTTTCTTATGGCTATGAGCAATATCGAGACTATTGCTAATAAATTAATCGCGGCTGGCAAAAATCCAGATACAAAGGCAGCTTTTATATATAAGGCGACTAGATCCGATCAAAGGCGCTTTATTACTACACTTAAGGACGCTTACGAATGCAAATGCAATAATGATATAAAAAATCCATCGGTCTTTGTTATTGGAGACGTTGTTAAATTTGCTGATGATATAGACTTTTTTGCAGGTAGGCCACTTAAGGACAGAACATTTATTTTACTTAGAAAAAAAGAATTTAATCAAGATTTTAAAGATTTTCTTATAGATAATAAGGCAGAATTTTTAGAGTTAGAGACAATTAAGTACACGCCAATACATGATGATGCTTTTGATAAGGCACTAAAAAATATCGAAGCTTATAAATATTTGATATTAACAAGCCGAAACGCAGTAGAATTCTTTTTCAAAAGAGCTCTTGAGCTTGGAGTAGATTTTAGAAGATTTTATAATATTAAGATAGCTTCCATAGGTCAAAAAACTATGAAAGACATTGAGACTTATGGATTTAAGGCGGACTACGTTTCTGAAAAATACACTTCAGATGAAATGATTAAAAATATCACATCAAAATTTGAAAAAGGCGCAAAAGTACTTTATCCTCACTCAGATAAGGCAAAGGGCAATATCAGAGCTGCCCTTAGTGATTATGATGTGGATGCATTTGAAATATATAAAAACAGCGATGAAGCTTATGAAAAGATGTATTTAGAAGATAAGGTATATGATATATTTTTCTTCTCGTCATCAGAGGCCATTAGCTTTAATAAATTTTATCCAGAGCTAATGTCAAAGGCAAGGATATATTCAATAGGACCATATACAACAAAAAGTATAGAGGCATTGGGATATAAAGTATATAAGGAAGCAAAGGTACATGACTCAGAAGGAATGATAAATTTAGTGAAAGAGGAGATTAATTATGAAGAATAGAATGAGAAGACTTAGATTAAATAGCAATATTAGAGAAGTTTTCGCTGAAACAGCATTAAGAAAAGAAGATTTAATATATCCGATTTTTGTAAAAGATGGAGTAAATGAAGTAGAAGAGATAAAAAGTTTAAAAGGACAAAAACAATACACAGTCGATAGGCTTGATGAAGTCATCAAAGAGCTAAAGGACTTGGGCATACGCTCTGTAATTTTATTTGGCGTGCCAGAACATAAGGATGCATGCGGTTCAGGCGCTTATGCAAAAGACGGCGTCGTTCAAAGAGCGATTAGAAAAATTAAAGAGATAGATAAAGATTTTCTAGTTATAGGCGACGTTTGCATGTGCGAATACACTGATCATGGCCACTGCGGCATACTTCACGGGGATTATGTTGATAACGACGAAACACTAAGTTATTTACAAAAGATAGCTGTATCCATGGCAGAAGCAGGTGTTGACATAGTCGCTCCATCTGATATGATGGATGGACGCGTTGCAAAAATCAGAGAAGCACTTGATGAGGCTGGATACATAAACGTATCAATAATGAGCTATGCATCAAAATTTGCTTCAAATTACTACGGTCCTTTTAGAGATGCGGCTGGCAGCGCACCAAGTTTTGGTGACAGAAAACAATATCAAATGGATTATAGAAATAAAAAAGAAGCTCTTAGAGAAATACTTTCAGATGTAGACGAAGGCGCTGACATGCTTATAGTTAAGCCAGCTATGGCTTATGGAGATATAATTAAACTTGCTAGTGAAGAAACTAATTTACCTATAGTTGCCTACTCAGTTAGTGGCGAGTACGCTATGCTCTACGATGCTGTTAAAAACGGCCTTGTTAAAGAAGATATCATTATGGAGACAATGCTTTCATTCAAAAGAGCTGGAGCGAATTTAATCATAACATACTTTGCTAAATATTTGGCGGAAAGATTATAATGGCGAAGAAATATTATGCGGTTAAAGCTGGCCGAAATACAGGCATCTTCGAGACATGGGATGAGGCAAAAGAAGAGGTACATGGCTTTAAGAACGCAATTTATAAATCATTTAAAACCATGGAAGAAGCAGAAAATTACATGATGGGCGATGATTTTGAGGCGAATCACGACTTAGATGGCAAATTACTCGCTTATGTCGATGGAAGTTTTAGTAATATTTTAAAAAAATATTCTGCGGCAGCTGTTTTTGTAATGGATGGAGAAATTATTCACAAAGAATCAATGGCTTATGATGATAAAGAGCATTTAGCGATTCGAAATGTAGCTGGCGAGATAAAAGCTTCGATGATGGCTATCAATTATGCGATTGAAAATAATTATAAACAAATAGATATTTTTTATGATTATGAAGGCATTCGTAGCTGGGCGATGGGCTATTGGAAGACTAATAAAGACGAGACAAAGGCATATAAAAGATTTTTTGATGAAAAAAAAGAGAAAATTTTTATTAATTTTCATAAGGTTGAAGCCCACACAGGTGATAAATTCAACGAGATAGCCGATTCGCTTGCGAAGGAAGCACTTATAAAAATGTCTTGACATTTATATGTCCATAGTATATAATAAAGGTACTTGAATGACAAAATAAAATTATAGGAAAGGTGATTTTATGAATTTTGCAAAAAAATTAAGAAGATTAAGAGCAATGGAAGGTATGACACAATCTGACCTTGCTGAAAAACTTGGCGTATCACTAAAGACAATATCAAGATACGAAGTAGATGGTATGAGACCACGTAGTAGAGATATTTATAACCAATTGGCTAACTTATTTAGAGTGGATGCATCATATTTATTAGTTGATGATGACGACTACAAAGTTCCAGTAGAAGATAGAAATTATGATATGCTTGTTAATGGTGTGATGGGCCTATTTGCAGGTGGCACTCTTAGCGATGAAGACAAAAAGGCTGTAGTTGAAGCCATCACAGATGCTTATTATAAATCAAAATATCAAGGAACAGATAAAAAAGAGCAAAATTAGTGAGTGAAAAATATTTAGATGATGCACTCGCTTTAATTGAAGAACACGGGACTAACGATCCATACGAAATACTAGAAAACCTTGGCGTTGTGGTCATACCTATACACATAGGTGCGGCCTTCTTAGGCATGTTTAGAATTTTGGATGGAGTTAGTTATGTGATATATAACACTCATGCGGATGAGATTGTGATTAGGGAAGTGCTAGCTCATGAGTTAGGACACTTTCTTTATCATAAAGAATACGCAAGTGAGGCAGAGCTTGCAGATTTTGGATTAACTCAAGAGTCTTCCATCATCGAAGCCCAGGCCAATACTTTCGCGGCGCATCTACTTATTGATGAGGAAGAACTTTTAGACACTATGGAAGAAGGAATGAGCTATATGGAGCTTGCTCAAAGGCTCATGGTTGACGAGAATCTTCTTCTTTATAAGCTTAAATCCATGAAAAAGAGAGGGCTTAAGATTAATTTAAGCGAGGCTCCTAGAAGCCAGTTCTTTCAAAATCTTGCAGAGCAAGCTAAAAAATATGATATCAACTAGTGGAGGATACTATGAAAAAGAAAATATTAAGCGTTGTAGCATTATTTATCCTAGCAAGCTTATTTTTATTTGCGTGCAATGGAAAAGATGCTGCTAAATTTACTATAAAAGAACATTACACAACAGCAGGAACAAACGGTGTATTAACATCTTATGATATTGATGGCAAAGAATATGTCATTTTTGACCAATTTTTAGAATTACTTAATCCAACAACACATAGAATTGGCAATACTTATGAAGTAATTGATGGCATTCCTACGCCAAAAAAGTCAGAAGATGGATATTATAATCTTGACGATGGCATGTTATATAGCTCAGAAAAGCCTATAGAAGCATTTAGACTTGACAGCGAAACTTATAATAAGATGGAAGACGTAAAATTTCCTATATATTATAAGGACAAAACTATCGATCTAGAAAGCGGAGCTAAAAAACTTAATGATACAGTTCTTTATCCACTAGAAAAATTAGCAGAGGCATTTAGCTTTAAGATAGAAAATGGCGAATTTGTTTTTGCAGAAAAAGATGAAAATGAATTAGAAGTTCTTAATCAAAAGGATTATGATTGGTATATAGACCAAAAAGAAACTGGTAAATACTCTGAAAATAACTGCGGACCAAGCTGCGCTGTAATGAGTTTGTATTTCCAAAAAGGATATGACAAAGCTGTAACAGCTGAAACTGCTAGAAACACTCGTGTCAACGATGGTGGTTGGTGGTTTACTAATGATGTTAGTGACTTTTTAAAAGATTCAGGCGTTAAGCATAGAATGAAATTTTACAAAAATCCAGACAGCTTATTAAAACCACTTAGAGAAGGTAAAATTTGCATAATCTGCATTGACTCATCAACACTTCGTTACAATCCAGATGCAAATTCGCATTTTAACAAGTATTACACAGGTGGCGGCGGTCACTTCATCGTTGTTAACGGATATAAAGTTGTTGACGGAAGACTTTATTATATAGTAAACGATCCTAACTCTTGGGGTATGAAGTATGCTGACGGCTCATACATGGGTAAGGACAGATATTATGATGCCATTGACATAGACAAAACAGTTAGACAATGGTCAAAAGAATATTACGTTGTAGATAATAACTAGAGATAGACGACTTTGGTCGTCTATTTTTTTGACTAAAAAAGGAGTGAGGTAGAAGTGGATATACTTGATAAACTTAAAAATAGAGAAGAAATATATTGCCCCATAAAAAGAAATAAAGATATAAATCTGCGTTTTAATTTATATGATGCATTTCTTGCGAAAAAAAGATTCGAGCGTTTTGCGCCTCTCTTTATGGAAGCTTTTGACGAGATAGATGGTCCTTGCTATTATAAAAGTGATTTATTAAAATCAAAGCTTGGTGATGAGCTTTATTTAAAACTTGATTCAGAGCTAAAAGTTGCTCACAGTGTCAAGGCAAGAGGCGGCTTCAATGAGGTCATGTGCAAGGTAGAGGACGTTCTTAAGAAAAATAATATGCTAGATAAATTTAATGAGCTAAGCCTTGATGATATAAGAAAAATTATGAGTGAGTATACAATTGAAGTAAGCTCGACTGGAAATTTAGGCTTATCCATAGGGCTTTGCGCTAAGGCTTTTGGATTTAAAGCAAAAGTTCACATGAGCCGCGACGCAAAAGATTGGAAGAAAAAATTACTCAGAGAAGCAGGCGCTGAAGTTATAGAGTATGACAATGATTATACTTACGCGGTTAAGATGGGTAGAGCAAGTGCAAATAAAAATCCTATGAGCTACTTTGTTGATGATGAGATGAGTGAAAAGCTTTTTTTGGGATACGCTGCATCAATTTTTGAAACTGCGGAAGAGGTAGAAGCGAACGGAATGATTATAAATAGTGACGAGCCACTTCATGTGTTTTTGCCATGCGGTGTAGGAGGCGCGCCTGGCGGCATTGCTTTTGCCTTGAGAAGCTTTTTTAGAGAAAATGTCCGCATTTATTTTATTGAGCCGACTGAGTACCCATGTATGCTATATAGCTACACAATTGGCGAGGCGGCATCAGTTAATGATATTGGTCTTGGGGGGAAAACCATTGCAGATGGTCTTGCGTGTAGCGCGCCATCAAAACTTGTTTTTCCTATGCTAAACTCACTTGTAGATGGATTTTTCACTTTTAATGATGAGAGCATTCTGAGAGCAAAAAAAGCTATAGAAGAGAGTGACAAGAAAATTGTCGAAGCATCAAGCGCATCAGCTTTATTAGCTTATGAAAAATTAGGAAGACCAAAAAATTCTGTGCTTTGGATTACTGGATCAAATGTTGATAAATAGTACTTAAACACTTGAATAAAACGGATATTAGTGATATAATTAAAATTTGGAGGGATATTATGAATTTATTAGTTGTTATTTTAAATGAAATGGATAAGCTTGATGAATTATTACTTGAGCTTTCTAAAAAATCAATCACAGGAGGAACTATACTTGACAGTCAAGGTATGGCCTCAACACTAGCTGATTGGCACAAAGAAATCGGCGCTTTCGGAGGACTTAGACAAATACTTAACGGTCAAAGACCATTCAACAAAACTTTACTTATGGTGCTTGACGATGAAAAACTTGTCGTTGCCAAAGAAGTTGTTAAGAGCGTTATGGGCAATATCAATAACGAAAACACAGGAATTATGTTTACTCTTGATGTAAAGAGCGTGGAAGGATTGACTAAATAGTATGAATTTCGAAATTTTATTACATCTTGGAACAATTTTACTAGTAGGCTTTATAGTAGCTAAAATACTAGGCTTATTTAAATTTCCAGAAGTTACTGGCTATTTGATAGCAGGTATACTTATAGGCCCATCGGTTTTGGGACTAATACCAGAAGAAGCAGTTAAGAGCTTCGATATAATCAGTGAAGTTGCTTTAGCTTTCATTGCCTTTTCTATAGGCGCTGAGCTAAAATTTGACGATTTAAAAAAAGTGGGTACAGCTATCTTTGTAATAACAGTGCTAGAAGCATTAGTTGCATTTTTCTTAGTAACAGTAGTTATGCTTTTACTTGGACAATCATTCCCATTCTCACTTGCAATAGGCTCAATCGCATGCGCAACAGCACCAGCCGCAACACTTATGGTTATCAAGCAATATAAGGCCGAAGGACCACTAGTTAGAACACTTATACCAGTCGTTGCACTTGATGATGGTGTTTGTATCATCGCATTCGGTGTTGCTTCAACACTTGCTCAAAACATGATACAAGGCGGAGCTTTTTCAATGATGAACATGGTTGGAAAACCTATAATACAAATACTAGCAGCACTTGCGCTTGGCGTTGTAGCAGGCATCATCATGGTTAAGTCCATGAGATTCATGAAAAATCAAGGACAAATACAAGTTGCTTTTATAGGCGTTATATTCTTACTTGCAGCTATATCACTACGTTTTGACCTATCAAGTCTTCTTACTATGATGGCTTTTGGTACAACAATCTGTAACACATCAAGAGAAGAAGTTAAAGTATTTAATGCAATCGAAGTTATCACGCCAGCCATCTTCCTATGCTTCTTCGTACTATCAGGCGCAGACCTTGATTTAGCAAGCTTAACAAAGGTAGGCCTTTTAGGAGGAGCCTATGTTATAGCTAGAGTTATAGGTAAAGCTTTAGGCGCAGGAATTGGCGCAAAGATCGGCAAATTACCAAAAACAGTACAAGGAAACCTTGGTTTTTGTCTTGTTCCACAAGCCGGTGTTGCCATAGGTCTTTCACTTATAGCAAAAAGAATTATACCTGCACCACATGGAGCAGTAATCAGAGACATAATACTTTCAGCTACAGTTATCTATGAACTAGTAGGACCACTATTAACAAAGATGGCGCTACTTAGAGCTGGAGAAATCAAAAAGGAGAACTTATAATGAATATAAAAATTAAGTATTTTGACGAACTAAACACAACTGAGCTATATGAAATACTTAAGCTAAGACAAGCTGTCTTTGTAGTTGAGCAAAACTGCCCATATCACGATATAGACGAGTACGATCCAGTCTCAGTTCATCTTATGATGATAGAGGGAGACGAACTTATTGGATATGCAAGAATAACCGAGAAGGGTACTCGCTACCCAGAAGTTTCTATCGGCCGCTTCTTAGTGAAGAAGGACTTTAGAAAAGATGGCTACGGAGATAAATTATTTACAAGAGCGATTGATTTCATCAAAGACGACATGAAAGAGGATACTATCAAGATACAAGCGCAAACATATATGAAAAATTATTATGTGAAGAAAGGTTTTAAAGAGATATCCGAAGCTTATCTTGAAGATGATATAGAGCACGTGGATATGATTTACAAAAAAGATTAGTATGTATAAAAAAATATTGGCCATGCTTATGGTTTTATGCCTCGCTTTAACAGGATGTGCTAGAGATGAAAAAACTACAAAAGATGATAAAAAAGATTTAAGTATACTTTTACTTATCAATGGCACACTTGGCGATAAAAGTTTTTTCGATAGCGCACAAGCAGGTATGGACTTAATCAAGGAAAAGTATCCAGAAATTACTACTAAAACTATAGAGATGGGTACAGACGAGACAAAGTACAATGCGATACTTGAAGAAAACGTCAGCTCAAAGTCTTATGACATCATTGTAGTGGGTACTTGGCAGCTTAAGGATAAGTTGCAAAAAATTTCTGAAAAGTATCCAGAGCAAAATTTTATACTTTTTGATGACAATGCCAACGACGGCGAGAAAAAGTATGATAATATCTACTCGATTCTTTATAAGCAAAATGAAGGCGGCTTCTTAGCTGGAGCACTTGCTGGACTTGTAGAGAATGGCGAGGGATATGACTTTGCTAAAAAAAGCAAAAATATCGGCCTAATTGGCGGCATGGATAATAAGATAGTTAAGGACTTTTTACTTGGCTTTGAAGATGGGGCGAAATACATTGACAAAGACATCAAAGTCCTTACAAGCTACGTTGGTAATTTTACTGATGCGATTAAGGCTAAAGATTTGGCTAATATCTTATACAAGGAGAAAGACGTTGACATTATTTTCAATGCCGCATCCATAGCTGGTCTTGGCATAATTGACGCAGCAGCTGAGACAGAGCACTACGTCATAGGCGTTGACTCAGATCAAGCAGATTTACTTGGCGAAGAAAAAGCAAAATACATCTTGACTTCAATATTAAAAAGAGTTGATACATCATTATTAAGAGCGATTGACAAGTATAAAGCTGGAGAAAAAATTTTCGGAACAACAGAATTTTTAGGCATAAAAGATGACGCCATCGGCATAGCTGACAATGATTTTTATAAAAACACAGTCAGCGAGGCAGATAGAGCCAAGATAAATGAGATTATTAAAGAGTTAAAAGCTGATAAAATTACTATCAGGAGCGAATTTAATGATTAAGATAAAAGATTTGAGCTTTGCTTATGGCGAAAATAAAATTTTTAATAATTTTAGCCTAGAGATTAATGAAAGACTTGCCTTTCTTGTGGGTAAGAACGGCGCAGGCAAAACGACTCTTCTAAAGCTCATTCATGGCGATTTAAAAAATTACACTGGCGAGATAATTTCTGACGATGCTTTCGTGGTGAATCAAAGCTTTATGCTCTTTGATGAACTAAATGGCTATGACAATATTGCCATCGCCATAGGCCTAGCGGAAAAAGAAGTAAAAAATTTAGTGAAGACATCGCCATTTTATATAAATGGTCTTGAGCGCAAATTAAAATTTATGACGACTATAGAAAAACAAACGCTTGAGCTAATTGCGATGAGTCTGAGTGAAAAAAAGCTGATACTTCTTGACGAGGTGAGTGGGGCTCTTGATTATATGACGAGTAAAAAACTAATTGACTACATCAAGTCATCGAATAAGAGCTTTTTAATGGTCTCGCATGATGAGGATTTTATTCAAAATTTTGATGCGAGAGAAATTTTCTTAGATAAGCAAAAAAATATACTTGATCAAAAAAATGAGGTTCTAGAAAATAATCCAAACAAAAAAATTATTGGCATATATATAAAAGATGATGCTAAAATAAACGAAGTACTTAAAAAATTCAAGCAGTTTGCTTACGTTCCAAAGGATGTCAGAATGGCGATCCTTATGGACGAAGCGGCATATAAGAACATTTTTATATATGATATATTAAAAAATATTAAGACTGATTATATAAAAAAAGCCGAAGACTTTATTGCAAAATATAAATTAAAGTTCAAGGCGAGCGATATCACAAATACTCTTTCTGGAGGCAATTTACAAAAACTTGTCTTCTTTAGGGAGCTTGAGCGTGATGAAGATGTATACATTTTATATAATTACAAAAAGGGCATGGACTTCGAAGCGAAGACCCTTGCTCAAAAAGAGATAGTTTTGAGGCGAGATGAAGGCAAGACCATTTACATCATTTCGGACGATTACGAAGAATTAAAGGAGGATATAGTTGATGAAATCAAGATCATTTAAGAGATATTTCATTTTGCTATATCCTTTTTTGATGCTTCTAACACTTTTTTTGGTGGCAATAGTCTCTCATATATCAATAAGCGAAATATTTATAGCGGCTGCAAAGCCATTCACTTCGCCATTTTACAGAATAAGTTTTATCAAAGAATTTCTCATAGTTGGCCTTTTGTCTCTTGCGATGAACCTTTCCTTGTCAATGGGCGAGATGAATTTTTCGCTTGAAGGCATTTTTCACATGGGTGTATTTTTATCAGCACTAGCTGCGATTTATTTAGGAAAAGCTTTTGCAGCTATAATATTTCTGCCATTAATTTTATTTTTAATTTGGCAAGTGCCTAAAAAAGTTTCAATAGGCGACGCCAATAAACTTATAATTTCATCACTTATATTTAACTATCTAATCTTAGGCTTAGTAAATTATTTGGTCTATACATTTTTCTCAGACGAAAATATTTCTTCAGCTGTTACTAAAAAATTTGATTTTAATCTTGATTTAAGATTAGGCATTCTTATAGCTGTAGCTGCTCTTGCGATTTTTATATTTTTTGCAATTAAATTCTCTCTAATAAACAAATTAAAAATAATTAAGGGCGCGCCAAGCATTTTAGTATCGACTGGAACTGATATAAATAAAGAAAAGAGGGCAATTGACCTTTGCCTTGCTATGCTTACATCTGTGGCAGCATTTTTATATTTATTTTTAAATTATGAGCGCTTTTCGCTTCAAGGCTTCACAGGCTATGGATTTGACGCGATAACTGTGTCTTTAATTGCTCGCGGCGACTTTAAAAAACTTGCCTACCCAGCTATTTTAATTACATACATAAGACTTTTAAGCCTTGTTATGCAGACCGAATTTTCATTCGTTTCGTCTGTGATGTACCTAATGCAAGGCGTTCTCATCTTTATATCAATATTGGAGGCACGCGATGACAGAAATTCTTAGAGCATTTATACGCATATTTTTATTGTGCCTAGCCATCAATGCGATGCGAAATATTGGCCTATGCCTTTTACACGCGGACGGCCTTGTCAATATCTCGGCAATAACTGCGCTTATTGTTTTTAACGAAACACAGTCCTTTGCCTTGACAATTTTTGCCGCGACACTCGTAACGCTTGTGATAAATATAAGTTTTATTTATTTAACAAAAAGAAAAGGCGCTTCAGACATTGTTTATGGCATAGCGATGAACCTTATTCTTCGCGGCTTATCTGGACTTATGCTTTATCTATATGCAGGTGATCTCGCCATGTCGAGCTCTGTAAAGATTGATTTTAACGTAAATATTTTTGGCGTAGACATATTTATAGTTTTGGGATTATTATTAAGCGTCATATATTATATATTTTTATATAAAACAAAGGCAGGACTTAAATTAAGAGCTGTGGGTTTTGACGAAAAAAAGGCTTTATTTAGAAAAATAGATATTGGAAGGGCAAATTTTACTGCCAATCTCTTTGCTTCAGTTTTTGCAGCACTTGTGGGAAGCTTTTTATCGTTATCTTATTTTTCATACTTCACAGAAAATATTTCTCAAAATATGGGCTACGTATGCTTGGCGCTTGAAGGTTTCTCGGCAATACACCCAATATTAACGCCAATTGCAAGCCTTGTATACGCTGTATTTAATTATCTCGCGGGCTCTTTACAAAGCCTAGGTTTTATAAATTACAAACTTTTAGATTTAATTCCATACCTTGTGATTTTGCTTTTTTTATATTTTACAAAATATAGCAAAAAAATAGTCCAGTAAATACTTTTATGTAGATTTACTGGACTATTTTAAATTAAATTATTATTATTTAATTTCGTTTTCCTTTTTTACTTGTAACTCATCTTTCCCATACTTATACATTAAATATAATTCTCTTGCCATAGCAACATAAAAAGCTATCATAAGTATATTAGCTATTATTGATAAAGTGGGAATTGGAGATATAAGTTGCCTTTCAGCGTGAAGATATCCTGAGTCACCTAAAGGAACAGCGTTTGGATTATTAATCCTATCATTTATTATTTGTATTATCGTACTTATATCTTGTACTTTGCCAAAAATGAAACTATTAAATATTTCAAATGTAAAACACTTCATTATATAAATTGCGATAAACCTTTGGAATGATTTCATAATATTAAATACCTCCTCATAGTTAAATTAACAGTATACCCATACTTATATAGAGTTTAATTGCTGTTAAATTTTCAATCAATTTAGTTCATTAAATTAATACCCATGTAATAAAATTTTAAAACGAAAATTATAATAATTTTAAAATTGCTAAGAAAAAATTTTTATGGTATAATAAAAAAAGAGGTGAAAGAATGAAAAAGCTAATTAGAAATTTATTTATACTATCGATACTGCTTCTAGGTCTTATGAATGCAGGCTCAAAAGCGGCATCACTTAATTTAATTATAGACGGAAACAACGTAACAAAGAGCGCGAGCCCTATTGTTAAGAACAGAAGGACCTTGGTTCCGCTTCGTTTCATCGGGGAAGCTTTAGGCAAGGAAGTTCAGTGGAACAACGACGAAAAGAGCGTTACAGTTAGTGATAGTAGCAATAGTTTTAAGCTATATATCGATTCAAAGATTATTGATAATAGTGACGGCTCGCTTAAGTTTACTGACGCCAGTCCTTGCATTGTTAATCGTAAAACTTATTTACCATTAAGAGCCATAGCTGAGCTTATGAACATAGGTGTCGGCTACGATAAAGCATCTAGCACTGTTACTATTGATTCTAATAATTTTGATATAGTTTCTCCAAGTACTACAATAGTTGGTCTTGTGCCAAATCAAACAATATCAACTAAGATGAATTTTAATTTTATTACAAGTAAAAATTTTGCAAAGGCAAAGCTATTGTTATTAAATGACAAAAATGAAGGCTATATACAAGACGTAAAGACAAGTGCAGCTGAAACACTTGAGTTTATACCAAGCCTTAAGGACGAGGGAAGCAAAAAATTAGTTCTTGCTCTTTATGATGAAAAGGGCAGAGTGATTGACGCGGCAGGAGCAAAAATCAATTTAAATGTACTTCCAAGAGTAACTTACGCAGGCGTTGAAAACGGCGGCTTTGTTCAAGATGAGCTAAAGATTACACCAGATATAAACTTTATCGCATCAAAGATGAAGGCGACTGTAACTAATCTAACTACAGGCAAGACTGAAACAAAGGACAATCTTGATCCAGAGGGAGAATTTTTATTCAAGCCAAGTTATCTAGACGCTGGCAGCTACTCTATCATGCTATCTGCCTTCGATGAACTAGGCAATGAACACTTTGGCGAGACAAAAACTTTCACCATGAGCATAAATCCTTACTTAAATATAACAGGCGTACCAAAAGATGGCATCATCTCAGGACAAGTAACGCTTAACGCGCAAAGAAATTTTGACGTAATGAGAACTGATTATGTTTTGAGAGACCCAGTGACAGGGGCTGAAGAAGTCGTTGAATCAAAATCCTATGGCGCTTGCAAGTTTTTCCCAAATATTAAAAATGCAGGTCAAAAAGAAGTTTTTGTAAGATGCATTGATGCGAGCGGAAAGACTATGGAGAGTGAACACAAACTTGTGATGATTAAGGGCGATTCAAAGCTTTTATTGCAAGGCGTTGCTCCAGGCAGCATAATTCACAAGTATATAGATTTAAATGCTGTGGCAAATGTTGGTGTGAACAGCGTTAACTACTACATCAAAAATCTTAGAACAGGAAAATCTAAGACTATAGCTGAAAATGTGCCTTATGGTGAAAAATATAGATACAATGTTAGCGCAGAAGATGAGGGCGAGAACGAAATTTATGCTACAGGCAATCAAATTGACGCTTTTATCAAGGGCGAGAGCATAAAATTTAGGATATACACAGGAAAAATTTATACAAAGCAGCCACTAATGGCAAAAGATAAATTCCTTGACTATACTAAAAAAGTGGCTAGACGCGAATTTTTAAGAACTGACCTAAGCGGCGCAATCACTACAGCGCAAGCTATACTTGAGTCGGGTTGGGGTCAATCAGTACCAGTTGATAAATACACAGGAAAATTCTCAAACAATCTATTCGGTATAAAAGGATCATCTTCAAACGGTTCTGTAACCATCACTACATCGGAAGTTTATAACAATGTCAAGGTGACTATTGATGACAAGTTTAGAGCTTATAAATCTGCGGACGAGTCCTTCACTGATCACACAGAATTATTCTTCGCAAAGAAATGGTACACACCATTTAGAAAAGTTATGTTCAACGACCAAAGAGGTGTATACGCAATCAAGAGATGCGGTTACGCAACTGACCCTAAGTATCCAGCAAAGCTTAAGGCCATCATCGATAAATATGATTTAAAAGAACTGGATAAAGTTAATTTATAAAATATAGAGCAGGGCATGAGCCTTGCTCTTTTTTGCTGCAGCATAAGGGAGTCGAACTCTTGACCAGATACTCTATATAAGTTATTGACATAAAAAATCCTCCGGATTACACCAGAGGATTTATTTTATTTATTCAGTAATTCTATAAGCTTTATAGCCTTTTGTTCTTAGCTTTGTTATTCTTACACCAGTTGTTTCAATTGATTCAGCGACCATACCATTACCAATATAGAGCATCATGTGCTGACCAGCATTATTTAGAATATCTCCTTTTTGTAATTGATTCATAGGTATTTCGACGAAAGATTCTGGATACCAATCAAGCGTCCACGAATAAAGTCCATCAGCTGGCACATCAAAGCCCGCTACTTGTATAGCTGACGACACAAGACCTGAGCAGTCTACAGCCGAATACGGTGCTCCTAAAACAGAGTACACATAATCAATCATAGTCTCAACCTTTTCAGCCCTTGGTGGACTTTGATAAACAAATTCATTTGCGCTATCTATGATTATAGTTTTGATTGGCACATCATAGCCTATTGAAAAATTTGCAGCACAAGCAATATCTCTAAGACTCATGTAATTATAGTTATTAATATTATATGATTTAACTATCAAAGATGTATAGCTAGGTCTCATACCTAAGTATTTAAATTTTGGGCTAACTTTAATTTTTTTGGCGCCAAGTTTAGCAAGCTCGCTGCCATTCTCTTGATAAGTGCCTTCTCTTACCACAACAGGAGTGCCTTCATCAATCTCAACTGCAAAACCCTTTTGAGTACCCATCATAAGTTTAGCCACGTCCCTTAATTTGAAATAGTTATATCCCTTGATATTGTAGCAGCTAACGCTTTGAACATTGCCGTCAACACTTATATTTACATCTTTAACAGTGGCTATGTTACGCGCACTAGCCTTGCTTGTTAGTAAAAATATGCCTATAAGCAAAATAAAAATCTTTTTTCTCATAATAACCTCCTATAACTATTTTCTTATTACTATTATATATGTAAATAGTTTTTATAGCAAGTGCGAAATTTGTAAAAAAATAATTAAATTTAGTGTATTAATAGTTTAAATATGGTATAATTTAAAAAAGGAGGTATATATATGAATTACTTAGTTTTAATAGGCGTACTGCTAATAGTTGTCGGCTTTGCACTAAAGCTTGATGTTGTAGCAGTTGTTTTGATATCTGGCCTAGTAACTGGCTTGGTATCAGGTATGTCATTAGTAGAAGTTTTAGACTTGATTGGAAAGGGCTTTGTAACAAACAGATACATGTCACTATTCTTCTTAAGTCTACCGCTAATCGCTATTATGGAAAGGTACGGACTTAAAGACAGAGCGGCTGATGCCATTAGGAAGATTAAATCAGCAAGCGCAGGTGGCGTTGTTGGCCTATACATCTTAATTAGATGGGTGGCAGCTATATTATCTTTAAGATTAGGTGGACACATTCAATTCGTTAGACCACTTATACTACCTATGGCTGAAGGTGCTGCAGCAAAAACTGTTAATCTTTCAGAAAAGAAATTAGAAGAGCTTAAGGGACTTGCAGGTGCCGCAGAAAACTACGGAAACTTCTTCGGACAAAACATATTCCCAGTTGCGAGCGGTGTTTTATTAATACAAGGTACACTAGCAGGAGCTGGCTACCAAGTAACAAACGCAGAAATCGCTCAAGGCTCAATACTAGCCGGCGTTGCAATGGTGATTTTATCACTAGTTCAATGCTACCTATTTGAAAGAAGTTTAAGAAAGGAGCTAAAGAATGTTTAAATTTATATATGCTAATTCAGCTATAATCGATGAAGTCATCTACATTTTATGTGGTATCGTCTGCATTATGACTGGAATTAGAGGATTAAAGAATAAAAAAGCTCCTATCGGTACATTTCTTTTCTGGACACTTTTAGGTATACTTTTTGGAGCAGGTAAGTTTATTATCGATAGCAATGAACATGGCGGAGCAATCGTTGGTGGCTGCTTAATGCTATTAGGCGCACTAACACTTACAAAACAAGTGCAAATAGGCGAGTTCAAGGCACAAGATGAAGAACAAAAAGAAGCTTATGGTAAGAAAGTTGGCAACAAGATATTTATTCCAGCACTTGCAATAGGAGTCATCGCCATGATTATGGCGCAATTCAAGAGCTTTAAATTAGCTGTTGACGTAAAAGATGGCGCAGATGTATTCTTCGGATTTACATCAGCTCAAACACTTGGTATTTCATCAGTACTTGCCATCATCATCGCACTTATCATAACAAAAGCAAAATACTCTGAAACAAAGGAAGATACAAGTAAGATGCTTATGCAAATAGGCAGTTCATCATTACTTCCTCAACTACTTGGAGCACTAGGAACAGTATTCGCAGCAGCAGGCGTTGGCGAAATCATTGGTTCAGGCGTTTCAGCTGTAGTACCACCTGAAGCAAAAGTTTTAGGCGTAATCGCTTATTGCGTTGGTATGGTAGTCTTTACTATGATTATGGGTAATGCCTTCGCAGCGTTTACAGTTATTACATTAGGCGTTGGCGTTCCATTTGTTATTGCCAATGGCGGTAATCCTGCCATCATAGGCGCACTTGGTATGACTTGCGGCTACTGTGGTACACTACTAACACCGATGGCTGCAAACTTCAATATAGTTCCAGGAGCAATACTTGAAACAAAAGATAAATACACTATAATAAAGGCACAAGCACCAGTTGCTATACCTTTAATCGTAGTACACATTATATTAATGTTATTAATAGGATTTAGATAAAATTTAGAAAAAAGAGAAAGAACTTGAAAGGAGACGATATTTTGAAGATATTAGTAACAGGCTTTGACCCCTTTGGCGGAGAAAAGATCAACCCAGCGATTGAATCAGTAAAGAAACTACCTGATACAATTGCCGGAGCTGAAATAATTAAGTTAGAGATACCTACTGTAGTAGGTAAATCAGTAGATAAAATTAGAGAGAAGATTGAAGAAGTGCATCCAGATGTTGTTTTATCAATTGGACAAGCAGGCGGCAGACCTGACATCACTGTTGAAAGAGTCGGCATCAACTGTGACGACTGCAGGATAAAGGACAACGAGGGCAATCAACCTATAGATGAAAAGGTTGCTGAAGATGGACCAGCGGCATATTTCTCGACACTTCCAATCAAGGCCATGGTTAAAAATATACAAGATGGCGGAGTGCCAGCGAGCGTGTCAAACACAGCAGGTACCTTTATCTGTAATCACGTACTATACGGTGTAGCACATATACAAGCTACTAAGCACAATGAAATGAGAACAGGCTTTATACACATTCCATTCCTACCAGAACAAGTTGTAGATAAGAAGAACATGCCATCGATGGCGCTTGATACTATTGTCAAAGGCTTGACACTAGCTATAGAAGCGATTGTAAATAATAAGGATGACATAAAAATAACAGGCGGCAAAACTCATTAATAAAAATAAAGAGATATTTATGATAATTAGAAAAATCGAAGAAAAAGATATTCAAAAACTGGCTAAGCTTATGAAGTCAGTCTATAACGAAGCACCTTGGAACGACGAGTGGACAGAAGAGAGCGCTGGAGAAGCAATAAAGTGCCTTTTAGCCTTTCCAAACTTTTTTGGCCTTATCGCTTGTGAAGGCGATGAAGCGCTCGGAGCCATCTTGGGAGATATTAGACCATATTCAAAGCAAAAAACTTATTATATAGATGAACTCTTTGTTTCTAGCGCCCATAGAAGACAAGGCATAGCAAAAAAATTATATGAGGGAGCAAGGGACGAATTAAAAAATATTGGTGTGAGCGGCGCATTTTTCACTACACTAAAAAATTCTGATGCATATAAATTTTATATAAAGGAAGGCGCTTTTGATTTAGATGATTCAGCAGTTTTCTATCATCCATTTAATTAAAGACAAAGACTAGATGAACTCTAGTCTTTTTTATGCGAAAACTATTGACAAAAAAATTAATCAATGCTATAATAATATTGAACATGGTTCAGTTAGGAGGACGCATGAACAATTCTCATACAACAAAGGATGCTATCTTAGCAAAAATTAGAGAAATAGTCGCAAGAGATGGTCTTAATGCACTTAGCATTAGAGGTCTTGCTAAAGAGCTTGATTCATCAGTTGGAATTATTTATTATTATTTTCCTTCTAAGGATGAACTTATCGTTGAAGCGATAGAAAGCGTATGGGAAGATATTTTTCAAATATCTGATGAAATACAAAATCTAAGTTTTTCAGCTTATATGAGTAAGATTTTTGAAAATATAATCAGTGGCACAAAGAAATATCCAAACTTTTTTACACTTCACACTATCATGCTTCAAACAGATGAAAAATCTAGAGCAAAGTCCATGATGCATATATATATGAATAAGCTAAAAAATAAGATGAGAGAAGTTCTGGATGGCGATAAAACCGTTAAAGACAGTGCTTTTACAGACAGCTTCACAGAAGATGATTTTATAAGCTTTATTATGTCAAACATCATGAGCCTTATACTTGATCCATCGTATAAAAAAGATTTTTTTATTAAACTTATAGATAAAATATTATATTAAAACCCGTCATTTTGTGACGGGTATATATGAAAGCTCGATTGAACATTGTTCAGTAGCAAGGAGATGATATTATGCGAGCAATTTTTGAAAGTTTATTCGATGCGATTTATTTAATCACAGTTATTAGCACAGGCATAATCATGGTGAGAGAGGCAAAAGGCAGAAAAGAGTACCACCTCTTTGGCCTTATGGCATTAGTACTAGGTTTTGGAGACGCTTTTCACCTAATCCCGAGGATGATAGCTTTACTAACAACAGGTGAAGAAAATTATGTGGCACTTCTTGGCCTTGGTAAGCTCATCACATCCATCACCATGACAGTCTTTTACGTGATTCTTTATTATGTTTGGCGTCTTCGCTACAAAATTAGTGGTAGAGGCGAATTAACTATGACAATATATGGCCTAGCTTTGCTTAGAGTGCTTCTTTGCCTTTGCCCGATAAATGATTTTTTATCGCCTAATCCGCCATTGTCATGGGCAATATATAGAAATTTACCATTTTTAATTCTAGGAATTATAATTATGATAATTTTTTATAAATCACAAAAGGAGCATAAGGACAAAAACTTTAGATATATGTGGCTAACTATAGTTTTAAGTTTTGCCTTTTATGCACCAGTTGTTTTATTCGCAGGTGAGCATCCAAACGTGGGACTACTGATGATACCAAAGACTTGCGCTTATGTTTGGACAGTTTTGATTGGCTACTTCGACATGAAAGGAGAAAGGTATGAAAAAGAAAGAAATTAGCAAGAGAAAATTAATTGACACAGCATTTATTTATGCCATTGCTGGATTATTGGCTGGAGTTTTTCACAGAGAATTTACAAAGTACATGGCGTTTACAGGAGTTACAAGACTTGGAAAGGTTCACACACATCTTTTTGCTTTAGGAATGATAATGTTTTTAATCGTTACAGCATTTGCTTTAATCACAGATCTTACTAAGAGTGAATATTTTAAACGTTTCTATGATTATTACAATTTTGGACTTATTATAACAGCTTCAATGCTATTTGCAAGAGGAGTATATGAAGTTTTAGCCATAAGCAATAATTTAGTAGACGCAATTATATCTTGGACAGCTGGAGCAGGACACGCATCAATCACTATAGGGATCGCATTTTTATTCTTATCGCTAAAACAAGTAATAAAAGATTAATTTATAATAACAAAACTCATAATTTTATTTTGCAATAAATTAATTAAAATTCATAAATACAGAATATACTTTATTCTACCCCTCATTTCTTTTTTTGAGCCTCGTCAAATGATGAGGCTTTCCTTTTCGATTCTATTTATTCAGAAAATTTATATTAAGGCGTCAAACTATAGACAAATTTTATTTGACTTTGTAAATAAATAATGTTATATTTTTAATGTGCTGACTTAAGTTAGTAACTAAAAATCGGAGGTTTTTTTATGAAAAAGAAATTATTTGGGACTAGTATTTTACTTATGTTATTGTTATCTTTTGTGGCGTTTTCTTTTGCCTGTTCAAAGAATTCTGACGCCAATGTAGATAAAACTAAGGAAAACACAACTGCAACAGAGAATGAAACAAAAGCTGGCGAAGAATCAGAAAATGATGATAGTAATGGTGAAAAGGAAGTAATAAAAATATCTACAACTGGAAACCATGCATTTTTCTCTGAAACTAACGAAAAAACTGGCGAACTACAAGGTTATGAAATTGACGTTTGGAACGAAATTGCAAAAAGAAATAATTGGGAAATTCAATGGGAAATTGCAGGATTCCCTGGAATTCTTGAGTTATTAGAGGCAGGACGTGTTGACACTGTAGCTGATCAAATTGGAGTTACTGATGAACGTAAAAAGACATATAATTTTAGTGATGTATATTTTTATGTTCCATATAAGGTTGTAGTTGCGGAAGATAATAACACTATTCACGGAATAAAAGATGTATATGGTAAGAAACTAGGTTTACTTACAAATGATATAGCTTATGCATTTAAAGATCAATTTGACCCAGATGGAAAAATTGAATATGTTGAATACGATGTTAGTACTGCAGTTCATACAGACGTAGCATTAGGACGTATTGACGCATCACTAATGTCTGCTATGCATATCAATGACGTAAAAGAAAAGTCTGGATTAAAAATTAAAGGCGTTGGCGACACTGTTTATACAGAAGATGCCGCATATCCTTTCCATAAAGATGAAAGAGGAGAAAAACTTTTAAAAGAAGTTAACAAGGTTCTTAAAGAATTAAAAGAAGAAGGATTTTTAAGCGAAACAGCAAAAAAATGGTTTGGCTTTGATCCTATGGCTGAGTAAACGTTTGTATGGATCGTTTTAATATAAATCTCTTTTTTAAACTATTTCCAAAAATATTAAGATATTTGCCAGAAACATTTAAGCTGGCGTTTATAACTATATTTTTCTCTTTATTAATAGCTTTAATTGTTGCTATTATTAGACAATATAAAATAAAGGGTTTATATACTTTAACATCAATATATGTTTCATTTTTTAGAGGCACGCCTTTTATTGCACAATTATTTTGGTTTTATTATGGGTTGGCACAAGTATTCGAATCTATAAAAACAATGAATCCTTTTCAAGCTTTAGTAATATGTATGAGTGCTAATTATGCAGCATTTATGTCTGAAGATATACGTGCAGCATTGAATTCAGTAAGTAGATCTCAGTATGAAGCTGGCTTATCTATAGGTATGTCTCCGCTAAAGGTTATACAACGAATAATAATACCTCAAGCAGCTAGAGTTGCTGCACCTGGATTATCTAACCATTTTATTGGAATATTCAAGTCTACATCTATTGGATTTATGATTGGATATAAAGATATGATGGCTGCAGTTAGTTTGGAAACTTCTAAAGTATATAGATTTTTGGAAGGATATACTGTTGCAATAATTATTTATTGGATAATAATTTCAATATTGTCATATGCACAAAAGAAGTTAGAAGATAAACTTAACTTGAACTATAAATAGGAGACAAGAATGATTAAAATAGAAAATTTATGTAAAAAATTTGATGATTTTGAAGTGTTAAAAAATGTTTCGCTATCACTTGAAGAAGGAAAAGTTGCGGTTTTGATTGGGCCTTCCGGTTCTGGAAAATCAACATTTTTAAGATGTATTAACTTTTTAGAGAGAGCCAATAAGGGGACTATTAAAATTGACAATTGCACTGTCAACTGTGAAACAGCCAATAAAAAAGAAATTAATCAGCTGAGATCTTTAACCTCGATGGTATTCCAAAATTATTGCCTTTTTTTAAATAAAACTGCATTAGAAAATATAATGGAACCAATGGTTTCTGTTCAAAAACTTAATAAGAATGAAGCCAAAGAAAAAGCTATAGATATCATAAAATCTATTGGGCTATTAGATAAGCAAAACAATTATCCGACTCAACTATCTGGCGGTCAGCAGCAAAGAATAGGAATTGGAAGAGCGATGGCAGTTAATTCTAAGCTTATGCTAATAGATGAGCCAACATCTTCTCTAGATCCTGAATTGGTAGGAGAAGTTTTAAAGCTTTTATATGAGTTAGCTAAAGAAAAAACAACTATGATAATTGCAACACATGAGATGAAATTTGCTAAACATATTGCAGATAAAGTTATATTTATTGACAATGGAGAGATAATAGAAGAAGGTTCTGCAGAAGAAATTTTTAATAATCCAAAGTCTGAAAGGTTAAAACAATTTTTAAATAAATTTCAGGTAAAATAAAGGAGTATTATTTATGAACTATATTGAATATAACGGAAGAAAAATATCTGTCAGGCCAGCTGTAAAAGACTACGAAATTGATGCTAATGGCGCTTATGTTAGACAGATCCCATGGTTTAGGGAGCCTTTTGGAGAATCTTATAAAAACCCAGTAGAAAAAGATAGATATACACTTTTTTGGGCAAAAGACTGCGCTTGGTCTAACCGTGTTGCTATAATTTATTCATTATTAGGTTTGGACGAATCGATTAAGGAAGAGATTGTTGATTGGACTGAATTGGATTTGCCTGTTGGCTGGGAGTGCGTAAATTCTAAAGATTGTATAAACAAGGAAAGTAATGCTCGTTTTGTTGGAGAACTATATTATAGAACTGATAGCAATTTTATAGGGAGACCAGCAGTACCACTCTTATTTGACTACAAAAGACAAGTGATAGCAAATAATGATCATCAAAATATGACTTATTATTTAGAGAGAGACTTTAAACCATATCATAGCGAAGGTGCGCCAAACTTATTACCAATAAATGATGAAGAAGAGATAGTAAATATGGGATCATGGTTATATGATAACATTAATAACGCAATTTATAGGATGTGTTTTGCAGCCAATAAAACGCAATATAAAATTGCTTATGGTGTATTTTATAAAGCTATGGAAGATTTAGAACAAAGACTTTCAAACTTAAGATTTATATTTGGCGATAATATAACTGATTCAGATATACGATTATTTTCTACTTTAGTAAGATTAGATGTTGACTATGGTAAATATTTAAATTTAGATATACATTTAATAGATTATGTTAACTTGTTTGACTATTGCAGAGAAATATATCAAATACCAAAAGTTAGAGAAAAAACTTTTTTCGATAAAATATGTAGAAAAGAGTTTACTGAACAAGATATTAATAATGTTAAGAAATTGTGGTTAAATAATGTTGATAGAAAGGATAAAGTTAAGCTAAATGAGTCTATATTTATATATAAATAAGAAAAATATAGACTAATAAATTTTTCTATATATGATTACAAATCTAAAATTATATATTATATTTTTTGAGCCTCGTCAATTGATGAGGCTTTCCTTTTGATTAAATTTGTGTTACATGATGAAATTATCATCTAAATGGTGGTATAATTATATCAAAGGAAGTGAGACCATGAATAAAAAACAATTTATGATACTTATAATTTGTGTGCTGCTTATTGCTTTAGCTGTAGTTTCTTTCGTATATATAAGACAGACAAACTTGCTTAGAGAAGAAGAAAGGCGCATTAAATATCTTGAAGATCAATTAAGAGAAACAGAGAGAGAAAAAAATGAGCTAGAAGAAGCTAAAATAAAAGACGAAAAAGACGATGAAGAGAGTAAAAAATATTCTGATTTATATGTGGCTATGGCAGATAAATTAGGCATTAGTCTTAAGAGTGATAGGAAAAAAGCTATGGTAGTCCCTTTGGGCAGTGCTTATGACGAAGAGACTTTAAAAGAAGTTTTATCAAAATTAAAATTATGGAGCTCAGAGTATTACGATGTCAAAGACATAAATAAGTTATTAGTTCTTGCCAAGAACGAAGAGGCTAATAATACTTATCTTATGGCTCAAGAGTTTTATATAGTGATCCCAAAGTACAGAGCAGCAAAAGTTTCACTAAAAGAGCTAGAACTTTTGGACACAGGAAAACTTTCACCAGTTAAGAATGATTTTTTAGATGGAAAATCCTTTACTGGCCCTGTTCTTATCTGTCAAAACATTTCAGATATAGCGCCAAATGGAGAAATTTGCATTGATGATGAAGAAAGAGAACTTAAGTTTAGTCCCTTTGTAAGCTTAAAGGACGGAGAACTAATACTTCCTGATGAAGTCCAAAACGTATACGGAGCGCTTGATATGAAAAAATACGATAGAAATAATTATGATGAAGACTTATTTAATGAGATCAAAGCTTATTTCTATAATTATTAATTGCGCTTAAAAAATAATTTAAGCTGAAAAATAAATTTATGCTTAAAATATTATTATCTTTAAAATAAAATTTAGTAAAAAGTTTAAAGGCAGCTCGCAAGGGCTGCCTTTATAATCTTTATCTGAATAAAATTTAAAAAATTCTTGACATTTTCTTTTCATTATTGTATAATATTCGTTGTTGGGACCTTTAGCTCAGTTGGTTAGAGCGTCCGGCTCATAACCGGCAGGTCCGGGGTTCGAGTCCCTGAAGGTCCACCAATTTGCCCAGATAGCTCAGTCGGTAGAGCAGTAGACTGAAAATCTACGTGTGGCTGGTTCGATCCCGGCTCTGGGCACCAAGCTTAAGTTTTTACTTAGGCTTATTTTTTTTGTCTAAATTTTCCATAGCTATTATAATAAGAAAATAAATGTTTATTTTAAATCTTTAGTGGGTATATTTATAACAGATGATACTTAGTGTAAAGAAAGGATGAATATTATGAATGACGTTCTTCTTATTAATAGGATAGATGTGCAGAAAGAATTCGACAAGAAAAAGAAGATCTTTTTTATTGTCGATTACAAGAGTGAAGATTATTCAGAATATAATATAGTCAAGCTATTATCTAGTTTAGAGAACATTAAATCTGAAGATATAGTCTTTAGATACAACGGTTTTCAAATACAAACTGAGATAAGGAACATACCAGCCATATTAAAGGCACTTATGGATGAAAAAGTTCCTGTATATAGCGTTTTTGAAATGTATACACCGGTGGTTTAGTATGACAAGGATGAATCAAAGGCAGAGAAGACTGCGTTTTTATAGAATTTTAGTATTTTTACTTATAGCTTTGATTGCAGTATATTTCTTCTTCTTTAGAAAGAAATTTATAGGTATAAATAAAGAAGAAAGAGTTGACAATCTAAAGGCTTCCATCGAAGACATAGGAGACTTAGTAACGGTCGAGTACAATTACACAGACATATTGACATACAAAGACAGTTTAACTCTTATGGATATGAAGATACCTTTCACTGATAAAAGCTACATCATAAAGTACAATGGCTACATCAAAGCAGGCGTTGACCTTAGCAAAGCTGTTGTTAAGGACATAAAAGAGGCAAGCGTTGAGCTTGATGTGCCAGTTGCAACAATCACAGACAGTGTTTTAGATGAAAAGTCCATGGTCATACTTGATCAAAAGAACAATATATTTAATCCTTTAGACTTGGGTGATTACCAAGACACACTTAAAAAAGAATTGAACGCTCGAGAGTTAAAGGCTAAGAAAGATGGTTTACTTGAGAGAGCACAAGATAATGCTGATAAAATCTTAAGAAAATTGCTTCAAGGCCTTGGTTTTAAAGATATAAAAATTAATTACATTTAGGAGGTATTTTGATATGAAAATTAGTAAGAAAGTTGTAGATGCTCTAGTAGAACAATACAATTTTGAATTGGAAAGTGGCTATATTTACTTAGCTATGGTACATGATTTAAAGGACAAAGCTTGGGATGGCTTCTCTCACTTCATGGATAAACAAGCTGTAGAAGAGTATGAGCATGCTACAAAATTTAAAAACTTCATTGAAGAAATTGGTGAAAGAGTTGAATTAAAAGCTATTCCTGAACCAAAGAAGGAATACAAATCAGTTCTTGAAATCTTTAAAACAGCTTACGCTCATGAACAAGAAGTTACAAAGAGAATCGAAAACATCTATGACTTAGCACTTAAGGAAAAGAACTATGTAGTTGTTGAATTCTTAAACTGGTTCTTAAAAGAACAAGCTGAAGAAGAAGACAACATGAGAACTATAGTTGAAGTATTAGAAAACTTAAAAGATGGCTACACAGGCTTATATCTATATGATAAGGAACTAGGTAGAAGAGAATAATTATAAGTATTTGAGGGTGCTTAAGTGCACCCTTTAAATATATATAGCAATGCTATAAAATAAATTTTAGGGGGAAAAATTATGAGAGCAATGACACAAACAAACCTTCAATCAGCGTTTGGAGGAGAATCACAAGCGCACATGCGTTATCTTTATTGGGCAGGTGCAGCAGAAAAAGAAGGCTATAAGAACGTAGCTAGACTTTTTGAAGCAACAGCAGAAGCAGAAAGAGTTCACGCTCATCTACACTTTAGAGCAATGAAAGATCTTTCAGGAGACTTCTCAGTAACATCAGGCGCAGGATTTGGTGACCACGGTACATCCAAAAACCTAGAAGCAGCCGCAGGTGGAGAACATTTTGAACATACAGAAATGTATCCAAGCTACATATTAGTCGCTGAAGAGCAAGGCGAAAAAGCCGCTGTATCAGCAATGAAATTCGCGATCGAAGCAGAAAAAGTTCATGAAAAACTATTTTTAAAAGCAAAAGAATATGTTGACGCAGGAAAAGACTTAGACGTAGAAAAGATTTATCTATGCCCAGTATGCGGATTCATCTCATTAACAGGCGAAGAAGAAAAGTGCCCAATCTGTAGTGCACCAGCATCAAAATTCGTTGAATATTAATAAAAAAATTAAAAAATATTTAAAAAGTTCCTATACCATAAGCGTATAGGAATTTTTTTATAAAAATAGTAGAAATATTTGTTCATATGTGATAAAATAGTACTGATTAAATTAGAAAGAGGTATTTAATTGGCAAAATTACTTATAAAAGAATCGAGCCCTTTATTAGGAAAAGTTAGAGTCAGCGGTGCGAAAAATGCTGCACTACCAATACTTGCTGCGACTATACTTGGCACTGAAGACATCATTTTAGAAGATTTACCTAAGCTAAAAGACGTCGAAGTTATGTGCGAAGTACTTGAGTCACTTGGGGCAACGGTTGAGAAATTAGATGAACATAGAGTAAAAATAAATTCAAATACTATAAATAAATACGAAGTTGATTATCAATTGATGCATAAGATGAGAGCATCATTCATAGTTATGGGGGCTCTTATCGGCAGGATGGGTAAGGCAAGGTCATCAATGCCGGGCGGATGCGCTATCGGCGCAAGACCAGTTGATTTGCACTTAAAAGGTTTTAGATCACTTGGCGTAAACGTTGATGTTGAAGAGGCTGATGAGTACACGGATATATTTGCTCATGCAGATAATTTAGCTGGTAATAAGATATATCTTGACTTTCCATCGGTTGGCGCTACTCAAAATATTATCTTAGCGGCAGTTCTTGCTCAAGGCGAGACAGTTATCGATAACGCGGCTATGGAGCCAGAAATCGTTGACATGGTAAACTTTTTAAACAAGATGGGCGCAAAGATATATGGCGCAGGCACTTCAACTATCCGTATAAGAGGCGTTGAAAAACTTTTAGGAGCGACTCATCAAATCATGCCAGACAGGATAGAGGCAGGCACCTTTATGGTCGCTGCAGCTGCAACACATGGTGATATTATACTAAATAACGTTATCGTTAGTCACATGAGACCGGTTATAGCTAAGCTTCGTGAAGCAGGCTGCGAAATATATGAAGAGGCTGACTCATTAAGAATCATAGCGACTAAAAAACTTAAGCCAATCAAGGTAAAGACGCTACCATATCCAGGATTTCCAACAGATATGCAAGCTCAATTCATGGCGCTTGAAACACTTATCGAAGGAAAATCAGAAGTAATCGAAACTGTTTTTGAAAACAGATTTATGCACGTAGAAGAGCTAAGAAAGCTAGGTGCAGACATCGATGTAGAGGATAGGACGGCAACGATTAGAGGCGTAGAAAAGCTTCACGCGGCAGAAGTTAAGGCAACAGACCTTAGAGCTGGAGCTGCACTTGTCATAGCAGCTCTATGTGCAGAGGGCGAGACGAAGCTTTCAGACATATATCATATCGATAGAGGATATGAAGATTTTGAAGAGAAATTTAGATCATTAGGCGCAAAAGTCTATAGAGTAGAGGAATAAGGAGGATACGCATGGGATTAAGATCTGATGTAGGCATAGACTTAGGTACAGCGAGTGTGCTTGTTTATGTAAAAGGCAAAGGTATAGTACTTAAAGAACCGTCTGTCGTAGCGATAGACCAATATACAAATAAATTCTTAGCAGTTGGCGAAGAAGCAAGAAAGATGCTTGGTAGAACACCAGGCAACATCGTTGCGATTAGACCACTTAGAGAAGGAGTTATCTCAGACTACAGCGTTACACAAAGAATGCTTAAGTATTTTATACAAAAGGCACTTGGCAGAATGCTTTTCAAGCCAAGACTTATTGTTTGCGTTCCAAGCGGCTGTACAGAAGTTGAGAAGAGAGCAGTTATTGAGGCTGCGAACGAAGCAGGCGCAATAAAAACTTATCTTATCGAAGAACCAATCGCGGCAGCTATAGGCGCTGGACTAGATATCACTCAGCCTAATGGCAATATGATTATAGATATAGGCGGAGGAACAACAGACATCGCAGTTATTTCACTTGGCGGCATCGTTGTAAGTAAGTCAATCAAAGTAGCTGGGGACAATTGCGACGAAGCAATTACTAAATATATAAGAAAGAAATTCAAGATGATGATAGGCGAAAGATCATCCGAAGAGCTAAAAGTAACTATAGGATGTGCTTATCCACTTGAAGAAGAACAATACATGGAAGTAAAGGGCAGAAATCTTATGAGCGGTCTACCAATGAACGTGGTAGTATCTTCATCAGATATGCTTGAAGCACTTAAAGAGCCAGTTCAAGAGATTATCGAAGCAGTTCATACAGTACTTGAAAGAACACCGCCAGAACTAGCAGCCGACATCTCTGGTAGAGGCATTATACTTACAGGCGGAGGAGCCTTACTAAAAGGCCTTGATACACTTGTTACAGAAAAAACAGGCATACCATGTAGAGTCGCTGAAGACCCTGTCGAATGCGTTGCCATCGGTACAGGAAAGTCACTTGATTGGGTAGAAATACTTGAAAAATCAAACAATAAGAGCGGAGCAAGCGTAAGATTTAGATAATTTTATCTATAATTACAGCATAAACTATAAAAAATATTTATAATAGAGCGGTTATGATATATCCGCTCTTTTTTTGGGTAAATAGCTTTAAAGACCATAATAATATTTAAGGAGGAATAAAAATGAGTCAATATTTTGAAAGAAAAGATTTACAAGAATTTGGTAGAGGCGCTTTAGGTGAAATAAACAAGGAGCTATGGGATAATTTCATGGCTTATTACGGAAGCGTTTATCAAGATGGCAAGCTAAGCGGCAGAGAAAAATCACTTATCGCACTAGCAGTTGCACACGCAATTCATTGTCCATACTGCATCGAAGCTTATACAACAGCATGTTTAGATCAAGGATACACAAAAGAAGAGATGATGGAAGCAGTTCACGTAGCTAGCTCAATAACTGGCGGAGCAGTACTTGCTTATTCAACTCAAATGAAAAAACTTGCAGATGAGATGGAGATGTAGTTGTCTTATCTAAAGAGTTTACAAGAAGCGGTTCAGCCATTTGCAAAGACTGTAGGCTATGATATACTTGCGAAGAACCCGAAGACACTTCAGTTAAATATAACGAGGAAGTGCAATTTGGCGTGCAAGCATTGTCACGTTGAGGCATCACCTGCAAGAGATGAGGATATGCAGATGAGTACAGCCGAAAGAGCCATGGAGCTTCTTAGGGAGTGGGACTTCACTACGCTTGACATAACAGGCGGAGCGCCAGAGATGAGCAGGGTTTATAAATATCTTATCGATACAGCCTCATCCATGGGCAAAAAAATTATGACTAGATCAAATTTAACTATTTTTAATGATGATGAGTATAAAGATATACCAGAATTTTTAAAAGAGAGAAAAGTAGAGATAGTCGCTTCACTTCCGTTCTATGAAGAAGTAAAGACAGACAAAGTTAGAGGCATAGGCGTTTTTCATGATTCGATTGATGCGCTTAAAAGGCTTTGCACACTTGGTTACGGACGCGATGAGGCGCTTCAGCTAAATCTTGTATATAATCCTAGCGGCGCGATGATACCATCAAGTCAAGAAGAGCTCGAGGCGATATATAGAACAAAGCTTAAGGACGAGTACGATATAGATTTTAATAATTTATTCAGCATGACCAATTCGCCTATAGGACGTTTTGGCGAGTGGCTAGAGAGGTCAAACAACATGCAAAGGTATTTAACAAGGCTTTGCGATGCTTTTAATCCAGCTACAGTCGAGGACCTTATGTGCCTTGACACGCTATCGGTTGATTACGACGGCACTATTCACGATTGCGATTTTAATTTAGCGCTCGGCATGAGCATAGCTGGTCCTCACAAAACAATCTTCGATATAGAAAAAAATGATTTAATCGGACGAAAAATCAGAACTATGAACCACTGCTACACATGTACAGCCGGTAGCGGCTCATCATGAGGCGGATCATTGGAGTAGTTACTCACACGGGACTTCCTGTCACTGACGGGAAGTTTTTTTATAATTATATTTACTCAAATAAAAATATGATCATAAATATAGTTTACAATTTATAAAAATATTTATAAAATACTCTTGCTTTTTATAAAAATATATTGTATAATGAATTCAGTTAGCAATGACTAACAAAAGGAGGTTTTTTATGAAAGCAAGCGTAATATACTGGTCAGGCACAGGTAACACAGAAGCCATGGCAAATGAAATCGCTGCAAAGCTAAAAGAGCTTGGAGCAGATACAAAGCTTGTATCAGTAGAAGAAGCAAGCCTTGATGATGCGAAAGAGGCAGAACTTCTAGCACTTGGATGCCCAGCTATGGGAGCAGAAGAACTTGAAGAGGACTATTTCAGACCGTACTTTGATAGCATTAAAGACATAATCAAAGACAAAAAGGTTGCCATCTTCGGTTCATACGAGTGGAACAGTGGAGAGTGGATGGATCTTTGGAAAAACGAATGCGCTGATAGCGGCATATCAGTTGTAGACGCACTTATCGCATACGACCATCCAGATGCAGAAGCACTAGCAAAGTGTAGAGAGCTAGCAGAAAAATTAATGAATTAATTATCAAGGAGTGCTAAGCCCCCTTGGCGCCCCTTGTACATATATAAAAAAACTGCCCACCAAGGCAGTTTTAATATTTAATCAATATTTAAAATATTATCCTAATAAAATATCAAGTACCATCATTATGACAAAACCAAAGATGATACCATAAGTCGCTTCACGCTCATAGCCCTTCGAGTGCGTTTCAGGAATTATTTCATCACAGATAACGAAAAGCATAGCTCCTGCAGCCGAAGCAAGCACAACCGGTAGAACAGGCTTAAAAATATTAACAAGGCCAAAGCCAAGTACAGCGCCCACAGGCTCAACCAGTCCAGTTAGAGCTGCCACGATGAAAGCGTATTTCACAGAGTACTTTTCACGCATAAGACTTAAGGCAACAGCTAGACCCTCAGGCATATTTTGAATGCCGATACCAAGAGCAAGTGCAAGACCATCGCCAATGTTTTCAGTACCAAAGCCAACGCCAGTAGCCATACCCTCAGGGAAATTGTGAATAGTGATAGCTATGATAAATAGCCAGATTTGGCTAAGAGATGACGAGACACCCTCACGCCTTTTATCAATAAGATGCTCATGCGGAGAGAATTTATCAATCATATCAATGATAAAAGCCCCCAAAATAATTCCAGCCGAAGTGATCATAACCGCCTTGAAGTCACCGCCGCCATATTCAATCGATGGCATAACAAGCGAGAAACAAGTCGCCGACAGCATTATACCAGCTGCAAAGCCAAGCATAACGTCAAGAAGCTTTTGCGAAACATTTTTCGTAAAAAACACAGGGACAGCGCCTAAAGCAGTCATTAGACCCGGAAAAACGAGTCCGATAGCTATGATGGTCTCCCTAGTAAAATATTTATCCATTACATATCTCCTTTTTCAATAAATATAAAAAGATTATATTATATAGGCATTTAAAAGTCAAGAAAAGGGTATAATGTAAAAGTGAAGGAGTTGATCAAATGTATTATATAGATACACTTATGAGCGAGCACGAGTACATAATTAAGCTCACAGACCATATATTAGCCGTTTCAAAAGATATTTTACATGGCAATGTCAATGCAAGCACCATAAGAACCATAACAGATGTGATTAAAAATTATGCCGATGGGTATCATCATAAAAAGGAAGAGGATTTAGTTTTTAAAGCCATGCTAGATAATCTTGGTGAGCTAGCAGAAAAACTTGTTACAAGCGGCATGCTAGTTGAGCATGACTTAGCTCGTTACGAACGAATGATGATAGAGTTAGGTTTAGAAAATTATGAAAAAGATCACACAGACGAGGCGCGCCTTGAACTTATCGGACATCTTATGAGTTATCGCTCACTTTTAATTCGTCATGCAGATAAAGAAAATAAAGTCGTTTATCCATTTGCCATGAAAAATCTTCCAGAAGAAATTCAAAAACATTTAGACGAAGAAACAAAAGTCTTTGAAGAAGAAAACAAAGAACAAAGAGACAAGTATCTAGAAATAATAAATAAATTCTAATTATGACAAAATTGTAAAAATTTTAATACATTAAATCAAAGACGCTACTTAATGAGCACATAGCTACAAAGTAGCGTTTTCTTTTGAGCTTATATTGGCATTGAGCGCATTGCAATTTATTTATAATAGTGATATAATGTCCACTATTATAATAAAGATATTATAAAATATAAAAAAGGAAGGAGGGGAGAAAAATGAACAGAAAAATAAGAGTAATAATACTCACAATGGTTCTAACTGTTCTTTTGTTTGGAGGCACACGTTTGATGGCACAAGATGAAAATAATGCAGTGGACCCTCAAACAACTCCCACAGAAGAAAATTTAGAATCAAAAAACGAAGGTGAAGAAGGGGCATTTTTAGTTGAAGAAGGTAAAAATACTGATATAGATAGTAACGAAGCAGAAGCTAAAGAAGTTACAGAAAAAACTGAAACTACAGAAGCAGAAGCTAATAAAAATGCAAATACTGAAGTAAATGAAACTAAATCAAAAGAAGATGCACCTAAGGCAAAGCAAGAGGAAAAAACCGAAGCTAAAGAAAGTGCTAAGCCAGCTGCTAAAGAAGCTGAAAAAGCCAATGGAGAAACAGAGGTAAAACCAGCTGAAAAAACAGCAGTAGGCAATGGACCTGAAGATGGTGCAAAATTACAAGCAGCACCAGCAAAGGCACCAGAAGCAGTTGGTGAAGGCAATGAGCCTAAAACACCGGAAGATCCAAAGCAAGAAGAGCCTAAGCAAGAAGGAAAAAAAGAAGACACAAAGCCTGAAGTTGATATAAATGCAGACAAAGATTTAAGTGACTTAAAAGCTAAAATTGATGCTGAACAAGATCCAAAGAAAAAAGCTGAACTTCAAAAAGAATATGCTGATAAGCTTTTTAAGAATATTGAAGAATCTGGAGCTGGTAAGCTTGATAAAGAAGTCTTAAAACGCTTTACAGATAAGAAAAGAACAGATGAGTTCTATAAACTTCAAGAAGAGTACGAAGCCCTTAAGAAAAAAGCTGAACAAGGTAAACTAACTCAAGAAGAAGTGGAAAAGTTTAACCAAAAAGTTGGAAGCTTTAAACCACCTCGTAAGTTAGATAGTGATGAAGAAAGTGCTCAAAAGAAATTAGCTAATTCAGTTGAAGTACCACGCTTACAAAAAGATAGTACAGATGATGCAAAAGCAAAGTTAAAGGCATATAATGATGCAAAAAAAGCTTTACAAGCAGCACTTGATGCTGACAAAACTCAAGGCAAGGCTGCAAATTTAGCAGACCTTGTAAAAGCCTTTGAAGATGCAGAAAAAGCTTTGAAGGACGGTATAGAAAGTGGCAATATCAAGCCAGCTTATACAGATGGGAATCCAACAGTTAGAGTCTTTCCATTAGTTAATGGCAGTCTTGGAAAAGAATTAAAAGAAGATGATGGGAAGGATAATACCTATTACATTCCAGACAATACCGACATCAATCTTTTACTTCATATCAATAAAGACGACAAGCCACAAAACTTTACTTTTAAAATCAAAGCTGCAGATAAAGGAGTTAAGATTGACGGCGAAAAAGCAAGCAACTTAGCCTTTCTAAATGGAAAACCAGTTGAGCTTATATATGATGCCGCTACTGATTCATATTCATTTACAGTTAATAGCGATAAAACATTTGGTGTTGCTCAATTAAGATTTAACGTTCCAGGCTTTGAAGGACCTTTCCATAAAGGTTTTGACCTAGAAATGAATTTAGGTGAAGGCAATACGGTGATCAAAAAGTTTAGAATAACTAAAAAAGGTTACGAAGATGAAGCTAATCTAAATGGACCAGGATCAGATAAAGCTGACGATCCTACTAAGATACCAAAAGTAGATGCAGGAGATACTGAAAACGCTAAAGTTAAAGAAGACAGTGCGAAAGAAGTATTTGATTTTTTCACATATTTAAAGAAATCAAATACCTATATTGACAATGTAACATTTAACTCAGGCAATGGTGAGTCACTTCCACTAGATTCAGTTGATATTACAATCACAGTTCCTGAACATAACAAAAAATTTGCTGAAATGATCCACAAATCAGGCTTAGAATATCATGACTTAGGAGATGGTAGGTACCAACTAAAACTAGATAGAAAAGTATTTGGTAGCAATCTTATACAAGATAATGGTAAACTATACCTTACAGATGAAAAAGGCAATAAAACCGATAAAGAACTTACAAAAACTACCATAACAGATGCAATTCTAGAAAATGCTGAAGGTAAGAAGTATGTTGATAAAGATGGCGATGCCCATGATATTATCACAAGCGAAGTTCTTACAGATAAAGATGGCAATTATAAAGTTGAAGGTGGAAAACTTTATAAAAAGAACGATAAAGATCAAAACAAATTTGATGAAATCGGAATTTTTGTTAATGGCAAGATTGAAAAAGATGGTAAAACTTATATCTTAAAAGACGGTAAGTTAATTTCTTATACAAAAGAGTATGATGTTTACGACGGTAACGTTGCCAACAAGAAAGAGAAAGGTTCAAATAACTATAAAGCAGATCCAGACGTAACGCCAACATATGAAGGAAAGCAAGTTACTATTGAAACAAAAGTTTCAAAAGATGGTAAAACAGAAAAATCTTACGGTGGAACTATAGTTGAAGATGCTATCTATGATAAAGACGGTAAAATCTTTAAAGAAGATGGTTATAAAGGCGAAGCTGGAGATAAAGTAATTGATTCTTCTGGTAAAAAATCAGATGTAAGCTCTGATGGAAAAAAAGTCAACGAAGTAAAGGATAGTAATGGAAATTTACTTTACAAGTACTTTGTTGGCGATGACGGAAAAACTTATCGTATCATTAAGGATGCTGTCTTTAAAGGAGACTATATTGTTGATGGTCTAGAGTACAAAGACGGTCTATCCCTTATAGACAAGTTCGGTAAGAAGATGAATGTTGAAGTTAAGGCTGTAACTGATGGTTCAGGCAATACAACTTATACGTTCACTAGAACAGTGAAAAATGGAGATAAGACAACAACAGATAAGAAGATCAGTGGACAAGATGGCAACAGAACCATCAAGGTTAATCCAGGACAAATTCTCGTCAATAGTAAAAATGAAGTTGTAGAGAATACAAAGACAGATGGTAAAGAACTATACGATGTCAAAGGCAATAAATATTACTTTGATGGAACTAAATTTGAAAATGCTGATATTAAAAATATAAAAGGCAGTAAGTTCTACAAAGATTTAAAAGAAATAAAATTAGAAGAAAGTAAAAAGTATTCTTATCTAGATGGAGATAAACCAACAGAAATCAAAGACTTCGACAAAAAATCAGTTTACGAAGGTTCTTTAGATCCAAAAGACTATTTCAAAGTTGACAAAAAGATCTATGTAAAAAAATCTCAAGGTGCTGGTAGTAGTCAAACAGATTACTATGTAAGTGCAGATCCAAAGGCATCTAATAAAATTTTATCTGTAAATAAAATTGCTAAAATCGTCCAAACTTTAGGCGAAGGCGAAGGGGCTATTGAAAAAGTTACAGATGAAACAGATATATTCAATGCGATTCAAAATGCAAAATTTGCTTTAAGATTCCCAGGTTTCTTGGCTGGTAAGAATGTTGTTTATAATGTTCATGCTGATGTAAAGGCAACTTACAAGAAACCAAATCCAAAAACTGGAGAATTTGAAGAACAATCAATCTTCACAGAAAAGGATGGTATTAAGAAAATCGATAAGTTCTTTACATTAAAGAATGAAAAGACTACGAATACAACATTCTTTAAGAATGCACCAGATGCATTAACAAAAGATCCTGCAGTAAATCTTCATTTTTTCAATATTTTCTATAGAGGTTTAAAAGATAGAGATAGAGATCAATTGATTGCTGATTTATTAGAAATAGAAGAAGATGTTAATAAAGCAGAAAAAGCTGTGGAAGATGCTTCAAAAGATGAGAAAAAGGCTAAGCAAGAAGCCTATGAAAAGCTTAAAAAAGAAAACAAAGAAAAACTTGAACTTTTAGCTAAATTTAAATATGAACTAGATAGACTTGAAAAAGGTGCGACATTTGCAATTACAGATGATAAAAAATCTTTTAAAATTATAAAAGATGGAAAAGTTATAGAGCTTGAACGTTCACTTCTTTGGGAAATTGGTTTTAATAATTCTGAAGGAAGCTTGTTCCCAAAAAATCCAGATACTGAAATCATTATCGAAGACCACAACATGGATAATCGTTTAATCTATGATGAAATCATCGTTAATGATACAAAAGAAAATTGGGAGAACTTAAATAAAGCTTATGAAGATGCAAAAAAATCTTATGAAGATGCTAAGAAAGCTTTTGATAATGCAGATGAAGCTGGAAAAGAAGCAGCAAAGACAAATTTAGATAATGCAAAAACTGCTTTAGATAATGCTAAATTCGACGGTAAGAAGGAATACTTCTTCTTAGATCAAATTAAAGATATTCGTTTCGGAGTTAATCCAAACTTTGTTGAAGGACGCTTTGTTCCACTAGGAGAAAACTTTAATTTAACTGGTGAAGAAATCTTAGCTGCACTAAATGCTGATGCTGCTGGAGATATTAAGTATGGTAAGGAAAATAAAACTGTTAAAGTCGTTATTGATAAAGATGGTAAAAGATCTATCGAAAAAGGCGGAATTAAATTTGAATTGACTCGTGATGGAAACAAGGGCCAAGTAAGAATAAAAGTTCTAAACGCTTTCTACAAACACAATGATTCTTATGATGCAAGTAAGGATGATAAAAACTATAAATTCTCAAGCCCAGTTCAAGAAGCTTACCAAAAGAAAATTGACGACGCTTTAGGAATGCTTGGAGATAACGGAAGCATTACTAAAGCTAGCGATGTGACAGCTTTTGAAAATGCATTTGATGATCTTCTTAAAGTTATTCATAAAGTTGACAGTGATTGTTACAAGACAATCAAAGGCAAGTTTGACGAGATTATGACTGAAATCAAAAATATGTCGGGAGAAGGTGCTGACAAAAAGAAAGCAGATGCTCTTAACCAAGTTAAGAAAACTTTACAAGATGAAATACCTGAGCTAAAACTTAAGTATTTAGACTCTAAAAAGGGCGCTTATAAGAATGATGATATGCGTTTCAACGCTATTCACATCACTATTAACTCAGGTGTAAGCATAGGTGGCGCTTTAGCACCACAAAAGACTAAAAAGCTTGGCATCACATCAGTTATCGTTCCTGAAATTGACATACCTTATACAGACGAATTCGGTAATCCACTTACAAACAAAGATATGTATGTAAAGGCAGAAATCGAAAAGATAAAAAATGATAAAGCTAATAAGGGAAAGTACAATGACTACTTAAATAGTGAAGAACTATTTAGAGAGATTATGAGTAAAGCTTATGAAAATGTCAACAATATGAGCGCTGACTCATTTAAAGTGCTTGTAACTATTAAAGATGAAACTAAATATGCTTGGGAAAAGTATGGCGCTGTTAAAGGCAGTACACTTGATTACAAATACCTAGCACCCAATGGCGAAGATATTATTAAGGACAAAGCTGGCAACTCTATAAATCCATGGTATATTGGTAAAGAGACTGTTGACCAAAGATTTAGCAAAAAATTTGGCAGTGAAGAGTATAAGAACAAAGAAGAATATAAAAAGCTTGAAGAAAAAGCTATCGACATCGCTGCTTACTATATGTCAAGTCAAGGTTATGACAGAGCTAGATATGCTAACAAAGCTATCTACAAACTAGCTGGTAACGAAGAAAAGCCAGGCATTTTCGGATCAGAAAGCGACTGGAAAAAGAAAGTTTGTTACTCAGGTATACTTGGTAAGTGCATTGAAGACGCTGGCAAGGACATAGTTCCAGGCAAAGAGTCAAGCGATGGCAAATTTGGAGCTGAAGGCAAAGACAACGCTGACTTTGAGTTAACTTATGAACCAAGTCATGATGAACCAGATAAAGAAAATCCAAAGGTTGATAAAGACTCTAGGAAAGAAGATAAAAATGTAGATATTTCAGACGAAAAGACAGAAAAATCAGTTGACTTCACTATCGATGTAACAGTTGATAAGATGACCAAGGATCAAAAGAAGATTGCTGATGCTTTAAGACCTGACGATAAAAAGTCTGAGGCAGATAATTATGATGGATACAAAGAAAATGGTTACTATGAATACAAAAGTTCATTAATCATCGATTTCTTACCAGAAATCTTTAAGCTAAAAGATGATACAGAATTAACTTTCGAAGCATATAAAGAAAGATTAATGGCTAACGGAGCTAATGCTGGTTTTAATAATGATGATGTATTCAATGCTTGGAAGAATGGCATTGAGTACTTCTACACTGATGACTTAGAAGCTGAATATAAGAGACTAAGTAAATCATCAGACAAAGTAGATAAGGAAAAGGCAGAAGTTCTTAAAAAGGCTATCGAAGATGCTAAAGCAAATGGCAAGATAAAAAAAGGACAAAAAGTACAAGCGGTTCTTGCTTGGGTACCTACATTTGAAGCGCCACACGGCTCTGAAAATCAATTTACATTTAAACTTTCAAATGTTTATGTAAATAAGAAAAAGTTTAAGGACTTTAGCGATGGTGTTATAGGAACAAACTATACAAACCATGCAGCTTTTGGCGATAAGGCTAAATTCTATTTTGGCAGCACTACTGTTAATATCCATAAGGATAAGCATGGCTATATCAATAAATATTTACAAGTTTTAGACAAAGATAACCATGTTATTGACAAGGATAAAGCAGATGGTTGGTTCAAGGGTAATGTTGAACTTAAATTCGGTGACAAGTTTAACTACAGAATCGAGTACAAGAACAACAAAAACATCGTTCCTGTACCTGGCGAAGCACATTCTAAATCTGAAATTAAAATTGAAGATTTATTTATAGATGGTTATAAGGGCTTAAGACCAGTTCTAAATGGTTATGTAACAAACGACTTTGAATTCAAAAACCAAGTTAAAGTAACTTACAAAATAGGTAAAACTTCTTATGATGAAGATGCTTTTAGAAAGGCAATCGAAGATGGCAAGGTAAAATTCTCAGACGTAACTAGTCTTGAACTTGAAGGCTTTTATGAAAACGGTGCTACTCACAACTTTATCCTACCAATGATGATTCCAAATATCGATGCTAAAATTGATGAAAATGGTAATGTTTATTACTTTGGCGAAGACGGCAAAAAGCATGAACTTGGTGAAGCGAAAAAATTCTTTGATCTTGACAAGTTAACAAAACCAGGCAAAGAAAATGAAATGGCTTTTGATAACAAAGTTAAAGATTCAAACACAGTAACTGTATATCTTGATAAGGAAAGATTCATTAGATTATTCAAAGAGTTCTTTGATGTTAATGGTAATGAAATCAAGAAAGACAGACCAGAAATGAAGTTTGATATATATCAATATCAAACTGATAAAGAAGGAAATCCAATAAAGGACAAAGACGGAAACATCATAAAAGTTAAAGTTCTTGACAAGGACGGCAAGCCTTTACAACTTGTTGTTAATGAAAAAAATAAATTCACTGATATGGTTGACAGGCTTCCGCTATTTAAAAAGACAATAACTATAGACAAAAAAGGTAATGTCATAGAAAACGTTACTAACTATAAGTATGAAATCAAAGAAGTTGATGCTAATGCTTATGATGTTGAGTATGAAATTCTTGACAATGGTAAAGACCAATTAGGTTTTGTAATCAAAGCTAAAAATTATGAAAAACCAGAAATTCCACCTGAATATCCTAAAGATCATCCAAAGAATGTCAAGGTTAAAATTACTGTTAACAAGGTTTGGAAAGTTCTTAAGGGCGGTGAAACACCAAGTATTCAAGTTGAGCTATATGCTAACGGCAAAGCTACTGGTAAGATCATCACTTTAGGAGCAGACGGCTCATGGAGCGCAAGTTTTGAAGATCTTCCAGCTAAGGACAAAGATGGTAAGGACATTGTCTACACTGTAGTTGAAGTTGGCGAAACTAACCACGTTACTGAGATTGGCGAAAGAAAATTCGAAGTAAGCTACAGTATTGGCGAAGATGGCAGCATCACTATAACTAACAAAGAAATACCACCTGAAGAACCTAAGAATCCTGAAGACGAACATGAGCATAAAGATAAAAACAAAAAGAAACCTCATGATGATGAAGAAGAAAGGGATCGTACTCCTAAGAAAAACAGAATACCAAAGACTGGTGTTAATGAAGACTTAGGCGCTATCTATTTTGCTTTTGTATTGTTACTCGGCTTAGTATTTATCAAAAAGAGATATCTTGTTAAATAAGGAGATTTTATGAAAAGATCAAAGATATTAATTAATATACTGATTATAATAACAAGTTTATTTTTAATATATAAGGTCTACTCATACATTGACTTAAAAAGACAAGAGAAAGAGTCCGTGGATATCTATAAGGAGATTGAAGAAAAAGTTTCTAAAAAGGGTAATAAAGGTGAGGATTATGCTAATGGCGAGGCTGATTTGGCTGAAGAAAATGCGAAGAAAGTTGATTTCGATGCACTTGAAGCCATTAACAAAGATATCATTTGCTGGCTAGAATCGGACGAGGGAAGTATTGATTACCCTGTCGTTAAAGGCAAGGACAATTACTACTACCTTTACCGAGCTGCCAATGGCAAGAAGAATCTAGTCGGATCCATCTTTATGGATTATAGAAATGAATCTATTGATGACCCCATGGTCATGATATATGGACACATGATTAAAAATGGAACGATGTTTGCTTCGCTTCATAAGTTTAAAGATAATCCAAGTGAGACAGGCTTTACAATTTACACAAGAGAGCAAGATATTAGAACCACTTGCACTCTTGCAGCCAGAATCTCAGGAGAAACTTATATCAATCCGAAAGATTACAAGACTTTTAAACAAAGAAAAAAATTCTACAATTTTCTCAAAAAACACGCAGTTTATGATACTAACTACGAGCTAAAAGAGAACGACAAGATAGTTAATTTTGTTACTTGCACTTATGAGGCCGATAACCAAAGGCTGATTGTGCTAACAATTGTAGATAGATAAAAAATGCCTCTATGTAGTGATACATAGGGGCATTTTTATGTATTGTTTATAGTTTTGTTTTATAATTACACTTTTGATAAGTTAAATTTTAACTAATGTTATGCATATATTTTTGCGAAAATTATTCTTTGTGCATAAAAAATGTTTTGAGAGCGAAACTATTCAAAAAAACTAAAAAACAATGGCTAAGTATAAAATTTTAAAATATTTTCGTCTTCCGCACATTTTCACTTTACAAAGGAAAAGTTTTGTGCTATACTATAGATGTAGATAAGATAGGACTAGTAAAATCAGCATAGTATTTACTAATCACAGTATTTACTATGTGAAAGCATCATAGAAATCGGGGTGATGATATGCTACTGATTGAAACTTTATTTGTACTACAAATTTTTATATTCGTATTCTTTCCAAGTGTTATTGAACAAGATAAATTAGTGGAAGGAATCAATAACTGCGACAGCGAAATCAAGTTCGAGAAAGTAGTTATAGAAAACGACTCTGAATGGGATGCCGCTCTTCAAGAAGTATACGATATTATAAGGATACGGGGAGACTGCTTATTTGAGCCGAGTGATTTTGAGAAAATTTCGTCGAGCTACAGCAAGTCGAGGAAGACGCTCACCCTTAAGCCAAAGTTTAAGCAGGATATTAGTGTTTTGACTAAGAAGAAAGCTAAAACTGATGGCTATTTAAAGGAATTAGAAAATGTGGTTGATTCTTGGGGCAATAAATTAAGTGACATACAAAAGCTTGAAAAGATCAACGACTATATATTAGGAAAGTCAGATTACTACTATGAAGTGCTTAACAGCGCTCAAGGGGATAATATGACTACAAAGAATGGTTTTTATTACTATTCTTGGCAAGCAATTATGGATAGCGGCAAGGGTGTATGCGATGCATACTCTAGCCTTTTTAACCGTATGTGCGCTTTGTGTGGCATAGAGTCAGAAACTGTGTCAAATGAAGATCATGCATGGAATAGGGCAAAGGTCAATGGCGAGTGGAAATACTTTGATGTAACTTGGAATGACACTACTAATAAGAAGAGAAAATATTTTAACCTAAGCTATCAAGCAATGGCAGCTGATGGTCAACACTAATACAATAAGATTATTTAATTATCCGCATCAAACGATGCGGATTTTTTATGTAGATTGACAATAAAATTTATTTGATATAAAATATATTATAGAAATAAAATTATAGATAATAATAAGGAGTGATATACATGGGAGAATATAAAGAGACGCTTAAAATGGTGCTTGATGAATTTCAAGCTGAGGCGAATTTAAAAGAAGGCGAGATACTTGTAGTAGGATGCTCGACTAGTGAGGTTGTTGGCGGACGCATAGGCAAGGCATCGTCGATGGATGTCGCTAAAGAATTTATCGATGTGTTTATGGATTTTGCAAAAGAACATAAGATTTATCTTGCTTTTCAATGCTGCGAGCACTTAAACAGAGCCATCGTCACTACAAGGGAATGCATGGAAAAATATTTTCTTGAAGAAGTAAGTGTTGTGCCTAAGATGCACGCAGGCGGCTCTATGGGTACTATCGCTTATAAAAAATTAGCTGATCCTGTTGTGGTTGAAGCTATTCAAGCACACGCGGGTCTTGACATCGGAGACACTTTTATTGGTATGCACATAAAACCGGTTGCTGTTCCAGTTAGAGTCAGCGTGAAAGAGATTGGGGACGCGCACTTAACTCTTGTTAGAAGAAGACCAAAACTTATAGGCGGCGAAAGAGCACAATATAAATAAATGACGAGGAGCGATGCGCTCATCTATTTTATATGATAAATTAATAAAATTTATTTAAGATAATATATTTATAGTTTATTTACATAGAAAAATATTTTCTCAAGGTCATTATCACAGTTAAAATTATTAAAATAATAATGCTCATTGCTTTACAAATAGCTAAATTTGTGATAAAATGATAGGAGAATAATTTTAATTATTATCAAAGGAGGATAAAATGTACGATATAATTGTAGTGGGCGCCGGCCCTGCAGGTGTCTCTGCTGCTCTATATGCTAAGAGCCGTGGCTTCAGTGTGCTTTTGTTAGAGAAGGACGAGGTTGGCGGTCTTATTAAAGGTGTTTCGCACGTGACTCACTATGTGGGTTTATCTG
>ERZ1673699.359-NODE-359-length-54188-cov-10.517097_pt1 | contig 54188 bp, 48 predicted proteins | sample MGYA00580229_ERZ1673699 | MGnify/ENA primary metagenome ERZ1673699 (study PRJEB41218, sample SAMN15661785) | gut metagenome | host: Homo sapiens | place: Canada: London | collected 2015-08-20/2019-03-30 | study: EMG produced TPA metagenomics assembly of... | reverse complement strand
GTGAAAGTCCTTTGTTTTCGGTCAAAAAAAGAAGGGACTAAGCCAGAATGCCTTGGTTTTCAAGGTCTTTCTGATTTAGTCCTATTATCGCACAATAATCCTTTACGATAAGCGTCCCGACCCTGCCTTCATCGACCATACTGATGAGCCGTTGCCAATCCGGTCTTGTGAAGGTGGTCCCACTGTAGCCTCGTCCACGAAGAATTGGGTGTTGCGGAATCTGTTATCATCCGCATATTTCTGTAAAATCGCTTTCTGAGACGAGATTTGTCAAGGTGGTTTTCTGCAAAAGGATATCAAAAGAGCAATGGGGCTGCCACACGTCATTTGTATGGCAGCCCCTTCACAATTTAATGCTAATGCGCAACTGATCTGCCTAAATGGGCAGCAAAGTCAAGCGATTGATACATTTCTTAATGCAAGCAGCACTGATGACGGTCAAGTTGGAACGCCTTATCGTGTTTATTTATGGCACTATTTATACGTTATACAACTCGCCGTTTTCAAATTCTTCATTAGTTATTGGTTCTAACTCGCCATAGTAGTTCTCCAGAAAATCATAAGCATACTTGCGGTTAAGAAGGTCATGTATTTTCTGGTTGTAATAGTTTCTAAGGCAGCTATAGCACGAAGGCGAGCAATTGCATCCTTTTGTGATAGCAATAGCCTTCTCAACCACTTGTCGGAAACAGCGGCCATCCTCAGTAACGAGTCTTCTTACATGGCCAGCACCACCCGCAACAGCGTCGTAAAGAACGATGGCATAAATCAGCTTGTTGTCATATACGATCTTGTGGAGGCAGCCCTTAATATCGTTTCTCTCAATATCCATGACGGAAGACAGAGCTTCTAATAGCGCATACATAACAGACAGCATAACTTCTTGATTGCCGGCCTGTGGTGTTGAGAAAACCAATCGCACAACATCCGTCTTGAAAACATGACAGAGCTTATTTTTGACCAGTTTGACTTCGCAGTTTTTTCCCCATGGAGTAATGTGTTTCTTCTCCAGGGTTTTCTGGTGGGAATTAAACCCAGCCACTTCCATGTTTTCCATGGTGCTTTCAGCATAACCGCAATGTGGGCAGACATAGAAATCATCGTTGCAAACGACCATAAGGGAGTCATTGATGGACGTTTCCATCTGGAAACGATTGCCGTCCTTCATGACGAAGGCGTATTTCTGCATGACCTGCCGCTGAGCGTCGCCAATATAGAAGTCATCACTGCGAAACGCCTTATCTGGTTTTCGCATAGGGACGTCCTTCGGTTTTGCGTCTGCTACAAAGACCTTTCTCGGCTCAATAGCCTGCTTCCATCTGGATTTCGAAATGATCTCATGACAGGAAACACAAGGTTCTCCTCCCTCATCGGGCTCCATCAGTCTATGATTCCAAGTCATGCACGAAGGATTGTTGCACTGAGCAATATATGCAGTTTCCCAATCTTGTCCGGTGGTCTGAGGCAACTTTCGGATGTATCGGCTTGTATAAAGCTTGCCATCTGCCACCACCTGCGAGTCCGGTGCATACTCGGAGATTGCCAATTGCAGATCGCGGACCATTTGTAGCTTCTTATCTGTGGCAGCATTCGTGTTTTGATACAGTTCGACAGTATCTACCGGGAACCCGTACTTTGACAGGACATTATTCCTTACGAGGAACTCGATAAGCTCGTTCCTTCCTCGATTGTCCTCTTTCCCTCGACGATAAGACCATAGCTTTTTCTCGACCGCCGCGGCTTGTTGCGTCAATCCCTCGGCAAGAAGGCGCCGGTATTCATCAATGTAGTATTGAACAGTCCCGCGAAACTCATCCACAGCGACTTTCAAAACGCCGTCTTTGCCAACAAGTTTCTCTGTCCATGAGAAATCATTGATTCCCATAACTCTGTGCATAGATTCGGGAATGGATGCCTTCAGAACATCCTTTAAATGTTCTGGTTTACTTGACAAGTACGCGCAGAAACGTTCCCAACCGTCCCCGCTCAGCAGTACATCGGCGTTGTTTGAATTGTATACATCAACCTGTTTTGCAAAGAAGTCGCTCAACGCGACGGCAAAGATATGCCGCAGTATAATTTTCTCATTACGAACTGTGAACAACGGCACACCGATTTTGCCGGTAATCATGTTCTCCGGATTCTTGAAATAGGTAAAGTCGTGGGAACTGAGCTTAGCATATGTAAGTGAGAACGCCGCTGCATTTTTACCGCGACCTGCGCGTCCTGCTCTTTGCACATAGTTTGCCGGTGAAGGAGGCATATTCCGCAGGTATACAGTCTCCAGATCACCCACGTCAACACCCATCTCGAAGGTCGTTGAGCAGCTAAGAGCATTGATCTCTTTGTTGACGAACATCTCCTGGTACTTTTGTTGTTCCTCGCGTCCGAGCTGTGCCGTATGCTCTTTAATGTGAAGCGGCTGCATGAGAGAAGATTGATAGAGTTTTGCATAGTGATTATCCTTTAAAAGACTATCATACGTGATCCGACGAAGATGGCCGCCGCATTTGAGCGTGGTACACATGTCTTTACAGTTCATCGTGGTGGTCTTCCCGCAGACATCACACACATAGATCGGAATATCTTCCGTTCCAGAGCTAACAGTAAAGCGCTCTGTGCTGAAATAGAACTCATCGTTTCCGGCGGTAGAAAGAGATTCCTCGCCTCTAAGAACCTCATCCCAATACATCTGCAGCAACTCGTTTGCGGATGCCTCATCCAGATTCAAAACACTCATAAACCGCAGTTTGCGATTCTCCGCTTTGCAAAGTACAAAGGACCGGAGATTTCCAACATTGAGGCGCATAATGAGCGCACAAAAGAGGAATACGCCAGTAATCCAGATATTGACAAGAGCCGCAGCCACCTGAATTTTCATCTGCTCGAACCGGAACGTAAATATCGGGCGGAAGCAGAGCGGCAGATCAAAGATGCCGGTTGCCGCACCCGTTCGGACAGCGTGCGGCTGGTGGAGGCTCTTGTGACTGCAACGCCGGAGTTCTTCAAGGGCAAGAAAAAAGCTGAAATCAAAACCTATTTTCAGGAGGCGCTGGACTTTATCAAGGAACACCAAGACCCGAAAACGATTATATCCGCTGTGGTGCATATGGACGAGAAAACGCCCCATATGCATCTTTCTTTTGTCCCGCTGACGGCGGATGGGCGGCTCAGCGCCAAGGAAATCGTCGGCAATAAGAGGAAGCTGACACAGTGGCAGGACAGGTTTTGGGAGCATATGGTCAGAAAATATCCCGATCTGGAACGCGGCGAGAGCGCCAGCGAAACCGGACGTGACCATATCCCGCCGAGGGTGTTCAAGGAGATGACCCGCCTGACCAAGCAGAAGGCCAAGCTGGAAGAATTGCTTTCAGGCGTCAATGCGTTCAATGCCAAGGGAAAAGCAGCAGAAATCGGCGTTTTTTTGGACAAGTATATCCCGGCTGTGGAGCAGATGCACACGACACTGAAAAAGTACAATACGGCGTTCACGGCTACAACTGCCGAGAATAAAAAGCTGAAAAAGAAAACAGAGCAGTTGGAGCAGTCGCTGGACAAGGCCACGCAGGAAAGCACCTTGAAAAAGCTGGCTGACGCCAAGCTGCATCGGGATTATGAGGATGCCGTCGCCGTGCTGGATCGTATTCCGAAGGAAGTGCTGGCGGCATATACACACAGAACGGAGAAAGAGAGGGAGACTGCCTATGGTAGATGAATGGAGCGGTTTCGCCGCTTTGCTGGCAAATTTGATTGAAAAGTATGCTGTGGTTCTGAATCTTGACGCGCTGCCCGATCTCGTCATAAAGGGAGCCGTGTCTGAAAAAGGTGATGCTGATAAGAGTATTCACGAAAACGATATTGAATCAGCGAAAGCGGCATGATATAATTATCATGAAATAAGTGTCCAAACTCCCATTGCAGGAGCAAAAGCTCCTGCAATGGCAGAAAACGAGGTGAAGTAACCATGGAACGCTGGGAGAATGAGCAGAACAATTCTGAAATGATGATTTATACCACAGAGGATGGCTTGACAAAGATCGAAACGACCTTCGACGGCGATACGGTTTGGCTGTCCATTGACCAGATGGCGGAGCTGTTTCAGAGAGACAAGTCTACCATTTCCAGACATATCAAGAACATTTTCGCTGAGGGCGAATTGAAACGAGAAGCAGTTGTTGCAAATTTTGCAACAACTGCCGCTGACGGTAAGACTTATCAGGTGGATTACTATAATCTTGATGTTATCATTTCTGTCGGCTACCGTGTGAAATCTCAGCGCGGCGTGCAGTTTCGTATTTGGGCAACGGGAATTTTGAAGGAGTATATGCGAAAAGGCTTTGCTCTGGATGATGAGCGCCTGAAAAATCTGGGCGGCGGATACTTCAAGGAGCTGCTAGAGCGCATCCGCGATATCCGTGCTTCCGAAAAGGTATTTTATCGACAGGTGCTTGAAATCTACGCAACCAGTATTGACTATGACCCCAAGGCGGAAATTTCCATTAAGTTTTTCAAGAAAGTCCAAAATAAAATTCATTATGCCATTCATGGGCAAACAGCGGCGGAGGTCATTTACACACGCGCCGACGCGGAGAAGGAATTCATGGGTCTGACTACTTTTTCGGGCAGCCAGCCAACGCTGAAAGAGGCGGTAGTTGCCAAGAACTATCTGAACGAGAAAGAGCTTCGTGCTATGGGGCAGCTTGTGTCCGGATATCTGGATTTTGCGGAACGACAGGCGGAGCGGGAGCAGGCAATGACCATGCAGGACTGGTCGGAGCATCTTGATCGGATTCTGACCATGAGCGGAGAGCAGCTGCTGGTTGGCAACGGAAGCGTCAGCCATAAGCAGGCTATCGACAAGGCAACCGGCGAATACAAAAAATACAAAGCCCGTACCCTCAGCGAAGTTGAGCGCGATTATCTGGATTCCATCAAGTTGTTGGAGCAGAAAACAGATAAAAAGTAAGCTGGGGTGGAGAAGATGCGATGAAAAAAGAAAAGATAAAAGTCTATATCTATACTCGCGTGTCCACTGCCATGCAGATTGACGGATACTCTCTGGATGCACAGAAATCCAGAATGAAAGCCTATGCCGAGTTCAATGACTATGAGATTGTGGGCGAATACGAGGATGCCGGTAAATCCGGCAAGTCCATTGAAGGGCGTGTAGAGTTTAACCGCATGATGGAGGATATCAAGTCTGGTAAAGACGGCGTGTCCTATGTAATGGTGTTCAAACTCTCACGTTTCGGCAGAAATGCGGCAGACGTCTTGTCTACCCTACAGGTCATGCAGGATTTTGGCGTTAACCTGATTTGCGTGGAGGACGGGATTGATTCCTCCAAGGATGCGGGAAAGCTGATGATTTCCGTTCTTTCAGCTGTGGCTGAAATTGAGCGTGAAAATATCCGTGTGCAGACGATGGAGGGCAGAATCCAGAAAGCCCGTGAAGGGAAATGGAACGGCGGCTTTGCGCCATATGGCTACAGGCTGGAAAAAGGGCAGCTTTTCATCAATGAGGAAGAAGCGGCGGCAATCCGCGTGATTTTTGACCAGTATGTGCATACGGATACCGGTGCAAACGGTCTTGCAAAATATCTTGCGACCCACGGGATTCACAAAATCCAAAGGCAAAACGGGAAAAATCCCCTGTTTGATTCTGCGCTGATCCGCAGGATTCTGAAAAATCCGGTTTACTGCGGGAAAATCGCCTATGGCAGACGTCGGACGGAGAAGGTGCATGGCACAAGAAATGATTACCGGCTTGTGGAACAGGATGACTATCTGCTGGTTGACGGACTGCATGAGGGAATTGTCTCCGAAGAACTATGGCACGAGGCGCAGGTCAAGCTGCTGGCACAAGCGGAGAAATACGAACACGTCAACAGGGGCAAGGACACCAAAATTCATCTGCTGTCCGGTATTGTAAAATGTCCGGTCTGCGGTGTGGGAATGTACGGAAACAAAAGCATCAAACACAAGGCGGACGGCTCAAAATACAAGGATTTTTATTACTATGGCTGTAAGCATCGTACAATGACGCACGGACATAAATGCGATTTCAAGAAACAGATCAATGAAGAACTATTGGACAGTGCCGTTGCGGAGGTTATCGTAAAACTGGTAAGCAATCCGAAGTTCGCTGCCATGATGCAGGAAAAGATCAGCATGAAGGTGGATACCTCTGCCATTGAGCAGGAGATTGCGGCGCATGAAAAGCAGCTTCGCCAGAGCTATTCCGTAAAGGAACGGCTAATGGATGAGATTGATTCCCTAGACCCGGACGATAAGCACTACATTAAACGCAAAGCAGACCTTGATGACCGGCTCTACAAGATGTATGATAAGATCGAGGATACAGAAAACCAGCTCGTTGCTGCCAGAGCCAAGAAGATGGCGATTGAGGCGGAAAAGCTGACGGGCGACAACATCTACAAGGTGCTGATTTACTTTGATAAGCTCTATTCCGTCATGGACGATCAGGAAACGCGGCAGCTTATGGAATCGCTGCTATCCGAAGTCCAAATCTATGAGGAACGGCAGTCCAACGGGCAGTGGCTCAAGTCCATCAAATTCAAGCTTCCTATCATTGCAGATGATATGAGCTTGAGTTTGGACAATGATACACATATCGAGACGGTGGTCCTTTTGTCACGGGAAGCCGCTGCTGCGGGACTGAATTAAGCAAACTGCATTATTGCATGTCAGAGCATACATGCAGCATTAAGGAAAGGGGAAAGCAATGATTTACTGGATAAACGGTGCATACGGCGTCGGAAAATCGACTGTTGCGGAGCAGCTCAGGGCGAAGCTGCCGAAAGCGCATATATTTGATGCGGAGGAGGTCGGAAATGCTGTCAGGGACAATTATCCCGAGGAATGCAAACACAGCATTATTTTTGAGGGATACCCGCTTTGGAGGGAACTGAACTGCAAACTGTTGAAGGATATATGCAGCAAATACGATGGAGATATTATTGTGCCGATGACGCTTGTGCTTGATGTTTCGTATACGGAAATTATTCAGCGGCTGACGGACGGCGGCATTTCGGTCGGGTATGTTATTCTTGACGGCGATCGGCAGACAATTCACGACAGGATAATTAAGCGCGGAGAGGATGAGGAGTGCTGGTGCATGAACAATATCCAAACATGCCTTGATGCGCAATGCGGGGATATGCGTGCCGAGCACATAAACACCGTCGGAAGAACGCCGGGCGAAATCGCGGATGAAATAATTGAACGCTTCAAAAAACTTTGAAAAAATCCGCAGATTTCGTGTTTATAACATCGAATAAGGGTTGAGGATATCGGCAAATGATTGAAAAACAATTCACGGCACTGCTGCGCAGTTTTGTGCAGGATACTGCACCGAAAACGGAAGAACCGTGGAACATGGCGGAATTGCAGCTGGCGGCGGCACAGCAGAACATGCTGCCTGTGTTGGCGTATGAAAACAAGCGTTGGAGGCTCTCGACTGATTCGGAAGTTTGCCGCCGACTGGACGGTTTTTTGTACGGTGCGATTGTCGGCAACCTGAACCGCCGCGTGGACTTTGAAACTTTATCAAAAGAATTTACGGTTCGGGGTATTGCACATATGCCCGTTAAAGGCTATTATCTCCGAAAGCTTTATCCCGTTCCGGAGCTGCGCACGTTTGGGGATATTGACATGCTGATCCATCGTGAAGACAGGCAAAAGGTACACGAGCTGATGCTTTCGCTGGGTTATTCGGTGAAACAAAACTGGGAGCCGACTTATTCCTACATTAAAGGTGCGGAATATTATGAAATCCACACGAATTTAATGGACGGCAATCTGGATAACAGAGCCGATTTAAAAGCATATTTCGATGCCGCATGGCGGTATGCGGAACCGGATGACGGGCTGCGGTACAGACCTGCTTCGGATTTTCATTTTATTTATACGGTGTGCCATCTTGCAAAGCATCTGTACGGCGGCGGAGCGGGGCTGAGAATGTATTTGGATATTGCCCTGTATATGAAGAATGAGAGCGCACGGCTGAATATGGAAAACATTGAGCGGGAGATGGCAGCTTTGCAGCTGACCGGGTTTTTTCATACGCTGATGAATGCATGCAGCGCATGGTTCGGCACGGAATGCGGCTGCTCGCTTCCGCCGCCGGACGAAGCGGCGATCAAAAAGCTTCTCTGCTATACTCTGGATTCGGATCTGTTCGGCCATTCCCGTGACCATGCAGTGATAGAGCTGCGCAATTCGGAATCGAAGAAGACTGCAAAGGGCAAATTGATACGCAATATGCTTTTTCCGCCTGCGGGGCAAATCGAATCGCGCTATACCTTCCTTCAGGGCCGGCATTGGCTGCTGCCGCTGGCGTGGATCGTGCGTGCGGTGTCGAATTTGCGGCTGATTCCAAACAAACTGCACAGCATGAAATCCGTTGCAGAAACCGATATCGACCGCGTGGAAACGTATGACGGGTTTATGCGCCGAATCGGACTTTGAAAAATGCACGCATCGGAGCGGAAAAGCAATGCGGATTGAAACAAAAATCTGTTCGGCTTTAATCGGCTTTATCTGAAAAGTTAAAAAAACGAACAAAAATTGACCGCCGAGAGATTCGGCGGTCTTTTTTATGAAATTTGTAAAATTCTGCTGTTGTGATTATTCGGCAGTTACGGCCGAACCGAGCTGTTCGCCGCTGATTGTCATTTCATTGATGGCAGAGTTCCAAGCCTCGAAAGATTCGGCATCATACAGCTGTGCGGTGAACATTGTCAGCATATCGCCGGAGTAGATGTAGCATGCAATGACGTATGCACGAACATCTTCAACATCAACGGTTGTTTTGTAGTAAATAACCGGGTGATCACCGACGGTCAGTTTATAACATTTGTCGTCGGAAACGGTTCCGCCGAAAGCTTCTTTGAAATAAGCTTCAATTTCTTCAACAGACTGACTGAAATTGATTGCGGCGTCATCGCCGATGGGTGCGTTCATGTAAATGACTGCATTCTGTGAATTTTCATCCACGCTGCTGGCAAAAGCAACGATTCCGCCGATGTCCATAAGCATGTAGCCTTCGGGTGCGGTCAGCTTGATGAAGTCGGTTGTGAATTCGCGGGTGGCTTGGTTGTAATTGTAACTGTCGGCAGGTTCCGCAGTGGGTTCTTCCGTGGGCTCCGCAGTGGGTTCCGCTGTAGGTTCTGCGGTGGGCGTCGCGGGAACTTCTGTGGCGGGCGCGGGAGTAGGTTCTTTCTTGTTTCCGCCGCATGCCGCAAAGCTGAGCAGCATCAGTGCAGCAAGGATAATCGCCGTAATTTTTTTCATTGTGAGTTCTCCTCTGATTTTTTAATTTTACACAACATGATACATACGGGTGCAGTGAGCAGCCGCGCCATTAGCTGTGCATACCTCAATTATTGTACCACGCCGAATAAATATGTGCAATACGGAAAACAGAAAATATACATATCAAGGGCTTTTCTGCAAAGCAATAATGAAAACGGCAAACAGGACAATCCTTCGGGAGCTGCCCTGTTTGCCGTTTTGAGGTTTGTGCAGCTTCCGAAAAACAATTGTGCAAGCTTAATCGAAAGATTATTGCCTGTCGATTCCTGCCTGTTTAAAAAAAATAACCGAATACGCAAGAAAGCAGACAAGATCGCTTAATGCCGAAAAAAATCTTGTGTGATAAACAAAAACAGTGTAAAAAAGGACGGCTGTTTCCGCAAACAAAAATACCGCCGGCATTGTACGGAGCAGTTTTCCCCATATCGTGTTTTTTCTGCCGGACCATAGGATTATTCCCAACACGGCACATACAAAAGCGGGCGGAACGCTGTATAGCAGCCAGCCTCCGATATGATTCGGTATCAGTTTGGATAATGACTCCGGCTGCATCGCTCCGCTGCGGTAGAGTCGGAAGGATTGGTGTACGGTCGTAATAAGGAACATCAGGAATATGTAAATTCCCGCATTGATTGCCGCACATTTTCTGTTCTCGCTGAATAAAACAATCAACGAAGTCGAAAACATCCAGAAGCCGAAGGTGCTCGAACTCCAATAATAAAACGACCAGAAACCGTTGTCAGGCACTTCAATGAAAAACACAACGGAGAATCCTGCAAGCAAACCTAAAACAGCCATTGAAAAATAAGATTTAAGTTTGTCTCGGAATAAAACTTTCAAGTGAGTTCTCCTCTGCATTTTATTTATTGGCTGAAGCATATCAAATTGTGACTGCGTATCGCCGTTTCAATCCTTCCGCCGCTCGGAACGGCAGAAAACACAGCGATCGCAATCACAGCGAAAATCCGTGCAGAAAAAGGCATTCGGCACAGAAATTCGGGAAAAGAAATTTAATGTGCGTAAATGTCATTGATTCGGGTCACGCAATTCAATTCTGTATCCCATTTTGACAATCAGCTTCAAGGTTTCAAGCGCGGTGTTCCTGTCATATTCCTTCTCGCTTTCCGCAAGCTCGTCATACGGAATGAGCAGGGGTGTTGTTTTTAAATCGTTGTCCTTCTTTTCACCGTAAGTCCAACCTTCGGCAATTCTGCCTGCGGCCCACACTTCATGAACGTTTTCGGCAATTTTTTCCGTAAGAGCAAGCAGCTCCGCAGGAAGGACAACATCGCTTGTGTCGATGGGTTTGGGTTCGTACATATTGTAAATAACCTCCGGGTTTATTGTTATAAGTCTGACGGTATGCACCGAGCAACGTATGCATTCAGCTTTGCCCGTTCGCAAGCTTATTTATGAGATTGCCCGCAACTTGGACAAGAGTGTTGGGCAAACTGTTTTTTGCTGCGTAAAGTATATCACAAAAAGAGCAGAATTCAAAACAAATTTTCTGCGTTTAAATCTTTTGCGAAAACTTTACGGTTTACGGGCGGTTTTTATGTTTATTATATAAAATCAACGGTGCATATGCAGAGATATGCATGAGAAATATGAATGTACATATATTTTAGCGTTCAAATTTAAACATGTCAACCGTTTTTTTAAACAGAGTTGAGTCCGGTATGAATAATGCTTATCGTCCGCCGCAATTCTTCTGTCGTGAAAAAGGCAGATTTTCCGCCGCATTTCGACTTGAAACTCGGATATATTTATTGTAAAATAATATTGCCGAATTGCAGCAACGATTTTTTTCGGTGTGCGGAGCGAATATGCGGCACGGGGAACGGGCAGGCACGGTTTTGGGTTAAGATTTTGCAGCTTCCGCTGTTTTACAAAGTTGTTTCGCAGGAGCATCCGCAGAATGAAAAAAAACGGGAGGAACGAAAAAATGGGGAGAACATCGAACAAGGATAATAAAACTCAATATCAAATTTGCCGTGAAAACATGGGCTATTCGCGGGAAAAGGCGAGCGAAGTGCTGGGCTGGATTTCGGCGGATCGCATTGAACGAATTGAAAACGGGGGATTTGTGCCGCGTTCGGACGAAGTGCTTGAAATGTCCCGCGGGTACAGAAACCCGAATCTGTGCAATTATTACTGTGCGCACGAGTGTCCCATCGGGCAGCAATATGTTCCGGAGATAAAGGTCAAGGATCTGTCTCAAATTGTGCTTGAAATGCTTGCATCGCTCAACGCAATGCAGAAAAAGCAGGAACGGCTGATTGAGATAACGGCGGACGGACAAATTTCGGAAGACGAAATGATTGATTTTACGGGTATTCAGGCCGAATTGGAAAAAATATCCATAACGGTTGAAACGCTTCAATTCTGGTTTGAGCAAATGGTTGCCGACGGAGAAATCAAACTTCAGAGAAACTATTGCGAAGCGGAAAGATAGCACGGGCTGCGCAGCTGCGGATTAAACCTGAAAACGTCGATTTATGCATTTAATCGGCGTTTTTTGCATTTTTTAGGGAAAACGGCAGGGTTATTCCGCAGTTTTTGCCCTTTTTCCGAAGGATGAACTGCATTATAATTCAGTCATACAAAAAAACAACAGCCGAAAGGAGATTTAAAATGACTGTTAAACAAAGGGTTATTGCCTCGCTTCTCGTCGAAAAAGCGGCGGAGAACAGAGAGCTTGCGGACAAAGTCGGGCTTATCTGCCGGTTGAAGCCAATCGAGGCAATGCGGAAAATTTCGGAAATGAAGGTAGGCGAAGAAGAATGAAGATCATCGGAAAAATTCTTTTGGGTATTATCGGCGTTATTGCGGCACTTTACTTTATTGTATTCATCACAGCGTGGCTGTAAGAGGAGGATGCGGACATGAAGAAATTTTTAAAGGTTTTGGGTGGGATTTTTGCCGTGTTGCTGGTGACGGCAATTGTGTTCGGAGTCGGATACTTTTTAGGAAATCGTTCGAACGGCGGAAAAGCGGAAGTTGTTCCCGCAAGCAGCAGCGGCATCGATCTGAAGCTTCCGGGTGAAGTTGAAAAATCCATCATCACTGTGGATGAAGTTGAGGCGAAGATTCTTGAAATCGGTGAGCTTGCAACATGCGAAGGAGATTACACCGTGACTCGGGGGAAGGATTTTACCCGCTATTTTGTGGACAAGATTCCCATTCCGGGTTCAACGAACCATGTTGAATTGACCTGCACGGGCATAGTTAAAGCGGGCTATTCGCTTGAGGACATTGCCGTTCGGGTGGATAACGAAAGCATGAAGATCTATGTCGCTTTGCCTCAGGCGAAAATCATGAGCAATCAGCTGATTTGGGACAGCGTTGTATGCAATGAACAGAACAGTATGCTGAATCCGATCGATTTTGAGCAATATCAAACGCTGATTTCGGAAATTGAATCGGAAGGACTTGAGGAGGTTCAGAAAAAAGGTTTTTTTGACACCGTTGAATCGAATGCAAAAAAACTTATCGGAAACTTTCTCGGCTGCTTTGCGGACTATACGGTAGAATTTATTTAAAATAGAATTATGAAAGGATAATTAAAAAATATGAGACTTAACGAAATTGCAAACTTTAATGGTTCAGGTTGGGCATACGGAAAAATGTCAAGATATGCATGTGAATATGGCGGACCGGAGAAATTTGTGAATATGCTGCATTGGAATGGGTATGAGAGCGGGTATCAGGGTGGACAAGCAAGCATGGTACTGCCGATGATTGGGCTCAGTGTGGTTACCGCCATAATAGGCGCAGGTGCTGCTCTGTTAATAAACGCTGCTGCAAAAAAAGAAAATCCAAACGCCACGGAAAAAAAGTCAGCGGTATCAGCTAAAAGCCAATCAAAGAGATTGATTTAAGTGATGATGAGATTACTATATTAACAGACAACATGCTTGATAAAAACAGATGATTCGGTTCAAAATGTCATCTTCTCCTTAGTTATCGTATATTTCTAATCCGGGAATAAAACCGCCTCCGAAAAGGGAAGCGGTTTTGTTCCTGCTTGAAGTTCAATAAAAAGCCTTTGCCGTCCGGTTAAAAGTCTGCTGCATCAATCCGAATCTCTTGCCGCGGCGGGTGCGGAAAGAATCTCATTCCAGATAATGCCCTGGGTAACTGCGGGCTGAGCCGAGATGGCTTTAAGCAGCCTGTCCGCTCCGCTCTGCACTTTTTTTGTGCCTTCAACCGGTTGTTTTTGCTCATATGCGGGATCGTCATCGGGTCGGACTGCGGCGGCGGGCTGCCGTGCCGCAGTTTTCTTTGCCGTTTGGCTTGCTGCGGTTTTTTTGCCGGAGGATGCATTGCTGCGCATGTTTCCGCCGCCGGTTCCGGACGGGGAGCGCGGAGCGCGAACTTCGCCTTCATGAGCACCTTCGTGAATGCTGCCGCCGGTGCAGTTTGCCGTGCCGCAATAGGAGTCGGATGCACTGTATGCTCTGCCCTCGGTTCGGTTCTGTGCGGCAGGCTTCGGTTTCCCCTGCGCAAAACCCGTTCCGAATGCGAATTCGTCCGATTCGTTTTCGGCAAACCGATTCGCAGCACCGTTTTCGGCGGTTTCAGGCTGCTTTTTCTTGCTTGACGCAAGAATTCTGAGAACAAAGAAGCCGATTGCCGCAATGAATATCAACAGCTGCATGGCTGCCTCCTTTCGATACGTTTGGATTCTGTTTGTTTGATTCCGTTAATTAAATTTCGTTAAATCGATTGCCGACCGTTTCCGCAACTGCACGGCAGCCGCGGGCAGGGACGTATTTCGACTGTTTATTTAACGTCGGCGGAACCTGCGGTGGTTTTCCCGATGGATTCGCGCATTTCGGTGTCGGCGGCAAGATTCTTCATTTTATAGTAATCCATGATGCCGAGATTGCCGCTGCGGAACGCTTCAGCCATTGCAAGGGGAACCTGGGCTTCGGCCTCGATAACGCGGGCGCGCATACCTGCAACCTCCGCCTTGTTCTCCTGCTCCTGTGCAACCGCCATTGCGCGGCGTTCCTCTGCTTTTGCCTGTGCAATGCGCTTATCGGCTTCCGCCTGGTCGATCTGAAGCTTTGCACCGACGTTCACGCCGACATCAACATCCGCAATATCGATGGAGAGTATTTCAAATGCCGTGCCGCTGTCCAAACCCTTGTTCAAAACGGTTTGAGAGATGGAGTCGGGGTTTTCAAGAACATCCTTGTGGCTGACGGAAGAACCGATGGTGGTAACAATGCCTTCGCCGACGCGGGCAATGATCGTTTCTTCGCCTGCACCGCCGACAAGACGGTCGATATTGACGCGAACGGTGACTTTTGCCTTTGCACGGAGCTCAATGCCGTCCTTTGCAATTGCGGCGATAACGGGTGTTTCGATAACTTTGGGACTGACACTCATTTGAACTGCGGTCAGAACATCCCTGCCCGCAAGGTCAATTGCGCATGCCTTTTCAAAATCAAGTGCGATGCCCGCACGCTGGGAGGCGATGAGCGCATTCACAACGCGGTCAACATTGCCGCCCGCAAGGTAATGCGCTTCCATCTTGTTCAGATTTAAATCAAGCCCTGCCTTCGTTGCCTTGATGAGCGGTTCAACAATGCGATGCGGGTTTACTTTGCGGATACGCATACCGACAAGCTGAAAAAGCCCGACATGAACCCCCGATGCTCCTGCCGAAATCGCAAGCCCGACGGGGAAGAAGGAGAAGAAGAATATCAGCAGGATGACTGCGCCGATTATGATGCCGATGATTGCGCCGACAGACATGCCGGCTGCGGGGGCATCGGCGAAAACCAAAGAGCTTTCGAATTGAATAAGGTTCAGTGCGTTCATTTTTGTATTTTCCTTTCAAATAAATATTGTTCAAATACTGTTCCGGAATATATGGCTGCGATGCGATACCGTTTGCGGCATCGGCGGCAGCCCTTTCCGGCTCAGCGCAAAGCTAAGGCGATAAGATACAGCAGTGCGATGAATGCAGGTACGCCGATAAGAAGAAAGATCCAGTCCCGCTTGCGCCGCCTGTTCAGCTCTTTGCTGCTCATTTCGGTGTTGTATGCATTTTTGCTTGCCGCTTCAATATCCGATGCGTCATAAAACTGAGAATAGAAAAACGGCCGCTTGTTCTCTTTTTTGTCGTCAATAGGTTTCTTTTTCATTGAGTGTGGATAAAACTCCGCTCCGGAGTCAAGGACGATGAATCATTCCGCTTCGTTCGGGCGTCGAACGCTGATGCGCAGACCTTCAACGGCACAAACAACGATCGGTTCATCTTTTGCAATGAATTCACCGTCGGCAAGCACATCGTAACGTTTTCCGTTGATAAGTGCAGCACCGCTCGGCCGCAGCGCAGTGAGCGCAATCCCCTGTTTTCCGATGAGCTCGGCTGATTCGGCGGTCACGCGGTCGGTCGCTTCCGCTGCAATGCTTTCGTTAAGCACGATGCGGGAGTTTTTGCCGTTTTTCCGTTTGCCGAAAACAACTTTGAATATTATGACTGCGGCGATGCTGAGAATTGCAACAAGTATTGCAACCGAGAACAGCGCGGATATTGGGTCGTTCGAACCTATGATAAGCCCTGCAATCACGGCTGCCGCGCCCGATATGCCTGCAATGCCGAATCCCGGGATCAGCATTTCGATGATTATCAAAGCCGCGCCGATAAGCACGAGTATCAGCCCGCCGAGGTTCCAGCCTTCAAGCCAACGGTTGAAAAAATCTCCGCCGGACAGCAGAAGCATTGTGTTCAGCAGCATATTTCTTCCTCTCTTTCGTGTAATGAATGGCGTAAAGGGTCGTTTGCTTTAAAAATCAGCTGCCGCGCATGAAAAGCTTCACATACCCTTTCACAGCTATATTATACAACGCAGAGGCCTCGGTATTCAATAGGTTTACGCGAATTTAAATGTAATAATCTTGTAAAGAACCGCATAACAATGTGACATGAACATGAAGAAAACGATCGGAATGCTGCTTGCGGCGGGAATTGTCGGCTTATCGACCGCAGTTCTTTCCGCCGTGTCCGTCGGGGGACGAGTCCCGGCGCCGCGCACGGCAGGCAGTGTAAATGCGGGCCTTGATCTGATGCCCGACATTGTGAGCGGTTTGAATCTTCTCGCAGGCGAAAAGTATGAAACGATACCTTCGGCAAACGGAATCGGAGTTTGGAACGGTGAGGAGGTCGTTCCGATGGATACGGAGGACTACATCATTCATGTCACTGCGGCGGAGATGCCCGCAACGTATGAAAAGGAAGCATTGAAAGCGCAGGCTGTTGCGGCCCGAACCTTTGCAATGAAGCACCTGACGGGTGAGCTTCGCTGCAAAAGCGGACATACCATCTGCACGGACTATGCCTGTTGCCAAGCTTTTCTGACAACGGAACAGCTGCGGGAACGTTGGGGCAGCTCGTTTGAAAACTATTATGCACGCATTGAAGCCGCCGTGCATGAAACGGAAGGGCTTGTTCTGACAAGCGGCGGAGAACTGGTGACTGCATTGTACCATTCCTCCTCCGGCGGACGAACGGAAAACTGCGAGGCTGTATTCGCTGTTGCTCTGCCCTATCTTGTTTCGGTTGAGAGCGGCGGGGAAGAGGATTCGCCGGAGTTTACTTCGGAAAAATGCTACACGACGGCTGAGTTTATCAGCAAAGTGAATTCGGCTTTTCCCGATGCGCAAATGTCCGACCCCGCAAAGGATGTTGACGTTTGGCAGCGCACGGAGAGCGGGCGGATTCAGCTGATTCGTTTGGGCGGCACCGTTGTTACCGGGCAGCAGCTCAGGAATGCACTTAAACTCCGCAGCACCAATGTTAAGTTTTCAATCACGCAGTCGAATGTTAAAATCACCTGCTTCGGCTTTGGGCACGGCGTCGGCATGAGCCAGTGCGGCGCAAATGCAATGGCAAAAAACGGCAGCAGTTTCGATGAAATTTTGCGGCATTACTATACCGGAGTGGACATAGAACGGTTTGAAGTTGACAGCGGGGAACTGTGTCTGCTTCCGGAGCAGACCAATGAATAGAACAGAAGCACCGAATCGCAGGGTTCGGTGCTTAAATTTTGAAAACAGTCTTCAATGGGGTATTTTCGAATCATTTGATTGACGTTCCGAATTGTATATGCTATTATAACTTCAGGAAGAGAATTAGGAATTAGAAATTAGGAAGTAGGAATTAGGAATGAAGACAAAAAGGGTTTGGGTATTCATAATCATATTTGCTGTGATCGCTGTCACTGTTTTGGCTGTACCGATCCCGAAGGCGGCACTCGACGACGGCGGAACGCGGGAATATGCGGCGATGACATACCGCATTGTTAAATGGAAAAAGTTTTACGCCGGCGGAACATACGAAAAAACAAAGGTTTATTTCGGAAAGGATCTCAAAAAAACGCTTGATGAGCTTTGGGCAGAGGAAGCAGAGGGCATTGAGCATGTTTTTGATGCGGAAATTACGGAGATTAACGGAAGCGTTGTTACGGTTCGTCCCGCTGCGGGCACGGCGGAAGCCGCAAGCAGCGATAGAATCCAATTCGGCACAAGCAGTCTTGAACGGATCGGATTTAATGTCGGGACGGTTGTGCAGGTGACGTACAGAGGCGGCATAAGCGAAACTTATCCCGCGCAGATAAACGCAATAAGCTGGAAAAATGCGGACGATTTGAGGGACAGAGACTTTGATGGGGAATGGCTGAACAAATCAACGGCCGAAAAAATCGAAAAGGATTCGACCGGGCACGTTATAATTACAAGAATATATGCGGATTGTTTCTTTGCAAGCCCCGTTATCCCATCGCCCTACGAACTGAAGCTTAACGGCAGGCTTTCGGACGAATACTGCGTCGGCGATCATGTTATATGCAAGGTGGAAAACTACTGTGCGGACAGCGAAGCCGAGCGTCACGAGGCGGATGTTCTGTCCGTTGAGCCGAGCGATTGGGCACCCGATCCGTATGTTGCTTACAAGCCCGTTGTTTACCTCTATCCCGAAGCGGAAACGGATGTTTATGTGAATCTTGACCTTGACGGTGCGCTGACATGCACATATCCGAAATACAAAAACGGGTGGCGCGTGAAAGCTTCCCAGAACGGAGTGCTGACCGATGAAAACGGCACGGAATACAATTACCTCTATTGGGAGGGGGAAACGAATGCGCGGTTTGATTTTTCAAAGGGCTTCTGCGTAAAGGGCGGCGATACGGCTGCATTCCTTGAAACTGCGCTTGAAAAATTGGGCCTCAATCAACGCGAGGCAAACGAATTCATCGTCTTCTGGCTGCCGCTTATGGAACAGAATCCGTACAATGTGATTTCATTCCAAGCTGATTGCTACACACAGGCTGCAAAGCTTGAAGTTGAGCCTGCGCCCGATACCGTGATTCGTGTTTTCATGGCGTGGCAGAAATCCGATGCATTTGTTGAAATTGCAGAGCAGGTGCTGACCGCACCCGAACGCCGCGGTTTTACCGTTGTTGAGTGGGGCGGGACGGAGATAAGCACAGGAGACGAGAACTGAATGACAGAAATAAGATTGATTGACGTGCAGCATTCGAAGGACATAAACCTTCCGAATGAGCCGTTTAAACTGTTCGGGCGGCTGATTCCGAAATATTCGGACGGAAAATGGAGTTGGGAAACGGAGCTTTTTGCACCGGAGAACGCTTCTGAAATGCGCTTTCCGGACGAGCATTATGATTTTGAACAAATGAGCGAAAACTGCACTTTTATCGGCGCGTATGACGGCGAATGCGATGATGAGAGCATTCGCGGCGCAGCAGGCGGTGCCGATGCGGAAAACTGTATCGGACTTGCGGTAATGCAGGAAGGCTTCTTTAAATATATGTATCTCTGTGACCTGAAGGTCAGCGCGGCGGCACGGGGCCGCGGCATCGGAATGAAGCTTATCGAACGCGCGAAAGAGCTTGCGCGGGAAAAGGGGTATCGCGGGATTTACGTCATTGCACAGGACAATAATCTCGGTGCATGTCTTTTTTACCTGAAATGCGGGTTCCGCATCGGCGGATTTGACACGGAAGTCTATCGCGGCACGGCGCAGGAAGGCAAGAGCGACATTATCTTTTACCTTGACTGCTGAGCTGAACCGCACGTCAATATAACGGCGCAAACACAGCAGACACAAAAACGCTGCACCCGAAAAAGGATGCAGCGTGTTTTGTTATTCAATCGGATTCAGTTGAAGCGCAAAACAAAATCAGGCGCGGAATCCGAATTGCCGAACGGCAGGGCAAAGCTTATCTGCCTGCGGTTGCGACCATAACGGCCTTGATGGTGTGCATGCGGTTTTCGGCTTCGTCGAATACCTTGGAGCAGGGAGCGCGGAAGACTTCGTCGGTAACTTCCTGTTCTGCAACGCCGTACTTTTCGTAAATCTCTCTGCCGACGGAGGTTTCAAGATCGTGGAAGCTGGGCAGGCAGTGGAGGAAGATGCAGTCGGGGTTATGGGTCATGTTCATCATGTCCATGGTTACGCGGTAGGGGGTGAGGAGCTTGATGCGCTCTTCGAACTGAGCCTCTTCGCCCATGGAAACCCAAACGTCGGTGTAGATAGCGTCCGCACCGTCAACAGCGGCGATATCTTCGGAGAATTCGATCTTTGCGCCGGTGGTCTTTGCAAGCTCGCGCATTTCTTCAACAAGATGATCCTCGGGGAAGAGAGCCTTGGGAGCGATGCCGACAAAGTGCATACCGAGTTTTGCGGAGATGATCATGAGGGAGTTGCCCATGTTGTTGCGTGCATCACCGACATAAACGAGCTTGACCTTGTTGAGGGGCTTGGCGATGTTTTCCATGATGGTGAGGCAGTCTGCAAGAACCTGAGTGGGATGATACAGGTCGGTGAGGCCGTTCCATACGGGAACGCCCGCATGCTTTGCGAGCAGCTCAACGGTCTCCTGCTTGAAGCCGCGGAATTCAATGCCGTCATAGAAACGGCCGAGAACCTTTGCGGTGTCCTCAAGGGATTCCTTTTTGCCCATCTGGCTGTTGGAAAGGAAGGTTACATGTGCGCCTTCGTCAAGCGCGGCAACCTCGAATGCGCAGCGGGTGCGGGTGGAAGTTTTTTCGAAAAGAAGAACGATGTTCTTGCCTGCAAGCAGATCACCGGGGATACCGGCACGCTTTTTTGCCTTAAGGTCGGCGGCAAGGTTGAGAAGATAACGGATTTCATCGGGAGTGAAATCCTTGAGGGTAAGCAGGGAACGCCCTTTAAGATTAACAGGCATGGTAAATCTCCTTTGTGTTTGTTTCGCGCAGGCCGATCGTCAAGCCGACGAAGAAACCCGCGCATTTTCTGACATTTAAATTATAGCATATCGAAACGGGAATGAAAAGAGAAAAAAACCTTTGAAAAATTATATTATCAAAACAAAATGCAGCCGCCTGTGCGTATGAAAGCGAACGCAGTGCGGCTGTGCGGAACAAAATCGGGAGTTTAAGCAAGGCGGGAAGCAAACGCGGCCGAACGGAACGGGTTGAGGAATGCTGCATGATGAGACAAATAAAAAGATGATAATATATTGCAAAAATAAAATAAAAACAGGCTCGGATGTGCGAATTCGGGCTTGACAAAACGGGGGCATTGCGGCTATAATAACTAATTGTGACACTATGGGGTTTTCTTCGGAAATCTGCCGAGCGAAATTTTTTTCGCCGAAAATGCTCCTTTGAGCATGGGTCGGACAGATTGCGATATTCCCTTGTAAATAAGCAAGAAAGAGGTACTGTATACTATGAAGATGACTTTTCAGCCCAAAGTTAGGCAGAGGAAAAAGGTTCACGGTTTCCGCAAGCGCATGAGCACCGCCAACGGCCGCAACGTGCTCGCACGCAGGCGCAGCAAGGGCAGGAAGAAACTGTCTGCATAAGCCTTTTCTATGATTTGCGCCGTGTTTTTGCCCAATGCGGGGGATTGAACTTCCGATTTTAAGCGAAACATGCGCGAATGCGGGACTTGCTTTTCGGCAGGCTCGCTTTTTTGAGACCTCAAACGAGGAAAAACGGTTTGCAGCCTGCGGCGGATTTAACCGGGCAGCCTGCTGCGAACACTGCTCACAAAGGCTTTTTACAAGAGCTTTTTCCGGCGAAGATCCCGCTTGATATGTTCGCCCGTACGGCGGAGCGGACTCGGTGTGCGGCTGTGCCGCACCCGAGGCGGTATCATTTCGTAAGTTCATTAACATTTTGAACAACTGTGCTCCGATGAGGCGGCAGGCGTTCGGTGTGTTTTCGGTTGGTTTTGTGTTGAGGAGCTTTGCTTGCGCGTGATTTTCACAAAGCCATTGAATTGCTGCGGAAACGCTGTTTTGAACGGTCTTTGAGTTTTAACGGAACAAACGGAAAAGTACTCGGCACCCGAACAATAACAATATAAAATATGTCGCGCGGCGGCACCGGATTGCGCTGCGCAGCATACGGTTTTAATATATGTTTTGATGTGCGGTATTGCCTGAAAAAACGACAGACTAACTGAACAAACGCTGATTTTTAAGAGTTTTTGCTAAAATCTGTATTTTGATGTGTATTCAGTGCTTCATCGGCAAAAACGAATCGGTCGGCATATGCGTGATAATCTGAAAACTGAAAGTGAAGCGTTGCTATTCTCTCAAACGAAATAAGGAGTTCCGCAGAACCTATCGCATCGGGAAATCGGTCGGGGGGCGGAGCGTGGTTTTGATTTATGCCAAGGGCAGACAGGGCGAAGTCAAAATCGGTTTTTCCGTGAGTAAAAAAATCGGCAACGCTGTTGTTCGTAATAAAACAAAACGCCGTATGCGTGAGGCTGTGACCCCGCTTATTCCCTGCATAAAGCCGGGATGCAGGCTTATTTTTATTGCGAGACAGCCGATAGTTGACGAAAAGCTTCCGGACATTCGCAGCTCAATGAGATATTCTCTCAAACGGGCGGGGTACTTAAATACGAACCCGCCGCAGGAGAAGGAAAAACAGCGGGCAAGCGAGGCGGAGGCGGAAACGAAGGAAAGCGATAACGAAAATTGCGGCGGGAACCCGACATGAACTCATGGGGGCGCGAAAATGATTCCGAACGCGAACGGCTGAGTTTACCCGCACGGCTGTTTATTCAGCTTATAAAAAGCTATCAGCTGTTTGTTTCGCCGCGCAGCGGTCCGTGCTGTCGTTATACGCCGAGCTGCTCTCAGTATGCAATCGATGCTTTGAGAATACACGGAGCGTTCAAGGGGTTATTCCTTGCGGTTTGGCGCATAATGCGCTGCAACCCGTTTTCAAAGGGCGGATACGATCCCGTTCCGAATAAGACATCCGAAAAAAAGCTTAATCTGATGCGTTTTTTTCGTTGCCGGAAGGCGGCGGCGAACGAAACGGAATCGGGCGGTGCGGCCGAAAAAGGGGAGACCTGTACGCAAAACGTACGGTATCGGAAAAATAAGTGCCGCAGACTGACGGACAGAAAGGATAAAATAACAGAAAATGATTAACGATTTCTTCCTTACCGAGTGGTTTTTTGATTTGCTTCGTTGGCTCTACAGCGTGCTTGGCAACAATTATTTTCTTACGATATTTATCGTTACGCTTGCTTTGCGCATAATTCAGATCCTTCCCGATATCAACAATCGCAAAAATCAGCGCAAACAGGCAAAGATTCAGCCCGAAATTGAAAAACTGAAAAAGAAATATGCCGACAATCCGCAAAAACTCAGCATGGAGCAGAACAAACTCATGCGGGAAAACGGCATCGGTATGCTTTCAAGCTGTCTTCCTCTGCTGCTGACGCTTCCGCTTTTCTTCTGCTTCCTTGCAGCATTCCGCTTTTGGGGCTATGAACAGACCGTTCGGCTCACATACGAAACGATCGTTAACGAGGAAAAAGCGCAGGAGACTTTCGACAGCTACAGCTTCCTCTGGATTACGAACATCTGGCAGCCGGACAGCGGCTTTGCGCCTGTCGTCACGCCTGCGAAAACCGTTAAAACTTACGGCAATTCTTCGACCTGTGCGTGCACAAAAGCAAACAACATAGGCAATCTTAAACTTTTCCACACCGGGTACACCGATTCGGCCGGCAATAAGATTGAAGGCAAAGTGATTTGGGAAAAACTTGTTGAGGCCGGACTTGCAACCGGCGAATTCGGCTCGAGCAGCATGGATCTGCTGCCGACGGACACGGCCGTTGAAAAATACGATAACCTGATGAAAAAATATCAGCACGGAAACAATAACGGATGGTTCATCCTGCCCGTGCTTGCAACCGGATTCCAGCTGCTTTCGGCGTGGCTCTCAATGCGCCAGTCCAAGAAGCTGAACCCCGGTGCCGCTCAGCAGCAGCAAAGCATGAATTTCATGCTGTGGCTGTTCCCGATAATGAGCTTCTTTGTATGCTTGAGCTCCACCTCGGCATTCTCGCTTTATTGGGTTCTCAGCAGCGTGCTTCAGATTATCACGTCCCAGCTCACGAACTTTATCATGAGCAAAAAGGAAAATGCGGATGAAGTTTCTTCCGCAAAACCTTCAAAAGCAAAATAAAATTCACTTAATCGGTGCGCGGTTCCGGCGGCGGGACTGCGTACCGCATCGTTCTTTTCGGACTTTCGCAGGTTGCCGAACTCCGTCCGAAACGCACGAAAGCAGCGAACCGCCGCAGCAAACTTCGGATTTTATCGGGCAGAGCAGCATATTATGACGGCGTCTTTCCCGTCCGCCCGTGTGAAAACAAATTAAAACACAAATAACGAAAGGATATGCCGCACAAACAGGCGCGGCGGCACTGCGGCACACCGTGCGTACAGCACCGAGTGCGCAGATGCTTCAAGGTAAAACACATGCGTTCAATCCAAGCAACGGGAAAATCCGTTGATGCAGCCATCTTCAGCGGTCTTCAGCAGCTCGGCCTGTCAATCGACGAGGTCACAATAAATGTTATTCAACACGGAACAAAAGGTCTTCTCGGCATCGGTGCAAAACCTGCAATCGTTGAGTTGACGGAAAAACCCGCCGAGGAAGTCGTTGTTCCCGATTTCACGGCGGAACTTGCCCGCGAACGCCGCGAACGCACCGAAAGGCGCGGAAACCGCGATAACCGCAGCGGACGTGACAACCGCGAGAATCGCGACAACCGCCGCAGAGAAGACAGAGAAACCGTGACAGCAATTGCAGAGGGCGTGGAAGAAACACGCAAAGAGATTATCGAACCCGAAATTCCGGAAACGGATATGCCGGTCGGAACGGGAACCGCCGCAGCGGAAGCGTATGATGAAAATGCAAAGTACGATGTTCCCGAAACAGTGAACAGGGCGGAGGACGAGTTCGCCGCCAAACCCGAAAGGAACGAAAAATACGAAAGAAACAATCGTGCAAACCGTGACAGCCGCGGCAATCGCAGCCGTCCGCAAAGGCAGAACCGCGAGGAAGAGCCCGCGCCCGAAGCCGTGAAAGAACCTCCCGTGAATTACACCGAGGAGGCCGCCGAGGGTGAACCTGCGGCTCAATTTGTGGCGGAACTTATCGAAAAAATGGGCATCAGCGGAAAGGTGCTTGCGGCAAGGGAAGAGGATGCGATAAGGCTGCGTATTGACAGCGACACAATGGGCGTTCTTATCGGTCACCGCGGCGAGACTTTGGATGCAATTCAGTATCTGACAGGGCTTGTTATTAACCGCAATCGCAAGGTGGACGGCTATACACGCGTTACCATCAACACCGAGGACTACCGTGAAAAGCGTGAAGAAACCCTTATCCGTCTTGCAAGGCGCGTTGCGGCGCAGGTTAAATCAACGGGCAGGCCGAGAACCCTTGAAGCCATGAATCCCTATGAGCGCAGGATTCTGCATTCCGCTTTGCAGAACAACCCCTATGTTACCACCCACAGCGAGGGCGAAGAGCCGAATCGCAGGGTTGTTGTTGCGCCGAAGCGCGGCAGAAGACCGCAGCGTCCCCGCGACAAGGCATAAACACGGTAAACTCGTTTTGGCAGCATTGAAGGCATGAAAAAAATTAACACATGCAATGATAATATTTTCGCACTGTCCACCCCGGTGGGCGGTGCGATTGCTGTAATTCGGGCAAGCGGAAGCGGTGTTTTGCCCGTTCTCAGGGAGATTTTTTCGGGCAGAATCGAACATCGGCAGCTGAATTACGGCAAAATAACCGACAGAATTGAACCCGACGGCGGACAGGGCGAAGAACGGAAGGAAAACGATACGGGTGCCTTGGCCGTGCTTGACGAAGCTATGGCGGTTTATTTCCGTGCACCGCATTCCTACACGGGTGAAGATATGTTTGAGCTCAATCTGCACGGCTCCTATTCCGTCGTTTCGGCTGTATCGCGCGCGCTGACACGGCGGGGAATGCGGCTTGCGGAAGCGGGTGAATTCACAAAACGTGCCTTTTTGAACGGAAAGATGGATCTTGTTCAGGCTGATGCGGTGATGGATTTGATAAATGCAGAAACGCGGCGCGGAGCGAGTGCGGCGTTGGAGCAGCTCGAGGGCGGATTGAGCAGGAGAATCGGCGCAATTGAAGAAAAGCTGCTTGATTTTGCAAGCGAACTTGCGGCAGCAATGGACTACCCGGAGGAAATGGAGGATGAGGTGCTTTCGGCTGCGCCGGAGGTGCTGAATTCGGCAATTTCCCGCATAAGGGACTTGATTGACAACGGGAATTGCAATAAAATTATACGCGAGGGGGCAAAGCTTGCCATTCTCGGAAGGCCGAATGTCGGAAAATCCAGCCTTCTAAATGCACTGATGAATGCGGAACGTGCAATCGTTACAAACATTGCGGGCACAACACGCGATGTTTTGGAAGAGAAAATCGATTTGCTCGGTTTGCCTGTTCGCATTGCCGATACGGCGGGCATTCACGAAACCGGCGATGCGGTTGAAAAAATCGGAATTGAACGCGCTCTGCACGAAGCCGCTTCCGCAGAATGTGTGCTGCTGCTGTTTGACGGTTCGGCGGGCATAACGCAGGAGGATGAGAGACTCGTTCAAAAAGTTTTCGGCATGAATTACCGAAATATAATTTTTGTAATAAACAAATGCGATCTGTCGGATTGCGGGACGGCGGCTGAACAGCTGAAAAATATTGCGCCCGAAAACGGCGGGAGCATAAGCCGAATCAGCTGCCGCACGGGTTTCGGACTGGATGAGCTGAAACACCGAATTGCGGAGGCGGTCGGGCTTTCCGAGGGGCGTGCCATTGTGACGAATGAAAGGCATATCGAGTGCCTGAGTGCGGCTTGTGCGGAACTTTGTGAGGCGGCGGAACTCTTTTCCAAAGGCGGGAATGCGGCCGAAATGCTTCTTCCGCAGACCGAGCTTGTTGCGGAATCGGTCGGGAATGCACTGCACTGCCTCGGCGAAATAAGCGGCAGAGAAGTTTCGGAGGAGCTTCTTGATCGCATTTTTGAACGATTCTGTGTCGGAAAATAGCTGAACGGAAATGCAGGGCGCGGCGAAGGCTGAACCCTGTAAGTTAGGAGCTGAAATGGACGAAACGGCAGTCTATCTTTTTAATCACGGCGAAAATTCATATGCTTATCGCGCGTTGGGTGCGCACGAGCGGAACACCGGAGGCATCCGCTATTGGGAATTCTCCGTTTTTGCACCGAATGCGGTTCGAATATCCGTTGTGGGCGATTTCAACAATTGGAAACAGGGCGCAAATCCGATGGAAAAATTCGGAGAAACGGGCTGTTGGAGCTGCCGTATTGCGGAGGCAGGAAAGGGCGACAGATACAAGTTTGCAATTACCGGCAGGGACGGGCAAACGGTGCTTAAATCCGACCCGTTCGCATTCCGTTCGGAACTTCGGCCGGGAACGGCAAGCGTGCTTCACGGCATTCCCCGGAATGTGTGGACCGACGGCGAATATCTTAAACTCCGTGCGCAGAGGAATCTTTTCACCGAACCGATAAACATATACGAGGTTCACGCCGGCTCGTGGAAACAGGGCATGAACTACTCTGAATTGGGACGCGAACTCGTCGATTACTGCGTAAGAATGGGTTATACGCATATTGAGCTTTTGCCGCTTGCCGAACACCCGCTGGATGACAGCTGGGGTTATCAGGTCACGGGCTATTATGCGGTCACGGCGCGTTACGGTGCGCCCGAACAGCTTGCGGAGCTTGTGGATTATGCGCACAAATGCGGCATTGGGGTTATAATGGATTGGGTTCCGGCGCATTTCACAAAGGATGAGAGCGGATTGCGCAGATTTGACGGAGGAACATTGTTCGAACCCGCAGAACCGCTCCGCGCCGAGATGCCGCAATGGGGGACGCTGCTGTTTGATTACGGGCGAAGCGAGGTTGTGAGCTTCCTGATTTCGAACGCTTTGTATTGGCTGCGCGAATTCCATTTTGACGGTCTGAGGGTCGATGCTGTGAGCTGTATGCTCTACCATGATTTTTGCAGGGATGAATGGCTCCCGAACCGTTTCGGCGGCAGAGAAAACCTTGAAGCGATAGAGTTCATTAAAAAGCTGAACGCTGCCGTGCACAGAGAGTGCCCGAACACGCTTATGATTGCGGAGGAAAGTTCGGCTTTCCCGAAACTTACCGAACCGGTTGCGTTCGGAGGGTTGGGCTTCGATTTCAAATGGAACATGGGGTTCATGAACGATACTCTGAAGTATTTCAGCGCGGATGCGGCGGAGAAACGAACCATGCACGAAAAGCTGACTTTCCCGATGGTATATGCGTTTTCCGAAAAGCATGTGCTGCCGTTTTCGCATGATGAGGTTGTTCACGGCAAATTATCCCTGATAAACCGCATGAAGGGCAGTTACGAACAAAAGTTTGAACAGCTGCGGCTTCTTTTTGCATATCAGCTCGCGCATCCGGGCAAGAAACTCAATTTTATGGGGAATGAGTTCGGGCAGTTTATAGAGTGGGATTTTAAAAAGCCGTTGGACTGGTTTCTTTTGGACTATCCCGCTCATGCGGCAATGCAGGAATTTTCATGCGCACTGAATTGGTTTTACCGCGGCACGCCTGCACTGCATCGCGAGGATGAAGGCTGGCAGGGTTTCCGCTGGCTGAGCGCGGATGATTGCGAAAATTCCGTCATTGCATTTGCGCGGACCAACGGAAGCGATACTGTCGCTGCTGTTTTTAACTTTTTGCCGAGGGAGCATTCGGCATACAGGCTGAATATCGGCGCATTGGCCGCGGAGCTTGGGACAGCAAAGAGCAGTACGCACAGAATTGGGTTCGAATGCGTGTTTTCAACACATATGCGCGGCGCGGTGACCGTTCGGGTCAAAGGCGGAAAGACAGGGCGGAGGCGAAAAAAAACCTTGGGTGAGGCCCGTCATACGGTGGATGAGCTGTACTGCGAAATTCCGCTTTACGGCTATGAGGGTGCATTTTACCGCCTAAAGCGTATCGATAAACCCGTTCTTGAAAAAAACAGGGGAAACGAATAGAAAAAACGTTTTCGAAAACAGGTTCCGCAAACGAAAAGACAGTTGAACAAACGGGGGGGAACATATGCGCGGAGAAATTGACAACAGAACATTTTTCGCGGGAGCCGAAACACAGGTTCTTCCGTCCGAAAAGCGATTTCTGCTCGGCAGAGTCGCAATAATCGACCGTGTGGCCTGCCTTGACTGCGGGGACTGCGATTCGGCATGCAGCTTCGGCGCAATTGAACAGGGAAAAAACAATGCCGACGAAGCATTTGCGGGTCACAGGATTATTTACGAAAAATGCATAGGCTGCGGCGGCTGCCTGAGCTGCTGCGAAATGCGGGCAATTCGGCTTGCTGACGGGGCAAAAGGTGCGCTTGATGCGGAAATTACGGCGCGCCATGATGAAAATCCGCTGCCGGAACTCGGAAAACCCGTGGACGTGTTCAATGCTTTCGGCGAAAAAATCAGCGGAGGACGCGTTACCCAGGCTCTTGCGGGCTCAAACGCCGGGCGTGCGGCAACGATTCGGTTTCGACTCCCCCGCGAATTCCTGTCGGAGGGATGCTTTGCCCATGCGGTGCGGGAAGGCTGAATGCCGAAAGCTTCGGAACGCCGAAAGAAAATGCGAGATACGGAATTAATGAATCGGAGGATGCAAATGATAATTGTTGGAATATGCGGCGGCAGCGGCAGCGGCAAATCAACTTTTGCCGAAAGAATACGGGACGGTTTAAGCTGCTCGTGCGAAATCATGCGGCTTGATTGCTATTATTTTGACCAGGGCGGGAAGCCGTTTGAAGAACGTACAAAAGTGAACTACGATTCTCCAAAAATATTTGATTTCGATGAAATGCTTGCGGATATCCGCCTGCTGCTTGACGGAAAACCCGTGACGCGGAAGGGTTACAACTATGTAGAACACAGACGGGACGACAGCGAAGAGCTGATGTATCCGCCGGAGGTGCTGATAATCGAAGGAATCCATGTTTTTTATGATGACAGAATATGTGATGCAATGAATCTGAAACTGTTCATAAAAGTGGACAGCGATATTTGCCTTCTGCGGCGTATCGCACGGGATATGAACGAGCGCGGGCGTTCTCTTGAAAGTATTTCGGAGCAGTACAAAGCAACGGTGAAGCCGATGCGTGAAAAATACATCGACAGGTATATCGACAAGGCGGATGTTGTTGTTATGCGCGGCGGAATGAATGAACAGGCATTGAAAACGACGATATCCTATCTTAAGTCCTGCGTGAAAGAGCAAAGGCTTGCCGAATCCGAAAAAAACGAAAGCGACGGAAACGATTCCGAATAAATCGGAACAACTGCGGATGAACAATCACAATGAAAGAATAATACCCGTAATTGTAAAAGGGGGGAAAGGTTTTGAGTAAACTGCGCGCACTTTGGAGAAACGGCAGAGGGATGCTTTTTGTAGTTCTCGTCGGCATTGCTTTTTATGAAATGCTTGAGCATTTTTCGTCGGTGAGAGCTGTAATTTCCCGAACGACATCGGTTTTGATGCCGATATTGTGCGGACTGATGGTTGCATACATAATCAATATTCCCGCAACGATACTTCAGGGAACTCTGTTCAAAAAGGCTCATGCTGCCGGCAAAAAATACGTTGTTCCGCTCACGGTTGTGCTGAGCTATCTTATCGTGTTCGGCATTCTCACCGCCGTGCTTATTATTGTTATTCCGAAGGCGGCGGACAGCGTGAAAATCCTGTTTGACAATTTTGAAACATATTACAACAGTGCGGCAAAATGGGCGACCGAATTTTGGGAGGGATTGAATCTCAGCGACGAAGTTACGGCGCATGCGGTTGAAATTTCAAACAAGATACTGGACAATGTGGAAGTGTTCACAACCAATCTTGCTCCGAAGCTTTTGGGTTACACTTTCAATGCGGTAAGCACGGTTGCGGACATTCTGCTTGCGCTTGCGTTCAGCATATACGCAATCCTTGATAAAAACCGCCTGCTTGCACATTCACGGCGGTTCGTAAGGAGCGTTTTCAATGAAAAGCATTCAAGCGGGATTCTTGAAGTTTTTTCGTATGCAAACCTGACTTTTCGCGGTTATTTTGCCGGACAGATAACAAGCTGCACGATAATCGGCATATTGTGCTATATCGGAATGCGGATCATGAACATGCCGTTTCCGGAGATGATAAGCGTGTTTATTGCTGTATTCGCAATGATTCCGATACTCGGCCCGTGGCTCAGCACGATTCCGAGTGCATTCATAATCCTTATGACATCGCCCGGAAAGCCTGAACTTGTGCTGTATTTTGTGATAATGATTATCATAATACAACAGATTGACAACAACCTTGTTTATCCCCGCGTGGTCGGCGATGCGGTTGGACTGTCAAGCGCGTGGGTTCTCGGAGCGGTCATTCTCGGCAGCGGTTTGTTCGGCATTGCAGGCCTTATTTTTGCCGTTCCTGTCACGGCTGTGCTTTATCGTCTGCTTGCGGACTGGACAAACGAACGCGCAAGGCAGCGGGGGGTTCCGATCATCGACACCGTGCCCGGCGTGAAATACGATCTGCGCGGGCATGTTCGCCGCAGCTTTAAAAAGAAAAAAAATAATGCTTCGTCCGGCTCCGGAAGGCTGAGAACCGAAGAGACAAAAACCGAAACGGGCGAAACGGCAGCTGCGGACAAAGCGGGCAGAATCGAAAAATCCGAAAGCGAAAACAGTGATAATAAGTGAATAAAAAATTGCGAAAAGAGGGGTAAAAATGAAATCGCAATCACATCCTTTCAAGCATCTCCGCACGATTTTGCGGCATCGCCGTGCGGTGTTCCGCCATTGCGTTTTGGCAGGCATACCGTGGCAGGGAATCAAACATGACTTGTCAAAATTTTCGCCCTTGGAATTTATTCCGAGCGCAAGGCATTATGACGGGACACGCAGCCCGAACGAACTTGAACGCGCAGAATACGGCTGCTCATTTGCGTGGATGCACCATAAGGGGCGCAACAAGCATCATTTTGAGTATTGGACGGATTACAGCCCGATAACAAAGCGCATGTCTCCGGTTAAAATGCCGCTTCGGTATGTTGTTGAAATGTTCTGTGACAGAGTGGGGGCGTGCAAAACCTATAAGGGGAAAGCGTACACTTCGAGCGACCCGTACGATTATTTTATGCGCGGGAACGCAAAAAACGTAATGCACCCGGAAACGGCGGCTTTGCTTGAAAAACTGCTTGTGATGCTTCGTGACGACGGAGAGAAAAAAGTTTTCCGCTACATTCGAAAAGAACTGATGAAGAAACGGGACTATTGAACGGCGAAAGCATGATTTTAAATATCTGTACACAATTTGCCGCAAAGAATTCGTAAAAATTAGCAATTTGGGGCTTGCGGTTCGGCGGGCATATGTGCTATTATTAAACCGACGGAAAGCAAAGCCGAAGGGCTGAGCTTCCCGGAAAAATACAAGCTGCGGACTTCTGCCGCATTTCAGTCGAAATTCAGGAACATGCTTTCCGAATGCGCGGAATGCTGCGGCCCGAAAGAGTGAAAGGAAAAAACATGAAAAAATATTCCAAAATCGCAAGAATCGCCGCGTTCGCGCTGGCAGTCGTGATGCTGTTCGCCTTTGCGGGCTGCAGCGGCAAAAAGAATAACAACAACAAGAACAACGGCAGCGGCAACAACATCGGCGGCAGCGGCGAAAACAGAACCGCTCCCTCCAACACGCCCGTTCCTGCGCCTTCAACAAAAACTCCTCAGATGAACGATGATATGAAATCCCTTAACGAGCTCTTTGTCGGAATTCAGGCGGGAACGACCCCGATCACCGGCATTACGGTTAAAACAAGCTATTCAAATCCCAACGGCAACCCTCTGGAGTTTGATGCTGCAAATATCCCTGCGGAGCAGCAGGAGCTTTACAACAAAATAATCGATTTCATTAAGGGCGTTAAAATCAGTTTTTCGGCCTGCAATTGGGACAAGTTCCTGAACGTGATCGGTGCGGCACCGGAAAGAAAAACCAATGAAGCCGCATTGACAACGACGATGGTCGAGAAGGGTTCGGACAGCGTTATCTACATCAAAACCGAAAGTCAGACCCTTGCATTGACTTTCATCAACGACGGTACGATTCTCCTTGCCGGATGCACCTTTGATGCGGGTGCGGCGGAAGGCAAAATCACTCCCTCCGCAACCCTTATCTGCGGCAGCTTCGACACGAATTATACAATGCAGCTGCGCAGCCTGTTCGGAGTGAAGTAAAACATCCGGGTTGAAGGCCGGCAGTCGGATAAAGTATATGAAAACCCGCTCCGCATGTTTCATGTGTTGGGAGCGGGTTCTTATATTAAAAATGACGTTTGACCGAAACGCAGCCCAAACCGGCACAGCCTGTTCGGAAATATTGAATGCGTGCATTGATAACGGGGGTACTGTGCATTAAAAAGCAATGAAGGTAATATGAATTTTGAAATATCTTTTGACTTTATAATTTTTGAAACCGAACGTCTGCTGCTGCGCGAATTCAACGCCGATGACGTTGACGCGGTATATGCCTATGCGGGCGATGCGGAGAATACAATTTACATGGACTGGGGTCCCGCAAGCCGTGAGGAAGTTCGGAATTTCGTTCAATCCCGCCTTGCACAGCAGATAACGGAACCGCGGCGCATTTTTGATTTTGCCGTTTGCATCAAGGCGACGGGCCGGCTTATCGGCAGTATGGGCTTGTTTTTGGGCGATGACGGGCAGCAGGCGGAACTCGGCTACACGATTAACAAAGCATTTTGGGGCAAGGGATATGCCTCCGAAGCAGCGAAGGGAATGCTTCAATTCGGCTTCATGAACCTTAATCTGCACCGCATAAGCGCAAGGTGCGACAGCATGAACACTGCCTCGGAACGAGTTATGCAGCGTCTCGGAATGCGATTCGAGGGCGAAGCGAAGTCCGCCGAATATGTCAGAGTACGCGCACGGCGGCAGTGGCGCAGCGTAAAGCACTATGCAATGCTGCAAAAAGAGTTCCTGAATCGAATGATCGACGGGGAAGATGTTTGACTCGGCCGTGACTGAAAAACGCCCTGCATGTGTGCATTATGCGGCTATATTTTATATTTGACCGCAAAGGCTTTTTAATGCGTAAAAAAGCAGCTTGTTTTGACAAAAACATCCTAAATATATTTGCAACCGCGGCTGCAACAGGCTACAATGTAACCATGGAAAACGTGCGCACAGGGTCTTGTGGACGGCGAATGCGGGCGGTTTCGAATATATTTTTGCACAAAGGTGCGTTTCACGGGTTTCAAAACGGAGCGCTGCGGCAGCGGACACGGCGCAGAGAACTCCCGCAGAAACCGAATTTGATTTTTCCGCACGGATTTTCAAGGAGGATTATATTATGCAGACAGCAAACCGTATGCAGGGCGTTTCAGGCAGCGCGATCAGGGAGCTTTTCAAGCTTCTGGGTGATCCGAACATCATCTCTTTCGGCGGCGGCAATCCCGCGAAAGAGTGCTTCCCGAAGGAAGAGATCCGCACAATTACCGATGAGCTGCTCAGAGATAAATCCGACACTCTGCTTCAGTACGGTGCGACCGAAGGCTATCTGCCGCTGCGCCGCGCATATCTCGACAGCATTCTTCCCGACAGCGGGCTGCACGGCGAGCTTGACAATGTTCTTGCGCTGACCGGTTCGATGCAGGGGCTTGATCTTATTTGCAAAACAGTCATAAATCCCGGTGATGTTGTGCTTGTTGAAGAGCCGAGTTTTCTCGGTGCGCTGCAAACTTTCCATGTTGCACAGGCGAAGCTTGTCACCGTTCCTCTTCATCCGGACGGAATTCACATCGATGAGCTTGAGGCGGTCGTTCGTGAACACAAGCCCGTGATGTTTTACACAATTCCCACCTTCCAGAACCCCACAAGCTGGGTTTCCGGCGTTGAAGTGCGCAGGCGCATTGCGGAGCTTGCTGCCGAGTTTGACATGCTCGTAATCGAGGATGACCCCTATGCCGCGCTCCGTTTTTCCGGCGAAAAGCTGCCCACAATCAAAAGCTTTGACATGAGCGATAATGTTATCGTTCTGACCAGTTTTTCAAAAACGATTTCCCCCGGTCTGCGCGTTGCGCTCTGCTTCGGCAACAAGGATCTCATCCGCAAAATGACGATAGCAAAACAGGGCAGCGATACTCACTCGCCGAACCTTAATCAGGCAATCGTTGCCGAATACATCAATCGCGGCTTTATGCCGAAACATATAGAGCATATATCGGGCGTTTATTCTCGCTCAGCCCGCATTATGACCGATGCGATGGCTGAGCATTTCCCCGAATGGGTTCACTTTGAGCAGCCCGTCGGCGGTCTGTTCATCTGGTGCACCCTTCCCGAGGGCTGGGATGCAAACGAAATCTTCAAGCGTGCGGTCGAGCGTAAAGTTGCGTTCGTTCCCGGTGCGCCTTTCTTCACAACCCCGGGCAAAGGTCAGAACACCTTCCGCCTGAACTTCTCCGCAGAGCCCGAGGAGCGCATTCGCGAGGGCATAAAGCGGTTGGGCGACCTTCTTAAGGAAATGGCGGAAGAACAGAAATAAAATTCGGTTCAAAAACCACCAAATCCACCGAAAGGATAATTTATATAAAATGGAGAACAACGAAATTGCCGCAAACGGCATGATTTCAGAAAATACAGAAAATACAGAGAATACAGAGAACAAATGCGCCGAAAAAACAAACGGGGTTGCAGGCCCCGGGCGCAATGCATACGACGTTCTGAACGAGCGCGGATTCCTTAAACAGTGCTCGCACCCGGAGGAGCTTCGCGAACTTCTCGGCAAAGAAAAGCTGACGTTTTACATCGGCTTTGATCCCACGGCGGAAAGTCTCACCGTCGGTCACTATGTTGCAATGTGCGTTATGGCGCATATGCAGAAATGCGGGCATCATCCCATCGTGCTTCTCGGCGGAGGCACGGCAATGATTGCCGATCCGTCCGGAAAGACGGAGCTGCGCAAACTGCTCAGCGTTGAAGAGCTTGACAACAATGTTGCCGGCATCAAAAAACAAATGGAGAGGTTGGTTCGCTTCGATGGAGAAAACGGTGCTGTTATCGTGAACAATGCGGACTGGCTCCGAAACCTCAACTTCATGGATTTCATGCGCGATATTGCCGTGCATTTCTCCGTGAACGAAATGCTTCGCGCGGAATGTTACAAACAGCGTTTCGAGCGCGGGCTGACCTTCTTCGAATTCAGCTACATGCTTATGCAGAGCTATGACTTCCTCTGCCTGAACCGCAAATACGGCTGTGAGCTTGAAATGGGCGGCGATGATCAGTGGAGCAATATCCTCGGCGGTGCGGATCTTATCCGCCGCAAGGAACGCAAGCGTGCATACGCTCTTACGACCCGCCTTTTGACTACGGCGGACGGCAAGAAGATGGGCAAAACCGAAAAGGGTGCCGTATGGCTTTCCAAAGAGCGCACAAGTGTGTATGATTTTTACCAGTACTTCCGCAATGTTAACGATGCGGATGTTAAAACCTGCCTGAGTCTGCTGACCTTCCTGCCGATGGACGAAATCGAAGCGCTTTGCGCGGAAGGCGCAAATATCAACGAGGCAAAGCGCGTGCTTGCTTACACCGTAACAAGCCAGGTGCACGGCGAGGACGAAGCCAAAAGAGCCGAGGAAGCTGCGCTTGCGCTGTTCGGCGGCAAGGGCGATCTTACCCATATGCCCACCGTTGCGCTTTCCGATGCGGACATTGAAGAAAGCGGCATGAGCATCACGCGTCTGCTTGTGCTTGCAGGTATTGAAAAATCCAACTCTGCCGCAATAAGATCCGTTCGCGAGGGCGGCATCAGTGTTAACGACCGAAAGGTTACGGACACAAAGGCGGTTTTGGACAGTGCCGAACTTGCGGACGGAATCATCCTTAAAAAAGGCAAAAAAACTTTCGTAAGACTGATTCACAAGGACTGATTAAACGGATTGGCAACGCTTTTATCGGTCGCTGCACTGCAACTGATTTATAAAAATAAACATTCTTTCAGCGGAGTGCGCTTTGATGTTGACTGCGCACTCCGCAAAAGCAACCCGATATGGCATTGAAAGCATTCAAAACCCCTGCTGCGGCATCCGAAACGGAGTTTGTTGTTAACAAATCGCGTTTCATCGGAAGAGCTTTTCCGGTTGAAACCGAGGCGGAGGCACTTGAGATTCTTGAACGGATACGCCAAAAGCATTATGATGCAACGCATAACTGCTGGGCGTATAACCTGCGCGGAGCTTCGCCGCTGCGCCGTTTTTCGGACGACGGCGAGCCGGGCGGAACCGCCGGAATGCCGATTATGGACACGCTTATCCGAAGCGAAACCGAAAACGCGCTCATCATTGTGACGCGCTATTTCGGAGGAATCCTTCTCGGCAGCGGCGGACTTGTGCGCGCATACAGCCGATCCGCTGCGGATGCGCTTTCGGCCGCCGGCAGCGTTACAATGACGCCCTGCGCCGAAATAGAGTTCGTAACGGATTATACGCGTTTCGGCGGGATAGAGGGGTTTGTCCGCAAAAATTCAACCGTCAGGAATATTGAATTTCTTGAAAACATAAAATTCAATTGCCTTGTTGAAACAAAAAAAGCGGATGCGTTCATTGCGGATATCATCGAACGGACGGACGGTCGTTCCGCTCCGCGCATGCTCGGTGAGGAGTACCTGCCCCTTGCCGAAAAGTGATGCATTGAGCGCGTCAAAACAAGATTCCAAACGGCGCTTTTTTTCGCAAGGTTTGCGCGGCGCTGCATGAAATAAAACATCATTAAATTCTCTTTTTAAAACAGGAGGAACAAAAATGGATATCAAGATCACAAAAGCAACCGAGCTTAAAACAAAACCCACCCTTGAGGAAGAAGCTTCCCTCGGGTTCGGCAAACGTTTCACCGACCATATGTTCATGATGAACTATGACAACGGCGAATGGCATGATGCACGCATCGTTCCCTATCAGAGACTTTCTCTCGATCCTTCCTGCTCCGTTCTTCACTATGCACAGGAGATTTTCGAAGGCCTTAAGGCATATCGTGCCGACGACGGCAGAATCCTGATGTTCCGTGCAAAGGACAATGCTCAGCGTCTTAACAATTCCGCAAGGCGTCTCTGCATGCCCGAAATCGACATCGATTTCAACTATGAGGCAATGCGCCAGCTCGTTCAGGTTGAACGTGACTGGGTACCCCACAGCGCGGGTACAAGCCTCTATCTGCGTCCCACGATGATCGCGGTTGACGAAGCTCTCGGCGTGCATGCTGCACACAGCTACCTCTACTACATCATCTGCTCTCCCAGCGGTGCATACTACAAGGCAGGCCTTGCACCCATCCGCATCCGCGTTGAAGACAAATACGTTCGCGCAGTCCGCGGCGGTACCGGCTCTGCAAAGACCGGCGGCAACTATGCCTGCTCCATCCTTGCAGGTGCAGAGGCCGAAAAGGAAGGCTACAGCCAGGTTCTGTGGCTGGACGGCGAGCATCTCAAGTACGTTCAGGAAGTCGGCGCAATGAACATGATGTTCCTTATTGACGGCAAACTTGTCACCGCTCCCCTGCATGACACCATCCTGCCCGGCATCACCCGCCGCAGCGTCATGACTCTTGCCCGCGAAATGGGCATCGAAGTTGAAGAGCGTCCCATTTCCGTTGATGAGCTTATCGCAGCGGGCGAAAACGGCAAGCTGACCGAAGCATTCGGCACCGGCACCGCGGCAGTTGTCTCCCCCGTCGGAGAGCTTGCATATCGTGACAAGCATATCATGATCGGCGACAAGTCCGTAAACAACGGCATCGGCGAACTGACCATGAAGCTTTACAACACTCTTACCGGTTTGCAGTGGGGCAGGATTGAAGACACCCACGGCTGGGTAACGGATATCGATAAGAAATAATTCCGCAGCGCGGGCGTTTCAGCTTAAAGCTCAACAAATTTAGTATCAAAACAGCAATACGGCCGTCGGCTTGCCCGGTGGTCGTGTTCTTTGAGGTTTGGGTTTTGCATCAGAATGCGCATTTACGGTCGATGCCGAGTGTGAAGAACAGCGCAAGCTCCGATTGCGCCGCATACTCCGTGCGGCATTGCTCCCAATTTAAATATACTTTAAAAAACGTGCATTTTTGCCTTGTTTTAACCTATAATGCAAGCTATAATAAGACTTGGACATTAAACCTTCGTTCTGTCCGCATTTTTTGCGTGTTTAAATGCAGGGCTGCATTTTGCGTGCGGCGGCGGTTCGCAGGGCTAATAAATTCTCAAGGAGGATAAAATCTCTATGGCAAAGACCGTCACTATCGATGGCAATACCGCTGCGGCGCATGTCGCATACGCATTTTCCGATGTTGCGGCTATTTACCCCATCACTCCGTCCTCTCCCATGGCAGAAGTTGCCGATGAATGGGGCGCACAGGGCAGGAAGAATCTTTTCGGTCAAAAGGTCCGCATTGCGGAAATGCAGTCCGAGGGCGGCGCAGCAGGCGCAGTTCACGGTTCCCTTGCGGCAGGCGCACTGACAACCACATTCACCGCTTCTCAGGGTCTTCTTCTGATGATCCCCAACATGTACAAAATCTCCGGCGAAATGCTTCCCGGCGTTTTCCATGTTACGGCACGCGCACTCGCAGCTCATTCGCTTTCCATTTTCGGCGATCACAGTGACGTTATGGGCGCACGTCAGACGGGTTTTGCAATGCTCGCTTCCGCTTCCGTACAGGAAGTTATGGATCTTGCACTCGTGACCCATCTTTCCGCAATCAAGGCGAGCCTGCCGTTCGTTCATTTCTTCGACGGCTTCCGCACCTCTCATGAGATTCAGAAGATCGAACAAATCGAATACGAGGATATGGCAAAGCTGCTCGATTACGATGCCGTTAAGCGTTTCCGTGAGCGTGCACTCAACCCCGAGCATCCCCATCAGTCCGGTACCGCGCAGAATCCCGACATCTATTTCCAGGGCCGTGAAGCTGCAAACATCCACTATGCAAAGGTTCCCGAGATCGTTGAATACTACATGGAAAAAGTCGGCGATCTGACCGGCAGGAGATACCACCTGTTCGATTACGTCGGCGCACCCGATGCAGAGCGCGTTCTCGTTATCATGGGCAGCGGCGCGGATGTTGCGGAAGAAGCTATCAACTACCTCAACGCAAAGGGCGAGAAGCTCGGCCTTATCAAGGTCCGCCTGTATCGTCCCTTCGCAGCGGACAAGTTCCTTGCGGCTATCCCCGCAACCTGCAAGAAGATCGCTGTTCTTGACAGAACCAAGGAACCCGGCTCCCTCGGCGAACCTCTCTACCTCGACATCGTTGACGCGATTGCGGAGGCAGGGCTTGACATCAAGTGCTACGGCGGCAGATACGGCCTCGGCAGCAAGGAATTTACCCCCACCATGGTCAAGCAGGTTTACGACAACCTTAAGCTCGACGAACCCAAGAACCATTTCACCGTCGGCATCATCGACGATGTTATGAATACTTCCCTCCCCGAGGGCGACTTTGTGAACGCCGCTCCCGAGGGCACGATCTGCTGCAAGTTCTTCGGCCTTGGTTCCGATGGTACCGTCGGTGCAAACAAGAACAGCATCAAGATCATCGGCGACCACACCAACATGTTCGCACAGGGCTACTTTGCATACGACTCCAAGAAGTCCGGCGGTTTGACCATCAGCCACCTGCGCTTCGGCAAGACTCCCATCCAGAGCCCCTACCTTATCGACAGTGCGGACTTTGTTGCATGCCATAACGCAAGCTACGTTACCCGTTACGATGTTCTTGAAGGCATCAAGGACGGCGGCGTATTCCTGCTCAACTCCCCGTGGACCGTTGAGGATATGGAACGCGAACTTCCCGCTTCAATGAAGCAGACCATTGCAAAGAAGCATATTCGTTTCTACAACATGGATGCTGTTAAGCTCGCCCGCGAAGTCGGCATGGGCAACCGCATCAACACCATCATGCAGAGCGCATTCTTCAAGCTTGCCGAAATCATCCCCGCAGACGAGGCGATCGATTACATGAAGGCAGCTGCAAAGAAGAGCTACGCAAAGAAGGGTGAGGACGTTGTTCAGAAGAACTATGCCGCAATCGACATTGGCGTTACCGGCATCACCGAAATCAACTACCCCGAAGCATGGGCAACCGCAACAAGCGGCGCAACCGCAATGCATGTCAGCGACGATCCGTATTTCGTTGATTTCATCAAGCCCATCCTTGCTCAGCAGGGCGACAAGCTGCCCGTCAGCAAGCTCGCTGCCGACGGCTATGTTCCCACCGGCACCACCAAGTACGAAAAGCGCGGCATCGCAGTTGAAGTTCCCATGTGGATTCCCGAAAACTGCAACCAGTGCAACCAGTGCGCCCTTGTATGTCCGCATGCAAGCATCCGTCCCTTCGTTATGACCGAAGAGACCGAAGCACCCGAAACCTTCGTTGCCAAGAAGGCGAACGGCGTCGGCGACGGCAAGCTCTTCCGAATTCAGGTCAGCCCCTATGACTGCACCGGCTGCGGCAGCTGCGTCAATGTTTGCCCCGCAAAGACAAAGGCTCTCAAGATGGCTCCTCTTGCAGAAGTCGAAAAAGTTGAAAACGATAACTGGAACTTTGCAATGGATCTGCCCACCCTCGACCTGCCCGTCAACAAGGCAACCGTCAAGGGCAGCCAGTTCCTCCAGCCCATGTTCGAATTCTCCGGCGCATGCGCAGGCTGCGGCGAGACTCCCTATGTAAAGCTTGTTACCCAGCTCTTCGGCGACAGGATGATCGTTGCAAACGCAACCGGCTGTTCCTCCATTTACGGCGGTTCCGCTCCCACCTGCCCCTACACCGTAAACAAGCAGGGTCACGGCCCCGCATGGGCAAACTCCCTCTTTGAAGATAATGCAGAGTTCGGCTTCGGTATGAACCTTGCAACCACCCACCGCCGCGAGAGGCTTGCGGATCTCATCAGGCAGCTTGCTGAAGGCTGCGGCGATGAAGTCAAGGCAATCTGCAATGCATGGCTTGAAAACAAGGACGATGCAGAGGGCAGCCGCAAGGCAGCTCCCGCTGTTGTCAAGATGGCTGAAGAATGCATGAACTGCGGTTGTGAGTGCGACGAGATCTGCAAGGAGATCTATGACCTCCGCGACCTGCTCGTTAAGAAGAGCCAGTGGATCTTCGGCGGCGACGGCTGGGCATACGATATCGGTTACGGCGGACTCGATCACGTTCTTGCAATGGATGAAGACGTCAACGTTCTCGTTATGGACACCGAAGTTTACTCCAACACCGGCGGACAGTCCTCCAAGGCAACTCCGACCGGCTCCGTTGCAAAGTTTGCCGCTGCAGGTAAGCGCACCAAGAAGAAAGATCTCGGCATGATGGCAATGAGCTACGGCTACGTTTACGTTGCAAAGGTCTGCATGGGCGCAAACCCCGCTCAGCTGCTCAAGGCAATGGTTGAAGCGGAAGCTTACAAGGGACCGTCCCTCATCATTGCTTACGCACCCTGCATCAACCACGGCATCAAGGCAGGCATGAGCAAGGTTCAGGACGAAGCGAAGAGGGCTGTTGAGGCCGGCTATTGGCCCCTGTACAGGTATAACCCCGACCTCGCAGCACAGGGCAAGAATCCCTTCACCCTTGACAGCAAGCCCGCAACCGGCGACTACAAGGAATTCATCCTCGGCGAAAACCGCTATGCGGCTCTCAAGCAGCAGTTCCCCGAAGAGGCAGCAACGCTGTTTGCACGCGCAGAGCAGGAAGCAAAGGATAAGTACGACTACTATAAGAAACTCAACGACATGGAATAATCGCAGTTCAATGCGATTGACAAAGGCGGGATGATTCTGCCCGGCATAATTGCATAGCGGCAAAAGATGCCCGCCGCCGGCAGTTGAGTTCAAAACAATAAGAACGAGCTTCCTCCGCACCCCCTGAATGCTGAAGGGGAATCATGAAACGGAAACGAATCATGAGTGCGGGGGAGCTTTTTTTCAATTGAACGGAGCAAAAATTTTCAATTGAACGGAGCAGAAATTCAAAAGACAAACGGATATTGATTGGAAGCGGACGGATCAAAAAACAGCTTTTCGAAACAAAAGTCGAAAAGCTGCCGCTAATGCGCATAATTTGTTATTGAAGAATATCAGCCGTTCATGATTTTTTCTGTTAAATCGTCAACGGTTTTTTTAAGCTTTGCATCGGTTTCGATGCTTTTTTCGATTTGTTCACAGGCATACATAACGGTTGAGTAATGACGCCCGCCGTAGAACGCACCGATTTCGGGGAAAGACGATTCGGTGAGAATCCTTGTAAGATACATTGCAATCTGCCGCGGATAAGCAATGCGGCGTTCGCGCCGACCGGCTTCCATCTCGGCAGGACTTACCGAATAAAAATCGCAGACAACGCGGCGGATAAGTTCCGGCGTTACGGTGCGCTGCTTGCTGCCGGAAACGTAATCCTTAAGGACGTTTTCGGCAAGAGAAGCGGTAATGGGCTTGTTGATGAATTTTGCATAAGCAAGCACGCGGTTCAGACTGCCTTCAAGGTCGCGGATGTTGGAATAAACCCGTTCCGCAACAAGGCCGAGAACTTCATCGCTGACGTCAAGATTTTCCTGAGTTACCTTGCGGCGAAGGATTGCAAGCCGTGTTTCAAAATCCGGGGGCTGAATATCGGTGATAAGTCCCCAGCCGAAGCGCGTCCTTAAACGCTCTTCAAGGATGGGAATATCCTTGGGCGGTTTATCGGAGGTTATGATGATCTGCTTGTCCGCATCGCGAAGGTCATTGAATACGTTGAAAAATTCCATTTCGGTTGCATCTTTGCCCGCGATGAACTGAATATCATCGATAAGAAGCACATCAAGATAGCGGTATTTCTCGCGAAGGCTCGTGCGCTCCTTGCGTGCAATGGACTGAACAACATCGTTGGTGAAATTCTCACTTGAAATGTAAAGAATTTTGTAATCCGGATGTTCGCCGTGAATAAAGTGCCCGATTGCGTGCATAAGATGCGTTTTCCCAAGCCCCACGCCGCCGTAGATATAGAGCGGGTTATAAGCCTTTGAAGGGTTTTCCGCAACGGCAAGCGCAGCCGCATAGGAGAAACGGTTGGATTCACCGGTCACAAAAGTGTCAAAGGTGTATTTGGGAATCAAGGTTGGGCAATCGTTGCGGACCGTTACGGGCTTTACAAAATCGGGAGAAGCCTCGGCAACATCGTCATCGAGGGGCGTTTCGCGGGTCGTGAAGCGCACATGCAGCTCGCAGCCGCAGGATTCACGGATGCTTTTTTCAACCATGGGCGTGTAGAACCGCTCAAGAGTGCTTCGATAAAGCTCATCCTCCGTTTGGAGAACAAGCGTTGTGTCTCCCTCGATCCTGAGGGGAACCAGCGTCGCTATCCACGTGTTGTAACTCGCGTCCGTCATTTCGCTCTTAAGCGCGGCAAGAGCCTTTGACCATATAACAGATGCCGATAACAAAGATTGCCTCCCAACCGTTGCGAAAACACCGGAGCATCGTCAAAACAGTGCCCGGGTGCTTTTGCACAATGAATATTACCCGTATTTAAGCCTGATACCGATCATCGCCTGCTTGGTTTCGGCATTTCGACGCGGAACGCATTAATGCGGAACGCAGTACGCACGGTGCAGCAAAAGCATTAATACAAAGCGTGACAAATGAAGCATTGCTTTCATAGGGTGGACTAATATAATAACAAATTTGCAAAGATTTCGCAAGGCTTCATTGTGGATAATTTTTTCCGATTTGTACCGTTTTTTTAAAAAAAGCACCAGATATTGTGGAAAAAACGAGCATTATATTAGATATACTTAAAAAAAGAGAATAATATTCGAAATTTGCGGTAAAAAACGAGTTTGGGCAGGCATTTCCCGGGAAATATCTTTCGGATTCCGTGTGCCGCCGCGGTGCCGTGCGGTTAGATGCGTCTTGAAACAGCCTGTTCACAAAATGTTTACAAAAAATTTAATTTCGGTACTTTCCAACAAGCTGCAATTGGTGTATAATAACTCCAAATCCGGTAAATTTCACAGATTCCTCCAATCGGCGCGTTGATTTCTGCAATCAGCATGGTGATTTCTGTAATCAGCATGACGCCGTGAGCGGAACAAAAATCGGAAAGGATGAAAAAATGGAAAGAAAAACAAATAAAAAAAGCAGCGCGCTGCCTGTCATTATCCTGCTTGCGGTCATCATTGCGGCGGGAGTGGCTGCGTTCTTTTTGCTGAGAGGCGAAAAGTTCCTCGGCGGAAGGAAGGATATTACGATTACCGAAGCGGTAACGACAAACACGAACGGAATTACCGATCCGGAGCTTGGAAATCCGGATTGGATTGAGCTGTGCAATCCGACGGATGCGGCAATGGATATTTCAAACTATGCCCTCGGAGTCGGCAATGAGGAGGGCGGAAGGTTCATCTTCCCTTCAGGCACAACGATCGCGGGCAAAGGCTATCTGCTTGTTTACTTTAAGGATCGCGGAGTTTCAACAACAGGAAAACTTGTTGCGGGCGGCGATCTTGCGGCGGCGGGAGAGACCGTGACGCTTTACAACACTGCGGGAGAGGTTGTCCATAAGGTTGATATTCCAGAACTTCCGGCGAATATTTCTTATGCCATGGATTCCGCGGGTCATTTCGGCTACGCAAAAGTTCCGACACCCGGAGCGGAAAACAGCACTGCAATTTCCAAAACACTTGACGGAGCGCAAAACATCGAAGCTCCGAAATCACTCATCGTAAATGAAGTTCTGCGCGGCGAGAACGGCTTTGTTGAGGTTCGCAACAATTCCTCAAAGACGATTCAGCTTCATGACTTCTACCTTTCCGACAATGCGGACAAGGTCAACAAGTGGCGGTTCCCGCAGCAGACGCTTGAACCCGGTGCGCTTGCGGCTGTAAACCTTTGCGGTTCCGCGTATGCAGGCTCTGCAACGGCGGACGGTGAAGAGGGAAAACTGCTCTTCAATGCCAACTTCAAGCTTAACACCGAGGAAAACACCGTTTATATTGCGGGTTCCGGCGGGAATATAATCGATACATTCACCTTTGATATGAATATGCCCGGCGCGGTTGCGGCAGTACGCACGGCAAAGGGCGTTGAATACACAGGCACGGCAACAAAATGTGCCGAAAACAGTGATTCCACATTTGCCGAGATCACATGGACGGATATGGATTCAAGCGACGTGCTGAGAATCAACGAATTCCTGCCGAAAAACAAATTCGATATTACAGACGGCGACGGTGACCGCAGCGAGTGGGTTGAGCTTTACAACAGCGGAAGCGAGCCTGTTTCGCTCCTCGGCTACTATCTTTCGGACAACAGCGCAGAGCGCGACAAGTGGGCATTGCCCGATATCACTCTCGGCGGCGGTGAGTATTTGATCGTTTTCCTTTCCGGCAAGGACAGGACGGACGGAGAAATGCACGCCTCGTTCAGCATTTCCGACACGGATGAAGGCATATTCCTTTCAAACTACAACGGAATGCGTTCCGACAGCCTGCTGCTTCCTTCCGAATTGAGCGAGAATGTTTCAATCGGCAGAGGGGAAAACGGCGAGGTTCTGTATTATGCGCGTCCGACACCTGCGGCAGCAAACACGGCGGCAGGTTTTGCGGAACCCATGGGAGTGGGGGGGTTCAACCCCTCCTCCGTTTACATCAACGAAGTTTGCGCGGTAACAACGCCGCGCAGCGGGGAGATGGACTGGGTCGAATTCTATAACGGCGGCGATGAAAGCGTAACGCTCACAGGCTGGCATATCAGCGACAGCAAGCGTGAACTGCAAAAGTTTGAGCTTTCGTTCATTACGGTTCCCGCAAAGGGTTATGCGGTGCTCAGCTGCTCCGGCAGCATTTCCGATGCCGCACCGACGGTTGCGCCGTTCAGCGTATCGGGCAGCGGCGACGGGCTGATTTTGACGTCTTCCGACGGAACTGTCATAGACTATTTTGAAACGGGTGCAACCCGACTGGGCGTTACAAGCGGCAGGCAGACCGGCGGCGGGAGCGGTGACCGCGTTTTTTTTACGCAGGCGACCAAGGGCAGCGCAAACCCCGATGTTTGCTACCTTTCCTATGCGGCGAACGCCGTTTTTTCAAATACCGAACTTTATCACAGCGAGCCTTTTTCGCTTGAGATAAAAACGCAGAATGCAGACGGTGTGATAAGGTACACCACCGACGGCAGCAAGCCGACCGAGCAGAGCACGGAGTATACAGGTGCAATAACGATTTCTTCAAATACGGTTATTCGCGCTGCAACCTTTGTTTCGGGCATGATGCCGAGTGATGTTGCAACTGCAACTTATCTTTTTGAAACGCCGCACAGCGTGCCGGTAGTGACGCTTGCAATGAACCAAAAAGATTTTGACGATGTTTATGCTGTCAGCAGTCCGTTCGTTCCGGTTGTTGAACGGGAGGGACATATACAGTATTTTGAAAAAGACGGAAGCCTCGGAGTTGAAACCTCCGCCGGCATTCGCGTTTCCGGTGCGTCAACCCGGCGTTATCCGCAAAAGTCCCTTGCGCTCATGTTTCGCTCCGGCTACGGAAGAAAGACCGTTACCTATCCTTTCTTCGGAAACGATTATATCAAGACTTTCGGTTCGCTCGTGCTTCGCAATGCGGGTCAGGACTGCCTGAATACCCGCATTCGCGATTCTTTCACAAGCACCGCCGTTCTCGATATGAACATCGATTCGTCCGCGGCAACTTTCTGCGCGGTTTATATCAACGGCCGTTACTGGGGGTTGTATGACCTTAAGGAGAACATGAACAAGGATTACCTTGCTGCGCATTACGGCGTTGATGAGGACACTGTAAACATTATAAAGCGCAACACCGTTGAGCTTGCGGGCAGCAATGCGGATTTTCTCCGCGTCAGAAGCTACGTTGTTCAACAGAATGCAAGCGGCGCAAACGTTGTTGTACCTTTGACGGCGGAACGGTATGCGGAATTTACAAAATGGGTGGATGCCGAGTCCATTGCGGATTATCTGATTGCAAGGGAATACTTCCCCGATGCGGATATGTTCAACCAGAAGTATTGGCGCACAACGGACTATAAGGTGCGCTGGCGTGCGATATTCTATGATTCCGATTTCGCTCTCAGTTCCGAGCGCGGCGATGTTCTCGGGCATTACTTCAACGTTGTCGGTGTTCCGAGTGCGGACGGTTCATTGAGCCAAATGGATCTTTACTGCGGACTGCGTTCCAATGAAGAATGGAGCGACTACTTCATAACGCGTTATATATATGTTACGAAGTACTATTTGAACAACGACAGACTGCTGCCGCTTTTTGATTCCATGGTGGACACGATTCAACCTGAAATGGACAGGCAGATTGCCCGCTGGGGACGCCCCGAATCCCGCAGCCATTGGGAAAACGAAATTTCAAAACTGCGCAGTATGCTTGCTGCCCGCCCGCAGTACGCAAAGCAGTGCCTGCAATACAATTTTAAGTTGTCCGAGGCACAATATGCGGAATATGAGGCAAAGGCGGATGAAATGTTCAATCAGAACGGCGGAGTTTTTAAGTAAGCTCACGTGAAGCGAAATGCAGACTGCATATTTTCACGGATTTGGTTCCGCATGAGTTTTTGATGACGGGATTCATGCGGAACACACAGAAAAAATATAGATTTTAATTTTTGCATCGAAAAGGTTTTAGCAAAAAAGAGAGGGCAATATGAAGATTATCATTGTCGGCGGAGGCAAAGTCGGGCACCAAATCGGAAAAAAACTGACAAATGAAAAGCACGATGTTGTTATAATTGACGACGATCCGGATGTGCTTGCACGCATATCCGACGAAATGGATGTTTTTTGCGTTGAAGGCAACGGTGCGGATTATAAGGTTCAGAGCGAAGCAGGTGCGGGGTCGGCCGATATTTTGATTGCAGCAACGGCGCATGACGAAATCAACATGCTTTGCTGCCTTATTGCACATAAACTGGGCGCAAAGCACACGATCGCCCGCGTTCGCGACCCGGAATACACCGTTCAGCTTGACTTTTTAAAGGACGAATTGGGGCTTTCAATGGCGATTAACCCGGAGCTTGCCGCAGCGGATGAAATTGCAAGGCTTTTGCGTATTCCGAGTGCACTCAATGTTGAGCTTTTTGCACGCGGGCGCGTGGAGCTTGTCGAGTTCCGCATCGGTGAGGGAAATCCGCTTATCGGCCTCTCGCTCATGCAGATTTATAAAAAATACCAGATAAAAATTCTTATTTGCGCCGTCCAGCGTGGAGCCGAGGTAATTATTCCGAACGGCGAATTTGGGCTTAAACAGGGCGACAGGCTGCATATCACGGCGTCTCATGAGGAGATGGCGCGGTTTTTCCGCACTGTTTATCCCGATAAAAAGCGTAAAGTGAAAACGGTTATGGTCTGCGGCGGAAGCAGGATTGCATACTACCTTTCGCTTGCGCTGTCTAAAGTCGGCGTGCAGGTGAAAATAATCGAAAGCAATGCGCGGCGCGCTGAACAGCTCAGCGAGGACTTGGACAGTGCGTTGATAATCTGCGGCGATTCGACCGACCACGATCTTTTGATTCAGGAGGGCATAAACAGCGTTGATGCTTTTGTATCGCTCACAGGTATGGACGAGAACAACATCATAAGCGGACTTTTTGCAAAGTGGCAGGGCGCAGGACGCGTCATTGCAAAGGTGAACAACGAAGGACTTTGCAGCATCGTTCCGGAAAACGAGCTCGATTGCATAATTTCGCCCAAAACGATAACGGCGAACCAGATTTTGACGTTCGTCCGTGCAATGGACTGCAGCCCCGAGGGCAGCAATGTGGAAACCGTTCATCAAATGGTGGGCGGCAAGATCGAGGCGATTGAGTTTTCCGCAAAGGGCAATCATCCGATGTACGGGCGGCCGCTCAAGGAACTGAAGCGCAGCCTTCACAAGGATTTGCTCATTGCCTGCATTGTCCGCGGCGAAAAAACAATAATCCCGGGCGGCGATGACTGCATAAAAGCAGGGGATCAGGTAATTGTTGTTACAAAGCATATACTGTTTAACGATCTGACGGATGTATTGACGGAGAACCTTCAGTAAAAAGACGGAGATTCTTTGCAGCGTGACTGACCGGTTTACGGAAATAAGCGTGATTACAACGTGGAGTAATAAAAATGAATTTTCGCCTTGTTTTAAATATGCTCGGCAAGATTTTGCTGATAATGGCGGCACTGATGCTCCTGCCTGCCGTGGTTTCGGTATGCAGCGGCGGCACGGATCTTTTGGCAATTCTTGCTTCCGCAGCAATAACGGCGGCTGTCGGCGGCGGAATGCTGCTTGTGAAACCAAAGGACACGACCTTTTTTGCAAAGGAGGGCTTCGTTGTTGTTGCGCTTGCATGGGTAGTGATGTCCCTGCTCGGCGCACTGCCGTTCATGTTCGGCGGGATTTTTACAAATTACATGGATGCAGTTTTTGAAACGGCCTCCGGTTTCACAACAACGGGTGCAACCGTGCTTTCGGGCGGCATATCCGCAATCCCGCACGGCATAGGCTTTTGGCGGTGCTTCATCATATTCATCGGAGGTATGGGTGTTCTTGTTTTTGTAATGGCTGTTTTGCCGCTTTCAAAGGAACGCTCAATGTACCTGATGCGCGCGGAAGTTCCCGGGCCGAGCGTCGGCAAACTGGTTGCAAAGGCAAAGGACACCGCGCTCATTCTGTATTCAATTTATTTCGCATTAATGGTGCTGATGGCTGTGATGCTTCTGTTCGGGGGAATGAACGTTTATGAGGCATTCACAACTGCGCTTTCAACCGCGGGCACGGGCGGCTTCATGGTTTATGACGCCGGTTTCATCGGGCTTTCGCCGTACCTTCAAACGGTCACGACCGTGTTCATGCTGCTGTTTGCGGTCAACTTCAACCTTTATTATTATATTTTAATGCGCAGAATCGGCGACGTGACACATAATGAGGAGCTGCGCTGGTTCCTCGGCATATTCTTTGCCGCCGTGCTGACGATGACGGTTGCAAACATCGGGCAATTCGGTTCGTTTGGCGAATCACTGCACCATACGGCGTTCAATGCCGCTTCGGTGTACAGCACAACGGGCTTCGCCAGTGTTAATTTCGACAAATGGCCGACAATTTCAAAATGCATAATGCTGCTGTTGATGGTTTGCGGCGGCTGCACGGGCTCAACGGCCGGCGGAATCAAGACTTCCCGCGTTGCAATTTTGGTTAAAAACGCGTTCAATGAGCTTCGCCGCTTTGCTCACCCGAAATATGTCCGTTCGCTGAAACTGGACGGAAAAGTTGTTTCGGAGCCTGTCGTTCGTTCGGTCACGGTTTATTTTTCGGTTATAATCGGAATAATTATCGTTTCCATAATACTTGTTTCGGCAAACGGTTTTGATTTTGAATCCTCATTATCGGCGGTTTTTGCCTGCATTTTCAATATCGGACCCGGATTCCACGCATTCGGACCGACGGCGAGTTTTACTCCGCTCAGCAATTTTTCAAAGTTGGTGCTGACTTTTGACATGCTTGCGGGCAGGCTCGAACTTTGGCCGCTGCTGCTGCTTTTTGTGCCGTCAACATGGAAAAAACGTGCGGTATACAAATAATCGGCGGTAACGGAAACAAAAAACATTGCAAACGGAAAGGAATTGGGTTTGAAAATTTTTCTTGTCGCAAGTGAATGTGTCCCGTTCATAAAAACGGGCGGATTGGCGGATGTTGTGGGCGCACTGCCTGCCGCGCTGAAAAAGCTCGGGGCGGAGGTTTCCGTTCTGATTCCGAAATACAGCATGATTCCGCAGCAATTCCGCAAAGAAATGCAGCATATTACGGACTTTTCGATTCAGCTCGGCTGGCGGAAGCAATATGTCGGCGTTGAGAAAATCCACCGTGAAGGTATCGATTTCTACTTTGCGGACAACGAGTTTTATTTTAAGCAGAATTATGTTTATTCAAGCGGCGATTTCGAGGCGGAGCGTTACTGCTGGTTTTCGAAAGCGGCACTTGAAATAATGCAAAAGCTGGATATTGTGCCGGATATCATTCACCTGAACGATTGGCAAACGGGCATGATCCCGCTGCTGCTTCGGGAGCAATATTCCGCATTGCCGGAATTCTCCCGCGTTAAAACGGTGTTCACGATTCACAACCTCCGCTATCAGGGGTTGATGAACCCGATGCTTGTGAATGATTTGCTGAGCCTCGGGCAGAATGCACTGGCACAAATCGAGTACTATTGCAATATCAACTGCATGAAAGCGGGAATCATCTATTCCGATGCGGTCACAACCGTAAGCCCGACTTATGCAAAGGAGATCTGCACTCCACGCTGCGGCGAAACTCTGGATGGGCTGCTGCGGCATAAACACATTGCGGGAATCCTGAACGGCATTGACAAAAAGCTGTACAATCCGTGGACGGATAAAGCTATTTGCAGCCGTTTCTCAAAAAATCAGCCGCAGGGCAAACAAAAATGTAAATCCGCACTCCAAACGGCTTTGGGACTTGAACAGTCGGAGGAGCGGCCTGTTGCGGCGGTGATTTCGCGTCTGACAAACCAAAAGGGGCTCGACCTTTTCCGCGCCGTGATTCCGGGTTTGCTGGATCTTGGTGCGCAGCTTGTGATCCTCGGCATGGGTGATGCGGAATACGAGCGCATGTTCGCCGACCTTGCCGCAATAAATCCTTCTTCGGTTGCCTTCCGTGCCGAGATGAACGATTCGCTTGCGCGGCAAATCTATGCCGGGGCGGACATCTTCCTGATGCCCTCTGCATTCGAACCCTGCGGGCTGTCACAGCTGCTTGCAATGCGCTACGGTGCAATTCCCGTTGTGCGCGAAACGGGAGGCCTTGCGGACACTGTCATTCCCTATAACCGCTTCACGGACGAGGGCACGGGCTTTTCCTTCAGAAACTATTCTGCGGACGAGCTGTATAATGCTTCCCGTGCTGCAATCGAGCTTTATTGCGGAGACAAAGCCGCTTGGCAAAGGCTCACCGCCCGCGCAATGGCGGCGGATTTCGGCTGGAGCAGAAGTGCAGGGGAATACCTTCACCTGTATAAAACGCTCAAAATGAACTGATATTGATTATTTATACCGCAAAGGCGCAAACGCACCCCGAGTTTCGGGGCGCGTTTGCTGTATGTGAGAAGTAAAGAGAATGGCTGTGAAAAAGCTTTATGCAACGCCGATGGCAACCCTTGCGATAAGAATTGCGTCGGTCATATCGATTCTGCCGTTGCTGTCGAAATCAGCGGCGGTTTCCGCATTGGGGAGTTCTGCGGAAAGGGTGCTTACGCCGATTGCACAGCGGGCAACATGAATTGCGTCCGCAAGTGTAACGCTGCCGTCGCCGTCAACATCGCCGAGAAGAACGGGGGAATAGTCGTCGGTGTAGCATGCAACAATGTCGATGCCCTCGCCGTATTCAACGGAAAGCATATAATTGGTTGAAATAAGCTCACCGTCAACATACCATCCGCGGAATTCGCCGTTGTTCTTTGCATAAAGTTCGCAGGAATTGTAGGAATAGCTGCAAGTCATACCGATGCTGCCTTCGCCGAGCACCGTTGCGGAAACGGGTTCGGAAAAACCTCTGGGCTGAACCGTGATTTCCTGATAGTCACAGTCAAGTGCGGTAATGTTTGAAAGGTTATCGCAGTTGACTGCGGAAAGCTTGGTGCAGTGTTCCTGACCTTGGAAATCAATGCTCATAAGGTTTTCGCAGTTGTTGAGAACAACGCCTTCAAGGTGCGTCTGACCTGCTTCGGGGGAAAACAAACGGCGCATTGATGTATCGGAAAAATCAAAGATTCCGTAAACATCGGGCTTGATTGTATAAATCGTTTCAACCGGGCAGGGAACGCCGTTCGGATCCTCAATTGTTTCACAGCACCATACATCAAATATAAACGCAACATGCGAAAAATAAACTTCCGCGGTGGACTGGTTAATCATGTAGTGAGCAATTGGAGAATAAAGAAAATTCTCGGTCGGGAAGGTTCCGTTTTCAGGATAATCGTCGATAACATCCTCGTTTGTAACTCCGGGGACGTTTGTTTCAATGTCCAGAAACGCCCGAATGCGCTGAACGTCCGTTTCGGTAAAGGTGTAGGTAATCTCAGCCGGGGTTTCCGCATTTGATGTTCCGAAAGCAAATGCAGAGAGAACCATAAGGCAGGCAAGCATCAAAGAGAGAGTTTTTTTCATTTTCATACCTCCAATTTTTTTCTTTAACAAAGTGAGTCATGGCGGAGGAACTCTTCTGCTTCAGCCGCAAAACAGCACCAAGCCGCCGGGGGTGGTTTCCCGGGGGTGGTTTCCCGGGATGGTTTCCCGGGGTGGTTTCCCGGGGGTGGTTTCCCGGGGGTGGTTTCCCGGGGGTGGTTTCCCGGGGGTGGTTTCCC